>Ga0163155_10007408_pt1 | contig 10360 bp, 7 predicted proteins | sample OliLakLV19SP4G1_FD_148611 | JGI IMG/M metagenome (GOLD analysis project Ga0163155, IMG submission 148611) | Freshwater microbial mat bacterial communities from Lake Vanda, McMurdo Dry Valleys, Antarctica - Oligotrophic Lake LV.19.SP4.G1 | ecosystem: Environmental > Aquatic > Freshwater > Lake >...
GGAAGGAATCCTTCCCCCGGCTTCGTCCCGTCTCAGCAGGGCTCGACCAACCGGCTCAGCCAACCCCCTTTCTCGTTTTCATATCGCTGTATGTGGTATCGCTTCCGCTTCGGATTTTTGTATTGCAAGACAACGGCGGCGCTCATCCTTTAATTATGGACGCTCTAGCGGAAATGTCCGAAGCTCAAATGCAAATGTGCTTGACCCACCCTCCCGTTCGCGCGCATATATCCCCGCCGTGGGAAAAAGGAGACGGCGGGGATTACTCCCTGTAAGAAATTATTAAAAAAGAAAAAGGCACGTTTTTAGGGATAAACGTGCCAATAAACCCTTTTTGTGCGTTTCAATTAAGTGAACGAGAAGCACGGCGTGTTATCGCTCTGTATCAATCCTCAAATTCGATGGCGACGCGCTTGATGCGGCGGAATCGGCCGAACCGGTAACCTTGCCTGCGTGCGCCATAGAACTCGATTTTTGCCGGATCGTTCTCCTCGACCGCTTCCGACCAGAGCATCCTGATGCCCTCCTTGCAGAGCACCTGAATGACCGAGAGCGGAGCCACGATCACCATGTCGTCATAGCCACCTTCTCTGAATCGCTTGGCAATCTGCCGTGCGTCGTCGAAGGGTTTGGCTTCTTGCTCCACGACCGTGTCTTGGCCATGCTCTTGCCGAAGCGTTTCAATTTGCCTCCGGTGTGGCGCATGTCGAGACATCCATAGAATCTTCTTTACCATACTGTTGTCCTCCTTCCAAAGAGCTGTTTTATCGTCTGGCGACATTGCCAGTTTCGACATTGAATCATAGCATTTTATGGTAGGTCTGTCAATCGTCGCGCCGAAACAAAAACACGACCAATCGGCCGTGCTTTGAGGCTTATTTTTCTTCGGGCTACATCCGGTTTTCTATCTTGTACTTGGTAACCTTCGAGATCTTTCCGTTACCTTTTACAGCATCGAGCACTTCCTGTTCACCACTCAATTCAGCGATGCGATCAAGAATATCGGCCGAGGACTGGGGATTGTTTGCAATGACCATGCGGACATAATCATTCGCACCTTCTGCTAATCGACGCAGGGAAGCCTCTGGCATATAGGGATTGCACGCCGAGAGAGTGCGAACGATGAAATTTTCATCCATTGACAGCAGATTCAAAACAAATTTGTCAACAGAATCAATAGCTTCTTTTCTTTTACGTTCAACTGGCCACTCACTTACCTCTAATTTTCTTCCATCAAAACCAGTATCTATTTCACTACAAAGATCGTCAATTTCAGCAAGTAATTTTTTACCGCTGGTAGACTGCTCGACATCGTTAAGCAAGTCATCTATTTTACCAAATCGTGATTCAAAGTTTTCTTTCATATTTTTTAAATTAATCAAATGTTGAATCTATCTGTTCTTCGACCTTCCTAATAAAAGCGTCAGATAGTTTTTTGACGTCCGGTACTTCGACTGCATTCTTGCCCCATGTCTGAGCAATAGTTGAAGCGGCTCCAGCCATTCCAATACCAGTAATCACCATATTTTTTTTATGCTTCTTGATTACTTGTTCAATCGAACCTGAGCCGGATTGTCCATCTGTCATGAAGTATACGAAATTGTAAGACAGTCTAAACTTATTGGTGAATTTTTCCATACTCGTACAGGCCGCATCAAGAGTGATAACATCGGGAGTTCCTTGATCAGCATTAAGCAATACCATCTTTTGCAAATCCTCACCAGCAACATCCTGATCAAAACCCTTTAGGAATTGGAACTGATCGGGACCGCCAAAAGTAACGATCTCCAGAGGAATTTCGAGATCTTTAGCGACCTCGGTTAATGCCACTGCCAGCTTCTTTTCCTGTTCGATAATTTCACCCGAACAAGAGCCGGAGTTGTCTATAATAAGAGTCCACGCGAACTGTGGTTTTTCTGGTGGTCGCTTCCGTTCAAATGAACGGGGATTTATTACCGTGCGACCGTCTTTTGTTCCGAGGACATTCTGAGTGAATCCTCTCTGGAGCCGAGCACCTCGCCGTTGATTTCGTTCGCGTATGTATTCTTTATCGAGCTTAAATTTCTTTATAAAGAAATCTGTAAGGTCACCGATAAATTCTTTAGTTGATTCCATGTAATCCACATAGACACGCAGTGCTTCTCCATCTAGTCCGGACATCTCTCGGTACATTGCCTCCATCTTTGCTTGCTGTTGGCGTTTTAATTCTTCCAATGTATCCAGTTGTCTGGCGTTGGCTTGATTGATTTCCGAATCCTCCTTACTTAAATGTTTACTAATCGTACCGCTTACATCTCTGGCAACAAGGTTGCCGCTTTCGTCTTGCGTAGTAAATTTACTGCCAACCATTGCTTCAGCTTGCCGTAGTTGTTTGAGCAATTCCTCATTAGGTTTACTGAACAGACTCTCAATAGCTTTCTGGTGTGTTTTGCCACCTTCTTGAAATTGCTCATGTGACTGCTCTTCGGATTCACCATCAGACTCTCCAGATTCTTGTCCTGGCTTACCGCCTTGACCTTCTCCTTGGCCCGGCTCTCCACCCTCCATGTCACTCATCATTTCAGACATTTGTTGCATCGCATCTTGCATTTGTCCGGCCATATCTTGTGGACTTCCTCCGGCTTCAAGGCTTTGTTGCATTTTAGCAAGCTGTTCAAGCATCTGATCTATAACTTCTTGCCCTCCAGCACCGCCTTCTTTAGCCTGATTGAGCATGTCTTGCATCTCAGATAAAAGTTCCTGCATTTCTTGTGCGGATGGCATACCACCACCGGATTCCATTCCTCCTGGCTCACCTGATCCTTCCACCTCTCCTTCACCGCCCTCACCAGCACCCTCGCCACCTTGACCTTGGCCAGATTCGCCCGATTCATTTCCTTGTGACTCTGATCCTTCTTGTCCGTCTCCAGATTCCTCACCCTCTCCATTTTCTCCTTGATCCTGACCTTCACCCTTTTCTGAATCTTCAGAATTATCGGAATCTTTGGATTCATTAGCTTGATCTTCTAAGGCAGTATTTATAGCTTCCCAGAGGTAATAATATTTTTTGGGATCGTGCTGGCCAAATTGGTTCAAACGATTTAAATAGAGGCCGGACATCTGTGCCTTGTCTATACCGCTATAAATGACCGGCATAGCCAGTCGGTAAAAATGACCCCATTCAATTTCGCCGTCTTTAACTGGTACTGATCTGCTCCCACTGCCACCTTTGTACCAGAATCTTGCAAGGGGTTTTGGTAGTTGAAAATTGACCAAAAAGTTATCACTATAATCATCGATACCGAGTTCAGATTGTTCTGATAAAAAATCTTGAGCCGACTTCGACCCATATATAGAAAAGTCAGGCACGTCATACCCTCGTTCCATCATTTTCCGCAACATCGTGTCTGTAAAATTCGGATTTCTTTGTTGGTAGCTAGTCATGATAAGTCGCATCGCTGTTCGATATACTTTTGAAGTGTTTTGTGCGAATAAGCGAACTTTTTGCAAATGCTCTAGCTGTTCTGGAGTAAGGTCAGCTTCATTGATGCCGTATTCTTTGATGTTATAAGTTATCGGTTCTTCTTCAGGCTTTGCCAGCTCTTCTTCTAATGCACCGCTTTCTGCGATTTGCTTCGCCACTTCTTCTAACTGTTCCAATTGTTCTTTGAGCTTCTGTAATTGCTCCTCAGTTATTTCGTCAGCGCCCGTCTCTTTGGCCTCCTGCATTGCCTTTTCCGCCTGCGCTTTCATCTGCGCGGCCTGTTTGCCGATATCTTCCATCGAAGGCGACTTTTTATCTTGTGGCTTCGATTTCTCCGGCTGTTGTCCCGGTTCCTGTAATTTTTCTAATTGCTCTTTGGCCTGTTGCAGTTGTTCTTGCAGATTCTCTGCCAAAAGATTTTCCTCTTCTTTGCGCTCTTGTTTTTCTGCCGCACTAAGTTTTTGTTCTTTTGGCTTTGATGATTCTTTGTCTTGTTCACGGCGTTGCTCCTGTGATGGTTTTTTGCCGCTCTTGGCTTGGCGCATTTTCTCCTTCATCTTCTCGATCTTTTCTTGAATCGCTTTTGCTTGCTCTGCTCGAGCTTGAGCTTCAGGGCTTTTTTCAGATCGCAGTTCCTCTTGAAGCTGTTCGGCTTCTGACTCTGCCTTGATTGGACTAGATAGAGCGACTAATTTTGAAAACTTCGGCCACAAAAAATCACGTACCAATTGCACCTGATTTTTAGGAACTGCCATTTTAACGGACTGATCTAAAACGGACCGGGTTTGCTTATCAAAAATTTCTTGTACCGCTGGATTGGCAGTACCGAGAGCATATTCAAATCTTTCCGCTGGCACAAGGCCGGTTTGAGAAAGAGAGTAGAGGAGGACTAGGTCAACCGCTTGTTTATAAGGTGCAGACTCCGCAATACCGTCTGCAATCTGTTGGGTATCTATTTCTTGTTCATAGAGTGCGCGAAAGTTTTCCTCTGGCCGATCACTATGGGAATTCTGCATCTCTAAATAGTTGACCGAGGCTTCGTGCGTAGCCACGACTAAAGATGTCAAAAGCTCCGGAGCGACTTTATTCTCATAACACCAGCCACGAAGGGTATTTAGTTCAGCGTCTATCGGATAGTTGAGGTTTCCGATTTCATGACGTAAGCATGCGTTAACAAGCTGTCTGTCGCCAGAAAGCGAATCGCTTGGATAGATAATGACATTGGGAACATCTGTGGGATTGTCGGGGCTTTTTGCCACACCCCATGTATCACCAGCAAGAGCTTGCACTCGAACTTTGCCAGAGAAACCTTTTTGCTCTATCCGACGAACCAAACCATGCGCCAAAATCGGGATAATCTCATTGAGATCCCGTTCAGCTTGGTTGATTTCCGGAGTTCTTTGTTTTTCCGGATTGAATTGTACGCCTGGTGATTCTATTGACATAATTTATGGTCATATTTGTCCAATGCTTTCTGCCAAAATTAGCATTATGGCATCTTTGTCAGTCTTGCCACGTCGATAAGTATCGGTATGAGGCAAGTATGTCATTGCGATAGCGTATTGAGCGGCATTCCAGCCAGCTTTCCAATTCGGCATTTTTGTCAAATCAGCCTCCCAGAGATGGTTCTCGGAATAGAAGCGAGAGGCTTCGATTGAGCCACGGAGAGATATGTCTCGCTCCAGCCTAGTTTCGCCAGTTCTTGTTTTGTAAGCTTCAGCGACTTGGCGAGTACGGTCAGCGATCGCAACGAGGTTTTTCAAATCTTTGATTATTTTGACCATCGTGGCGTCGAGAGACACTTGAGCTCCTATGCCATTGATTGCGTAGTCCCAGACTTTACGGAACTGGTCATCGGATAGGTCTTTGAGTGGACTAATGTTCTCTTTAAGAATAAGGGCTTCGTCGTGAGTAAACTTTTCACGATTGGTGTTTGAGTCGATCTCTCGGAATGGAGGATAGCCCATGCTCATGATATTCGAGCGGTCGTCAATTGTTTCTGGCAGATCCTCAACACCATCGTACTCAGCTGGGTTCATAAGACCAACGAACACCACACCGGGAGCCGCTTTAATCACTTGATCATTCAAGAATACAGTTCTATCTCCGTCGAATAGGGAGTTGAAGAATTTAGCGACGTTCGGGCGGAGCAGGTTTAATTCATCCAGTTCAAGCACAGCATTAGGCGTGGTTACCGCAGTCAGGATACGAGTAGGAATACGTACCACTTCACCGTCAGAAAGTTCAACGTCGTAGGTCAAGTCACGTTCCTCTTTGTCAGGAGAACAAGCATATCGAAAGAGTGGACGATTGGTTTCTCCGCAGTAAAAATCTGCTAGTTTATTCTTACCAGTACCACGAGGGCCTACAATAACACTCATGCCCTTGGCACTTAATTTTTCCCATTCGGGAGATTTTTTGTTTTTTACCAAATCTTCTAAATAAGAATTATTGCCAAGCCCTAACTGGCGATTCACCAACGTGGCAAACCATGCAAACTTTTGTTCAAAATATGGAGTAAGTTTAAAGTGAGTATCTCGCTCCGGAACAAATTCATTTGAGCCTTCATCAAGGGAACGCAAGAATTGCTGGGTACGAATAATTTCAGCTACTCGTTCAGCAAAACCATCTGCATCTTCTAGTTTTGCCTCGTCTAAGTTGAGTATTTCTGTAAGACCTCCGGCATCTGTAAATTTATCAATTTGGGTGCCAAGCCTCTTAGCCTCCTCGTCATAGTTTGGATCATCAGGATTAAGTTCTGCGTATGATCGTGTGAGTTCACCAAGTTTGGCGAGTGCTTCATTAAATGCTTTTAGTTCGTTTCTGCCTTCGAGAACAGTATCGACTGACTCCAGTCTTTCTCCTCGATGTTTTTCCGAAAAGTTCATCAGTTCTCCTGGTTTGGCAACATGAGTAAGACCATGTGTATCTTTGATAAAACGGACTTCAGAAAACTTCTTGCCACCGGACACAAAAACCTTTCCTGGCACGGCTTGCCACTGCGGATTATCTTGTGGCGCTTCGCAGATTGGAACGTGAACTTTGCCGACAGTGATATATTGAGCTTCTTGGTCAAACTGCCGTTTTGGTTGATCAGCTTTTACCGAAGGGGGCGTTGTTTTATTTCTCTCAACGGGACGCAGAGCAGTATTTTCTGACCGGACAGGTGGAGCAACTTCCTCTGGCTGTGCTTTAATGTCTGCCTCTAAGGTGTCCAATGCTTCGAGCGATGATTCTAAAGCCGTAACCATTTCATCTAGACTCTTACCATTATTGCTTTTCCAATTAGCAGGCAAAAGACGAGCCTTTTCCAAAGACTGCAAAACTTTTTCTCTCCTTTGTGCCACCTGCTCGGGAGTGAGCCTCACTTCCGCTTGCGGAGGGGGTGTTGTTTCTTGTGGTGCCGGTCTGTTTTCAAATGATTCTTTCATATATTTGAAATTATTGGCTGGTTTCTACCGCCTCTTTTAAAGAGGAGACGAGTTCATGGACGACCTTTGGGGATTCTTTGGGGTAGTAGAGTGAAACCTTACCATCATCCGGCACGATTCTGATATGGCCATCATATCCGGGGACTCCAAACAGCCAGCGGCCTACAGTATCAACAGCAATTTCTTTACCATCCTTACTTTTACCGTTGGCATCACACTCAACTGACTGATCATAGAGAGGGAGCGCGCGCGCCTTCTCCTGCATAAAAATTGTTGCTGTTAAACCTAACGATTTTGGTGCTTGAATGTCAACCAACATATCAAGTGGCATTGTGCTATTCGGAAATGTTGTTGCTGTTTTTTTCATATGTTTAAATTAATTTATTATACGCTATTTCTTCGTGACCAGCGGAGAAATAAGGAACGGGAATCTGGTAATTTCTTCTGGCGTAAATCCTGCTTCTATCGTCTTGACCAGAACCTCCATGTTACCAGCTTTGGCGATCGCAATTACAACGTCGATGCCTCCCTTTTTCAGAGAGTCTTTCAATGTTTGAGGAATCTCTGACTGACCGTAATACGACGAGCTATTGTTGATATGGTTTTCTACTTCTATAGCTTTGTCCAGACGACAGCTTTTGGAGACTATCCTTCTTACATTCTCTATGCCAAAAGTTTCAATGGATTGAGTGAAATTGTATCCTTTATTACGGTCACCAGCATATTGAGCAAACTGGATGGTTTCTTGTATGGTTGTAGAAATACCTTTTTCTTCAAGAGGCTGTCGGATTTCTAATACACTGGCCAGTGTTGTTCCTTTTGTAATGATTTCATCAATCTCTCGAAGAGAGTAAAGCTGAAGAGCATTGTCTAAATTATCGTATTCATTATTTCTGATCAGTTTTTGAGCAACCGTTAATGTGGAAGTAAAATCTGAGGCATGGCCATGCTTTTCAAGAGTACTTTTGACCTTGCCAAACTCATGATAAGGAACACCGACGGTGAGTAATTTTTCAACCTCTCCTAACGGTAACGCTCGAAGCGCGGAAGTAAAATCGTTGATATCGCTGACATTTTTAGAAATCCTAGAGATTTGATCGATAGATAACTCGTAATTGAATTGCTTAGTATTTTCTAGTACGGCAATTGCAACCGGCAAGTTTACGTCATTTGTTAGTAAGGTCATTACTTCTCCCAAATCAAATGAATTTAGTGCATCGTCTAGACCATCAATATTGTGAGCGGCCATAGTTGCCATAACATCATTCTCCAATTTTGGGCCATGTTTTTCGGTAACCTTTTTAGCCGTAATAACAGAATGTAAATTGAGATTCTGATCCATGAATGCTTTGACTTCGTCAAAACTGTACTGTCTCAATGCTTCAGTCATACCATTAAAATTTTTGGTCGCCAGTTCGGCAACTTCAGCCATTGATACTTCATGATCAAAATAAGACACAATATTTCCAACTTTCATCATTGCAGAAAGTTTGTTTCTTGCTTCCCGGTCTTGACCCTTTGCTTTAATAACCAATTTTTTAATTTCTTCTAAATCCTCTCGCGTTACTCCGCGTGCGCCACAAATAATATCGGCTGTTGCGAGTTCCATAACACTTTCTTCACTTATCCCTTTCTGTAACATCCGGTGGGAACGTTTGATAGTACCCATTGGGGCGTAGTTGATCCAATCAACCATACCAGCAAAGACTTTGCTATTGTAATCACCACCCGCATGATTAAATCTAAAATGAAGATCGAGAGCTTTTTGAGCAAGGCTTTTTCTTTTTTCGTGACGTTGGTTAACCAGTGTTTGTCTCTGTTCTAGATCAGCAAGCAACTGTTCCGGAGTCCTTTCTTGTAAGCGAGTGGACTGAGTCTCATAATCCGCTTGTAATTTAGCCATTGCATCTTCGTGTCGAGCAATGACTGATTGAAGTTGCAATTCTTTTTCTTCTTCAGGAAGATTGATCTTTTCTAATTCGGCTTTCGATTTTTCAAATTTGTGTTTTAGTCTTTCAGTCTCTCGCTCAAGCCATCTTTGTTGTTTCTCAACACCAAAACCATTTTCCTTAGTAGTAAATTCTTGCTTCTTGTCTTGGTCAGAGCTTTCCTTAAAAAACTTGATTTGAGCAAATAATCTTTTCCGTTCCGGATCATATTTATCATCTCCAGACTTTCCAATAAAACGCTCGATATTGTGCAAATCAATATTTTGAATTTTTCTTCGCATCCCACGAAGCTGTTTTTTTGTATGCTCACCCAAGCGTGCCCATGCAACTGCTTCTTCAGCGCTGCGAGCATATGGAGAATGTGGGCTTCTGTCAGGATCGTTATAATTCATCGCTTCGGTAAGCCAGCGAGATGCAAGCATAACTCCTTTATGCTCTAGAGCTTGAGGATCGATTTTTTGTCCCTCGACCTTATGCTCTACATAGCGGTGCGCTTTTTTATAAAGTTTTTGTAAAAACGGGTAAGCATAGCCAACACTTCGTTCATGAATGCCGGAGTGATATCCCTTGAGCTCGGGCATATGGCCAGTTGAGAGGTTACCTTCTTTACATCTCTTACTTGTAATTTTGTAAATCGCCATTTCTGGGGTACCAATCATGGACGCAAACATCATGTCTCGTAGAACTCCCAAGCGTACAGTTTCTGGAGTAGAGTTAGAGGCTTCAATGGGTTCCCCTCGAATCACTTCAACATATTCTCCTTTTTTGGAATTCCATTCCTGTTCTTTTCGCTTTCGTACCGCAGTGCCTGAAACTAAATCTTGATAAAATTCAAGTCGGTCTGCCAAATATTTATAGGAGCCTTCACTACTTGAGTAATCACGGATAGAAGCAATTGCATCACCCAATGACATTGTGCGTAAAAGTTCTAGCCGTTCGATATTGTTCTCAGTCTCACTAAATTTTTTGATTTTCTCTCTATCGGATACTCGCTCTTTATCGCCCTCAAGATGAGTAAGTAATTTTGAAAAACTGCGTTTGTCACTTTCTTCAAAGCCCTCTTCCCCTTCAAGAGGCGTTTCTAAATCAAGGGCTTTTCGCCAGTCCTTGGGATCATTTATACCGTGATCAGAAAGCTCTCGCTCAATCGCTTTCTTATCATCCATTTTTCCTTGTTCAAAAAATCTTTCTCGCATATATTTATTTTAGCAAATCATCAACCGAAACACCCAACGCTTTTGCTATTTTTGTAAGCGTATCAATAGTTGGATTTGTATTAGCCCCTGATTCAATCTTAATAATCGTATTATAAGTAACATCAGCAAGCTTAGACAACCTGTCTTGCGAAATACCCAGTTTATTCCTGCATTTCTTTATTTTTTTTTGGATGTTACTTGCGTTCATAATAATATATTACTATAGTTGAAATACTAGCTATTTAACCTTGCTGAATATATTATTATAGTATCAAAAATTATGAGAACAATCAATCTGAAAAGAACCATGTCCGCCCCGAA
>Ga0163155_10007421_pt1 | contig 10350 bp, 7 predicted proteins | sample OliLakLV19SP4G1_FD_148611 | JGI IMG/M metagenome (GOLD analysis project Ga0163155, IMG submission 148611) | Freshwater microbial mat bacterial communities from Lake Vanda, McMurdo Dry Valleys, Antarctica - Oligotrophic Lake LV.19.SP4.G1 | ecosystem: Environmental > Aquatic > Freshwater > Lake >...
TTCCTATGAGCAGACTGGCCAGGATGCCCAAGCTGAGGAAATGTATCAGCGCTATGCCGATCTGAATACGCCAATTGGTGCATATGCCCAATTCCGGCGTGGCGATGTGCTGCTGCGTCTTGGTAAGCCAGAACTGGCCGCCGTGGCATATGAACAAACTGCAACCAGCTCCCTTGTTCCTGGCGAACGGGCACTGGCCTATGAGCGAGCAATTGCTGCGCAACAAGCGGCTCAACGTCCAGATGAAACGCTACGGCTGTATGTAGCCCTGCTGGATCTGGCCAAGGAACCCTCCTATCGGGCGCGGATCTTATTCGATGCCGCCGCCACTGCACAGGCGCTGGGCGATTCTCTACGCCGTGTGGCCTGGCTCCAGGAAATCCTTGAACAGTCCCCTGCTGCTCCACAGGCCGCAGCTGCCGCCGATCTGCTGTTGGCTGATCCATACTATACGCCTGATCCAGCGCTTGCTGCGCTCGTGTTCAGCAATGTCGAACGCTGGGTCGCTGCCCGTAGCCAGTTCGATGCAGCGATTGCTGGCAGTTCGGGAGCAATACAACTGGATTTGCGCCGCCGCCGAGCGCTCACATTCCGCGAGGGCGATAGCCCCGATTATGCTGCTGCACTCACAGCACTCGATCAGATCCTGGCCGAGGCCCAACCAACCAGCGATGTTGCCAGTCAGGCACGCCTGGATCGCATCCAGACACTCGGCCAGCGTGGTGATCGAGCAGCAGCAGTGGCAGCGTATCGGGCCTATGCCGCTGAACAACCCAACGACCCACGCGCGCCCGAGGCGCTGCGCCGTGCGGCACTGCTGCTGGATGGGCTGGATGATCCAGTTGCTGCTGCCGATGTTCGTTATGATCTGGCCAGACGCTATGCCGATACCACCCAGGGCCGCGATGCATTCTTTGCGGCGGGGCTGGGATTGTATCAGACGGGGCGGATCGCTGAGGCTGCCAAGGCATGGGAGTTTCAGTCTAATCAATCTGCTGGTATTATTGCCGCTCAGGGAGCCTATTGGGCAGGCCGCGCAAAACGCGAATCTGGCGATTTGGCAGGTGGGAACATACTCTTGAAACGCGCCGCCCTACTGGCACCCGAATCGTACTATGCCGCTCGCACCGAAGATCTGCTTGGCATCACACGCCAGGGTAAAACACCCGTCACTGCTATTGTGCAAGTGCAGGATTGGACAGCACTCAACGATTGGGTTGGGCAATGGGCTGCCCCACTGGTAGGTGGCCAGTCAGAACAAACCATGGCAACACTCATGCAGGCACAAACGGGCTTCTTGGCCCGCGCAATTGCGCTGGATGAGGTTGGGCTTGCAGCAGAGGCTCGGGCCGAGTGGCGTGCTGCCTGGCAATCGTATCTGGATGATCCGCGTGCCCTGGCACTCCTGGCCCGTATTGCACACGAGCATGGCCATGCGGATGTGGCGCTTGATAGTGTCGATCAACTTATTGATCAGATTCCAGCGAGTGCGCGCACCAGAATGCCAGTAATCATTGCCCGATTACGCCTGCCAACGCCATATGCTTTGTCCGTACTTGCATCGGCGCAGGAACAGCAGATCGATCCATTGTTACTGTATGCGTTAATACGCCAGGAAAGCCGCTTTGCCCCGCAGATCCGCTCGGTGGCTGGTGCCTATGGGTTAGCTCAGGTGATGCCGGATACGGCCCGCGGAATCGCGGAACACCTGCGCGTCGCCGAATTCCGCGATAGCGATCTTGCCCGACCAGCGCTCAATATCCGATTTGGGGCCTTTTACCTTGGCACACAACTGCGCCAGCTTGAGGATAATGTCTATGCCGCCCTGGCAGCCTATAATGGTGGCCCAACAAATGCCATACGTTGGCTGCAAGCGCCGGGTACAAGTGACCCAGATCGCTTTATTGAGGGCATCGATTATGACGAAACGCGCGCCTATGTCAAAATTGTGTATGGCAATTATGCCGCCTACCAACGCTTGTATAAACAACCATGAACTAATTGCATGATGGGATCTTCACGTTGAAGCGTTGGTTTTCGCGCCGTAGAGACGCAACATCTTGCGTCTCTACGACCTCGAGGAGTATCAATGAACCGACTACAACGGATCGCGTTGGGTGCTACAGCCGTAGCAATTGGATTGGCCGCAATCAGTACCCGCACCGCCCGCCTCGCTAGCGTACGCATCACGGCGATCAGACCAGGTACACCATCAATGGCCCATATCGCATTGACATACAGCCCCGGAATGCGGCCAGTGAGTGTTGTTATTGACATAACAACAGAGAGTGGGAGTGGCAGTGTTACCCTTGATGGGTTGACATTGTATTGCGATATTCCATTGAGTGCCAGCGGCAGCGGGCCACAGCAGATTGCCACAACGGCATTCTATCGCAGCATTGGTTTCACGACACAACGAATGCAACAGTTCAATTGAGATGATCAGTCGATTGCTGGCTCGTATTCGTTCTGGGCTGATCGATCTGTTTGATATGCGATTGGCGGCGCTGATCGGTCTGTTTGCCATACTGCTTGTTGGGGTTGCTCAGTTCCCATTGCGCTACCCAATTGTGGTTGGCCAGGAAGATGGCATTGGTGCCGATCTGCCATTGATCAGCCGCTTCTACGGAACCAGTGCTGGGCCAAACGGCCCGTTCCGTTGGTCCGGGGCGCGTTCGGTTGTGCGATTGGCCGGGTTTGCACAACACCCGCTGCTGCTGACGATCCACATACTGCCGATCCCCCGTGATGTCTATGATCGCGGGCAACCGGCTGCTGGACTGTGGGCCAATGGGCAGCAGATCGCGCCATTGGTGTTGCGCCCCGATGGCGCACGCTATCATATTCTGGTTCCGCCGCTACCAATAAACAACCCAACCATTGAATTTCGTAGTAGCACCTTTCGCGTGGCTGGCGATGATCGTGATCTTGGCATTCCCGTTGGTACCCTATTGATCCAGCGCAGCGGCCTGGCATTGCCAACCGAACCATCGATCATCATCTGGCTGCTGCTACCAATTCTGCTCTGGGCCGGGTTGCGCTGGAGTGGCTTCTCGCCATCTTCCACAACCTGGGGGTGCCAGATTACTGTTGTGCTGGTTGCCTGTGCCGCTATGCTGGATCCGCCACGCAGCACACTTGCCGCGCAACCACTCCTGAGCGCACTTGGAATGGCTGTCGGGCTGTGTATCGTGCTCCGCATTGGTATGCCGCAATTGTTTATTCGTTTCGGCTACCCGCTCTCGGCGCGAGCGCTGCGCTGGCTGTTATTCTTCGCGCTGGTTGTTTTTACGCTACGCTATGGCGGTAAAATCGTTCCTGGTGCAATGCCTGGCGATATTGGCTTCCATGCCCATCGCTATGCAGAACTGATCGAAGGGCAGATCTTTTTGCAGGCTCCACATCGTGGCGTGCTATCACCATACCCGCCAGCGTTATACCTGATTCTCGCGCCCCTGGCCCTGCTTGGGATTGATCTGCCAATGCTGCTGCATCTGAGTGCCGCCCTGCTCGATGCCCTGAGCCCATTCGTTGTGTACATGATTGCGATGGCAGGGTTTCGACAGCATTCGCGGAATGAGATTGTTGCGCTGCTTGCGGCTGGATTCTATGCACTCGCTCCTGGTGGCATGCTGGCATCCTGGTGGAATTTTAGTACCTTCATGTTTGCCCAAGCGATCCATCTATCGCTTATCGCGGCACTTGTGCTCGCGTTGCAGTGGCACACTGATTCGGGCCAATCACGAGCATCGATCACACTAACTGCGCTTGCGATACTCGTGTTGCTTGAATTCCTTGCCTATCTTAGCCATTTTAGCTACTATCTGAACGACTCGCTGTTAGTAGGCGGCGCGACGGCACTCGTGCTGGCGCTTGCAATCGCACGGCGTATCTCTGGCAATACGGCGCGATGGGCGGCTATCACGGCATTGGGTGTTCAACTGGCAACATTTAGCATCTTTTATAGCTTCTTTCTCGGAACAATTCGCAACCAGGTTGGCGCAGTTGGTGCAGCAGGCGAAGACACAGCCCTGCAAAATATGCAATCACTCTCGGCCTTGATCGATTCACTGCTTGGTGAAGGGTTACGCGATCACACGGGGCTGTTTCCGGCCCTGTTAGCCCTGGTTGGAATGGCGCTTGGCCTCGCAACAATGCGGCGTTCTGGTTCTTGGGCAGCGCGGCAATCCAAGCTAACCCTGGGTGTACTCGCAGGGCTGACTGTGCTGATCGCAACGGGATTTGCACTGCTGCCGCTGTTTAGTAGCGCAAACCTGACAACCCGCTGGCTCATGTTTTCACTATGGGTGATTGGCATCTGGGGCGCACGCACCGCACTGCGCTATTGGCAGCGTGGGCGTGCAGGGCAACTGATCATCATCCTGATTGGTGCGTACCTGATCTGGATCAGCGCCGCGATCTGGCTGCAAGCAATGGCCTGGCGCATTCGGCCACCAGAACCATTCTAAAAGCGCCATCTAAAGCAATTATCCAGATATTGTAGAATTTTTGCACAGGATGCCTAACACAAAACAAACTTGAACTTACTCATTCATGCGGCATAATCTTGTTAAGAACACGTTAATTCTTGAGCATAGAAAGGCCATGAAATGCCGCAGCCCTATCAACTCGCGCAGACATTTGCGCCAACCTCTGATTTTGATCAGCAACTGGCGACCCTGAATCTTGATGCGACACATCTCTGCACATGTTCGGGTGTGCCACCCAGTACCTATATTCGTATGCGCCGTTTGCGCAGCGCCAGCCGCAGGACAGCGCAGCGGATTGCTTATGGTTTTGCGCTTGCCCATGGGGCGATGAAGCCGAAGATTGCCTTTGGCATGCTCTTTACGGCAAATCCGCGGGTTGTGATGGAATCGAATTCTTGTGGGCGCCACCATCGCCGCAATGATCCATAGCCGTAGAGACGCAATATCAGGCCGTAGAGATGCAAGATTTTGCGTCTCTACGGCCCTAACAACGTGAAGGTTCAAAACCTTGGGCTACGGCGGTTTCTCTGTCTCTTCCATCAGGGCCAGTTGGCGGGCGACTTCTTCAACGGCCACTCGTTGTTTGCGGTACAGATCCGATTCGCTCATTGCTAGGCGTTCGGCTGTATCGCGGATTTTGCGGCCCTGCAAGAAACGCATTTCGAGGATATTATAGAGTACCCATTCCTGAGCCGATGGATCAAGTTGTTGATCTGGCCGTAGGTTTTCGATAGCCTGACGCAGCACTGCCTGTAGCGCTCTGGTTGGGCTGCCGCCCTGTTCGGTCATCAGCCGGCGCACCATGCGTAGCCCGAGCAATGGGCTATCGGAGAGCTTTGGCCCACCCCAATAGTGAACCAGTGCATCCTTCACAATCTGGGGAAATTCGGGTAGCAGGGCCACTTCTGCCTTGAGATTCTCTAGCGATGATGGAGTTGCCTGTTCAAGACGTGTGTTGAGTTGTTGGAGCGATTGCATCTCTGGACCCATCTCGCGCAGTGTCTCGAACAGGCGCAGTTGCATCTGAACGGTTGCTAAGGCCATTTCCATCTGGTGTGCCATTGCGCCAATCAACCGTCGCGCATCGGCATTGAGGGCATCGGCTGGAAACCCGATGCCAAGTGCGCCAAGGAATTCACCAGATGGATCGCGCAATGGCAGCAGGCAGAACCCATTGATACTGAGGAACGCTTCGGGTGGCGGTGGTAGTTGATCGCTTACTGGTTGGGCCTGGAGTTGTGGGATGATCTCGATCAGTTGATGGTCGGCGACAAACCGCCGGACATCGCGCCGTGAGCCAACCAGTGTTTTGACAGTATAGCCGCCTTCTTCATCTGCGGCTGCAACGAAGCCTGTTTCGATGCGCAGTGCCCCGCACACAACCACCAACGTATTTTCTAGAAAGCTGCGCAGATCCGCCTGCGTAAACGTATTACGTGGCAGTGCTCGCAAATAATCGATCTCAGCGTGATCCTGGGTATAGACAAGCGCATCCAGATATGGTTTTGCGCGGGTCACGAAAATAGGCATGAGCACCGTCATGATCATCACGCCAAAGGTCAGCAGCGTTTCGGCTGGCAACCCAAGGGTGCGGGCCAGTGGTGGCACCCCACGAACAAACAGGACAATTGTGATCCCGACGACCGGGCCATACAGCCACCAGCGCACGAAATCCTGGCGGATAACCCGATCCGGCAGTGGCATGCCCTGAAAGCCAATACTATAGGTAGTAATCAGGGTTAATACGACAACAGTTGCGTTCCCGAGGCTCGAAAGCAGCAACACCACTGTATCAAAACTCGTTGAGGATGGATTAGCAACGATCAGGTAGGGGAAAACGGCCAGACCAGGGCCGAGTACCGTCACACTCAGGTAGGTGAGCCGCCGACGCAGTATCGGCGTGATCATGAGGCGACGAACATGCAGTGTGGTGCCGAGGACGACAACGCAAGCCAGGGCGAAATAGGCGGCGAAGAGCGCGAAGAGTGGGCCAGCCCCAAATTGTGCCAGTGGTGCGCGCACCAGATCTGCACGCAGCAACAGATCCGTGCCAAGCGCCAGGACAAAAAATGTTGCACTCAGCAGATAGCCCGCCAGAACTGCCCAACGCCTGCGCGGGCCAGGGCGGCCACCATAGCTGAGTAGGGCATCGGCAAGGTGCAGGTAGCCAGCTGGCACACAAACAATGCCAAGCCATTGCGCCCGCAGCAGAAATTGGATGGTTGCCTCGCTCTGCGCCTGGCCAATCAACACATCCCCACCGAAGACCACAACAATCCCTGCTAACAGGACACAGAGTGCCCGAGCGATTGGTGCGCTGCGGTTCTGGATCATCAGATAGGCGAGCAACGCAAATGTGACGATCAGCACCGCTGCTGACATCAGATCATTCACGATCAAAAGTAGGTTCGTAATTGGGGAAAGCCCCTCCATAACTCGATGCTCAGGGGTTGGCAGTGCGGATTCGGCGCATTATAGCATAGTACCAACCGGGAACAACGCACTCAGGTGCAGAATAGCCTCCTTGCAAATTTAAGTATCTCGGCTATCATGCCCAAAATCTCATGTTCGCATTCCAACAAAGGAGAGACAATGGAGTCGATTCCGCATATCTCGACCCTGCCACCGCCCGCAATTGCGCGTGAGTTGCCGATTGCCGGGCCAGCCATTGCCAGGCCAACCGCCGATCTGATCGAGCGACTACAGGGCGTCAGTAGTGCGACTGCCAGCGCCGTATTGCATAAGATGGGCGTCCGACAGACGTTTATCGAGGGGCCGTTGCCACGCAAACCTGGTGCGAAAGTCGTTGGTCCGGCGGTCACGCTTCAATTCATGCCACAGCGTGAGGATATCGCCTCTGGCCTTGGTCAAGAACATGTGGAGAAGGTCAGCGCACTATGGGCCGTCTTCGAGACCGTGCAGCCAGGTGATATTCTGGTAGTTCAGGCATGGGGTGATCGCTATACTGGATGCATGGGCGAAATGCTGATCACCTATTTCAAGGGCCGTGGCGGTGCCGGGATTGTTGTGGATGGCTGCATCCGCGATTGGCCGCATGTCGAGCCGATTGGCGTACCGCTGTGGACGTGTGGCTTCACCCCGAACTATGCCTCACAAGCGACACTGTTTCCCTGGGCGTATAACGTTCCCATCGCATGCAGCCGTGTGCTTGTCGTCCCTGGCGATATTATCATTGCCGATGATGATGGCGCGGTGATGGTGCCGATCAATTTGGCACCAGCCGTCGTTGCGGCAACCGTTGAACACGAGGAATGGGAAGTCTTCAGCCGGATCAAACTGGCCGAGGGTGGCGCACTAACCACCTATTACCCGCTGAATGAAGAAGGCCAGCGTGAATATGAGGAATGGCGGCGACAGCAGGGCATGTGAGCGCCAAGTATTCAGCAGTCAGGAGTCAGAAGTCTGAACATCCGCAGATGATGCAGATGATGCAGATTTATGAGTTGACCCAAGAACCAAAAACCAAGAATCGAGAACCGAGAATAAAGGTGGGAATCGGTAGAGACGCAATATCTTGCGTCTGAAACAAGGGAACAGCCACAAACAGGTATTGATCGCAGCCGAGGCATGAGCAATGGGCGTAGCGCCTGCTGCCCTGGTTGGATGACATTCGCGATTATGGTCAAATGGCGTATCGCATACGCCCTGGTACGATGTTTGATCATCCGCGCCATTGTCGCTCGTGGTGGGCGGTTCGCGACCGCCCCTACCCTGGTGGCACTTCTGACTTCTGACTTCTGACTTCTACACGAGGAGAATACCCATGAAAATAACCGCAATCAAAACCGCCGCAACACATGGCCATGGCATGCATTTGTGGGTGCGGGTCGAGACGGACGAGGGCATCAGTGGGCTGGGTGAGTGTGTGCATGGCGGTGTGCAGGCAATTGCGATCATCCATGAGCTGCGAACGAAACTGATTGGCCGCGATCCATTTGCCATTGATGCCATATTTGAGGAACTGCGCCGCGCTCATGTCTTTGATGGTGGCTTTGCGGGTGCGCTGATCACCGCGCTGACCGGGATCGAGATTGCGCTGTGGGATCTGAAGGGCAAGGCCCTGGGTGTGCCAATCGTGGAACTGATGGGTGGCAAATTCCGCGATAAAATCCGGGTGTATGCCGATTGCCAGGTTGAGCCGGGGATGGAGTTCGATGAAATCAAGCGGGTTGTCGATGATGTGCTTGAGCGTGGATTCACGGCCTTCAAGATCGACCTCGATATTGGCGCGTACACCGATGCGCGCAGTGCTGGCCGCAATCGGCTGCTAGATCGCTTCAACTATACGGCTGGTGAGCGTGAGCACGAACGCATGGTGCAATTGGTCGAGATGGCGACAAGTGCTGCTGGGAAAGAGATCGCCGTGGCTGCCGATGTGCATACCCGCCTTGATGTTCCCAGTGCCATCCGCCTAGCAAAAGATCTGGAACGCTTCCATCTGCTGTGGCTGGAAGAACCGGTGCCGCCAGAGAATGTGGCCGCGATGCGTGAGGTCAAGCAGGCCAGCAGGACGCCGATCTGCGCTGGTGAGAATCTCTACCTGCGTCACGGGTTCCGCGATTTGATCGAGCAGCAGGCCGTCGATTGTATCATGCCCGACATTCCAAAATGTGGTGGCCTCTCGGAATGTCGCAAGATCGCCAATCTGGCCGAACTGTACTATATTCCCTTTGCGCCACACAATGTCTCTTCGCCAATCGGAACCATGGCTTCTGCCCATGTATGCGCCAGTGTACCAAATTTCCTTGTGCTCGAATTTCACTGGCTGCATCGTGAGTACTGGACAACAATCACCACCGATAAAGAAGACATCATCCAGGATGGCTTTATTGCACTGAATGATCGGCCTGGGATTGGGCTGGAACTCGATGAAACAGTTGCACGAATGCATCAATATCCAGGTACGACATGGTTTGCTGAGTAATCAGCCATTTTTGATTAGATAACTCAGATCACTGGTGATATCATCGATTGGCATATCGAAGGGAAAGATCATTCGATATTTTCCAGCAGTATCAATAATATAGATATAGGTTGAGTGATCCATTGTGTAGCCCAACGCCGAATTGGGCAATTCGCGCTTGATGGCTGTCACACCATAGGCCTGATAGAGCGGCTCCAGGGTTGCTTGTGGGGCGCTCAGCCCAATGAAGCTTGGATCGAAGGCTTTGGCATACCGATTCACGAGTTCTGGCGTATCACGTTCTGGATCAATCGAGATGAAGACAACCTGGAGTTTCTCGGCATCGCTACCAAGCCGCTGGCGAATAGCCTTCATATCGGACAGAGTCGTTGGGCAGACATCGGGGCAATGCGTAAAGCCAAAGAACAGCGCTACCAACTTGCCCCGCTGGGCGCTCAGTTGGAATGGCTGGCCGTTCTGGTCGATGATCGTAAAATCAGTCGCAGCCGTTGGCGCGTCGAGCAATTGCCCACGGAACTCGTGTGTACCACAACTGGACAAAGCCAGCAGCGTTGTTAGTGCCAACAAGAGGATACGAACCTTCGGCAGGGTTATTCTGAACATACAAGATTCCTTATAGTTTTGGAGGCTTTGTCGAGCTTTTGGAGTGCGCAAGCCATGCTTGCGCGCGGCAGCATGGCTGCCGCAGTCCATAGGTTCCATACTGTTCCACTTACGTGTGGATACCTGGCTACCGCAGTCCAAAGCACCAGTACTGCTGATAGCTGCTGGCTATTTTAGCTGCTCTTCCCGCCCTCGGCAATTTCGGCCAGCATCGCCCAGCGCTCGAATGTCACCTCAAGCGTCACTGTTACCTGTTCTAATCTGGCGCTGAGCTGCTGGATAATCTGATAATCGCCGCCGGCCGTGTTGATC
>Ga0163155_10007422_pt1 | contig 10348 bp, 8 predicted proteins | sample OliLakLV19SP4G1_FD_148611 | JGI IMG/M metagenome (GOLD analysis project Ga0163155, IMG submission 148611) | Freshwater microbial mat bacterial communities from Lake Vanda, McMurdo Dry Valleys, Antarctica - Oligotrophic Lake LV.19.SP4.G1 | ecosystem: Environmental > Aquatic > Freshwater > Lake >...
ATCTGGGATCAGCAAGCCTTGATTGCAGCCCAAAACGGGTTCTACAGTTGTGACCCCAGAGGGCGGCAGCGAAGCTGGGGCGGCTAGCTGCTGGGCTGTAGCTGTGGCGTTTTGAACTGCAATCGTGGTTTGACAAACCCATAAATCATTGGCACGAGTATCAGCCGGAATCGAGCGTCCGTCATCAGGTTTTGTATACTCCAACAGTTCTAGCCCCATCCCTGCCTGTGCCTTCAAACTGCTGATTTGTACATGCACGTCAGCAACACCGCTGAGCCGCTCCTGCTCTGAGCCAGAATTTTGACTTTCTTGCTGCAATTGCATACCCAGGCGATCGCAGTAAAAGGCTCGACTGGCAGCCGTATCAGCCACCACAATTGCCGTATGATCGATACCCAAAAACAGCGCTGTTGCCCGCTGCCATTTTGGGTCGCCCTTACCCGCCGGAAAGTGAATCAGCTCAAGATTGTGGCCATCACAATCTTTGAAGTAGAACGCCTGAATGTCGCCAGCCACCGGGTTCGATTTGGGTAACGTTTGCGGATTGGGCGATGTTTGAAACACCCCATGTTGGCGTAGGTGCTGATATGCGGTTTCCATGTCGCTGACGGCGATCGCTAGATGTTGAAACCAGCGATCGGTGCTGCGTGAATCGACGGGCATCGGCCTACCTTTTGGGGTCAGAAATTCAGTTAGCTCGATTGTTTCATCGCCCAACTGCAATTGCACCACGCGCAGTTGGGCGTTGGGTAAACCATAGAGGCGATCGCATTCCACACCTGCCATGTTGCGGTCAGAGATTTTCTGGCAAGATAGAACCGTGGTGTAGAAGGCGATCGCGCGCTCCATGTCGGCGATCGTTAAGTTGACAGATTCAACGGCAGCAATCTGCATAGTCACCCTGCTAAAAAATCATGTGCTAGACACTTGACCGCCTGTCACTTCTAGAATGGCACCCGTGACAAAACTGCTGTCTTCAGACGCGAAGTAAACATAGGTCGGGGCTAGCTCTTCCGGCTGGGCAGCGCGTTTCATGGCGTTGTCCACGTCGAAGTTATCCACCTGTTTTGCGGTCATTGTCGCTGGAATGTTGGGCGTCCAAACCGGGCCAGGAGCCACCGCATTCACCCGAATTTTACGCTCTGCCAAGTTTTGCGCCAACGCTTTGGTGAAGGCATTGACTGCGCCTTTGCTGGTGGAGTAGTCAATCAAAAATTCTTTGCCAATCAGCCCCAAAATACTGCTGGTGTTGATCACCGCATCGCCCGCTTTTAAGTGTGGCAGAGCGGCTTTGAGCATATAGAAGTAGCCAAAAACATTGGTTTCTAACGTGCGACGGAACTGCTCATCTGTGAGGTCTTCTAGCTTAAACTGCACCATCTGGTACGCCGCATTGTTCACCAAAATGTCTAGATGGCCAAACTTCTCGATGGTTTGTGCCACGGCTGCTTGACACTGCTGCGAATCTCGCACGTCTGCTTTAATTCTGAGACACTGCCGCCCCTTTTCTTCTACTTTGGACTGGGTAACTTTAGCATCATCATCATGCACGTTGTAGAGAATTGCCACATCGGCCCCTTCCATCGCATAGGCGATCGCCACGGCTCGGCCAATGCCCGAATCACCACCCGTAATCAAGGCTACTTTTCCTTGCAGCTTGTTTGCAGGCTTGTAGTTCGACAAGTCGCTATCTGGCTGCGGCACCATGTCTTCCTGACTGGCGGGATAGGGCAGCGTTTGGGCAGGAATTTGCTCAGCGGTCGGACGAAATTCTGTGGGCATAGTAGTCACCTTGTTTTTGGAGAATTTAGGTTTTCTGGAAAGTTTGGACAATCTATTTGAGTCGCTCAAGCAAATGATCAGCCACTCGCAACGCATTGGCGATAATCGTCAGAGTTGGATTGGAGCCAATATTGGAGGGAAAAAAGCTACCATCAACGACATAGAGGTTATCAATGTCGTGAGTGCGGCAATGCAGGTCTAAAACAGACGTGGCGGGGTCAGTACCAAAGCGACAGGTGCCGCACTGGTGAGCCACCCAGCGCAACGGGAAATTGCTCTGGAAGTAGCGTGATTCTGTAATCCAGCCCCTGTCAATTTCAATCGACTTCAACACATCGATCCAACGATGCACCAGTCGATTAAAGGACTCAGTATTATTTTCGGTGTAGTCGATGTGGATTTTGTCTCCCTTAAGATGGACTCGGTTATGCGGATCGGGTAGATCTTCACCCATGAGCCACCAATCGACTGAGTGGGCTGCCGCTTTCTCGGGAGAAATAGTGCCCCCCATCGCTACCGGGACATCATCCATCAGCATTTCCGCGCTGACTTTGCCGGATAGCTGTACCTGTCCCATCGGGTAGGGAAAGTCTGGTTCGCCCCAATAGAAATCATTCACCCCCAAGGTTTTTTGAAATACGGTAGGGTTTTCTGGCTGCGTCAGCCCCACCACAACGCCGCAGTTGTGCTTCATGAAGTTGCGCCCAACTTGATCAGAGCGATTGGCGAGGCCGTCGGGATGCTGGTCATTGTGCGATCGCAGCAGCAATGCGGCTGAGTTAATCGAGCCACAGGCCACAATCACAATGTCGCTGCGAAACAGCCTGACCTCACCGCCTACCTCAGTCTCAACCCCAGTCACCTCTCGACCCGAACTGCTGGTATGCAGTCGCTGCACTTTGGCTTCAGTTAGCAGCGTCACATTGGGATACTGCATGGCTGGATACATGCCAATCACTTCGGCATCGGCTTTGGCATGAACCAGGCAAGGATGTCCATCGCAGGTTTCGCAACGAATGCACTCACTTAAAAATGACTGCGCTTCGTTTAACTTAATCGCCATCGGCAAGTAGAACGGCTGAAATCCCTTCGCTTTTAGATCATCATGCACCTGTTGAATCCGGGGTTCATGGCTAATGGCAGGAAACGCATACTCCTGGGTTGTCCACGGCTCGGTGGGGTCAAGGCCGCGCTTGCCGTGAACGCTGTAGAGCTGTTCGGCTTGCGTGTAGTAGGGTTCAAAATCGGCGTATTTAAGACCCCAGGCTGGAGAAATGCCGCCTTTATGCACCACAGCATCGAACTCTGCTTCCCGCGCTCGAAACAGGGTGCCGCCATAGAACTTAGTGTTGCCGCCCACCCAATAGCCAGCGGCAGGCTGAAATGACTCGCCTTGTTTGTCGTACCAGGATCCAGCGTTGTAGTAGCGCTGGGCTGTGAATACCTGCTTCGGGTCCCAATTTGCCTTTTCTCTAGGTAAAAACGTGCCGCGTTCGAGCACCAAGATGTTCTTACCGCTCGGTGCCAATCGATGGGCTAATGTTGCCCCCCCGGCTCCAGTACCGATGATAATCAGGTCGTAGCGATCGCCTGTCATGCCCTAAACTCCACTGCTAAATTCCACTACTAAACTCCACTACTAAACTCCACTGCTAAACTCCACTGCTAAACTCCACTGCTAACCGATCGGCGTTTTGCGATCGCCAACAGACACCGTTAATTCACCAGTTTGTTGCGTCACCTGCCATTTTGTCTGCTCACCTTCTCGCCAAAACCGTAGGTCAACCGTGGCGTCGCCGACTGCAACATTTGTCAGTTGGACATCGGGCAACCAGGCGGGTAAAACTGGCTGCACATAGAGCTGATGGCTGGGCGCGTCGGCGGCTAACCCCAGGATGCTGCCGACCAGCCAGAGCATGGCACCTGCTGCCCATGCCTGCGGAATATTGGCATCGATGTACGGTACGGGGAAGTTTTCTGGCTGGCGCTCAATGCCGCCAAACAGTTCGGGCATCTGATGCGACTGAAACTGGCTGGCCGCTGCAAACATGCCTTCTGCAATCCGATTGGCTTCAGCGTCATAGCCATACCGTTTCAAACCAGCGGCGATGAAGGCATTATCGTGCGCCCAGACGCTGCCTGTGTGGTAACCAATGGGGTCGTAAGCCGGGTTCTTGGCCGACAGCGTCCGAATCCCCCAGCCGCACCAAAGGTCAGATTGAAACAAACGTTGTACCAGCTGTTCAGCCCGATCGGCTGGCACGATGCCCGACCAGAGCAACTGTCCGGCATTGGACGCGATCGCCCGAATCTGCTGTTTGTTGCCATCTAAACCCAGGCAATAAAAGCCCTCGTCTGCCATCCAAAAGCGATCGTTGAACCGTTGATATAACTCGTCTGCTTGCTGCCGCAGCGCTTGAGCGCGATCGGCTTCACCACACACCTCATAGAGCGCTGCTGCTCGTCGCCAAGCGTCATACACCTGCCCCTGAGTTTCACACAGTGCGATCGGAGCGTTGACAATCTCGCCCGCCGCATCGCGAATGGCATCACCAGAATCTTTCCAGCCTTGGTTTTGGATGCCGTCTGTAGAACGACTGCAATATTCCACAAACCCATCGCCATCAAAATCGCCATATTGCTCAATCCAGGTCAGCGCCTTGGCTAAGGGCGCGTAGCAGTCATCTAGTAACTGGCGATCGCCCGTCCAGTCATAGGTTTCAGCCAGGGTGATAATCCACAGCATGGTGGTATCGATCGCGCCATAGTATGGTGAAGACGGCACCTTGCCCAGTTGGGCTAACTCACCCTGTCGCAGTTCATGTAAGATTTTGCCGGGTGCCGCATCTCGCCAGTCGTCTCGTTCAGTGGCCTGAAATTCAGCCAGCTGTAGCAAGGTACCCTTGGCCAAACCTGGAGCCACTGCCATCGTCTGCAAACCAGCAATCAGCGGATCGCGGCCAAACACGGCCACAAACCAGGGAATGCCCGCCGCTGGGATCCAAACCAGAGAGCCATGAGCGACAGGAATTCGCAGCGCTGCCAAATCGACGAGCGCCTGGTGATACGTTTGCTCGACCGCTCGGTTAGAAGACTGCAAATGGGTGGCTACTTTGAGGAAGCTCGCCATCTCCTGACCCGCCGGGGTAACGTCGATCGCGGCATCCGTATGTTTGGGTTCTAGCACCTCCCCATCTACCAGCGCAATGAAGTTGATACAGGTGTGCCAGGTTTCACCCGGCTCCAGGGCAATGTCGAAGACCAACCGACCATTGGAATAGCGCGGCGGTGAACTAGCCCCTTCAGCCCGAATGCGAACGCCTCTAGTGAACGAGCCATTGCGGTATGTATTGGTCAGCGTGCCATCACTCCAGGTGGTCTCCATTCTGCCTTCTGTGATCAGCTGCTGGGCTTTGACGCGAAAAACATCCACAAAGTCAGAGCGGATCGTCAACATTAGCTGCACATTGATGTGTGCCTGATGATGATTGGTCAGGTCGATGTCTTCATGCATGCCGCCAATAATGTCGCGTCGTACGGTTAGCAGCAATTTTTTAGCAGGTACGATGCCAGTAGCCGTCACCAGTTCAGGATTGGTGAACTCGTAGCGCGCCACCCGATGCGTGATAGCGCTGGAGACAATGGGCGTTAGCGGTTGGTGATCGAGCGAGATTTCGTAGTAGGAAATCAGGCGGGTATCGCGAACAAACAAGCCTTGAGCACGGCGATCGTCGATCGAACCATCAGCAGCCGTGAGTAAAAAAGAACCCCCATCATTGATTGTGATTTGTCCCGTCACAACTGCGACTTTCGGCATCATGCTTCACTGGTATAGATACAAAGAACATCGCAGTCTTTAGCCCTTGCCACAGGCTGGCATTGGCGTCACGCTGGCGCTAACTTGGCGCTGCAATCCTGATGCTGCAATCTTGATGCTGCAATCTTGATGCTGCAATCTTGATGCTGCAATCTTGATCTAGTGGGTCCACCGGGGCTATCGGTCTAGCGCGCTTTGCTGCAAGCTAGCACAGCAACAGCGCGCAAAACATCTAACCCCGGTATGGTTTGGCACCTCCTAGCCCGCTACTCGAAGCGATCGCACCAAAATCCGCATCACTTCACGGGGATTGACGGTGAGGATGAGTTCCTGGTTGGGCAGGACAATCGTCGGACTCCAGAAGCTCACTTCGGCGTAGTGCAGGTTGTGTAGGCGGTGGATGGTGTGCTGCACAGCATCGGGGGTGCCAATCAGCAGGTGACGAATGGGAGTGGGTTCGGGGCGCGATGGAGCAGGACTGGTGGCGTCAGTTATGGGCATAGCCACAGGCAAGCCGGATGCGGGCAGCGCATCGGTGGAACGAAATGGATGAATCATTGGGTTTTCCTGGGGTAACGAGGTCTAGGAAAACCCAAAAATCTAGCCACCCCAGACTCACGGCTATGGCAAGCTGGGGTGGCCGGAAGAGATTGTGTACAATGTCTTCAGCCTCCAGACTGGCGAAATCAGTCGTGTGGGGTCAGCTACCGAACGTTGCGTTCACAGCGTTCGGTAGCGTTGACTAAATTTTTGGGCGATCAGCCACATCTTGGAGAACGGCCATCCAGAAATGCGGCATTGACAGATTAAACAGTATCTAGGCTAGTCTAGTCAATCTATTGGTGGGCGATCGCCCATAATTTCAAGCTCAGCTCATCGTTGGTAACGTTTCTCCTTTTCACTAGTGCCAATACAAGTGTATTATTGATATTAAGCTCTCATGCCGATAGCCATGACTCTGTAAAATACATCAGCAACCTCAAAACTGTGCCCTTTTCAGAGATGAAACATCAGACTTTACCTAGCATGTGGGATGCTGCCAACTCCTACAAACATCTCACCTGTGCCGAGTATTTTGCAGGGATTGGTTTAGTCAGATTAGGGCTAGAGCAATTAGGCTGGCAAGTTATGTTCGCAAATGATTGGGCAAACAACAAATTTGCGATGTACTCTGCTCACTTTAAGGATGCAAACAAGCATTATAGGGTTCAAGATATTTTTTCTGTTTCCCATGCCGATGTTCCCCATACCCTACTGGCAACCGCTTCCTTTCCTTGTATCGATTTATCCCTAGCGGGTAACCTAAAGGGTCTGGATGGTCAACACTCTAGCGCTTTTTGGGGCTTTACTCAAATTCTTGAGCAGCAGGTGAATAAACCTCGCCTTGTGATGCTTGAGAATGTGCCGGGTTGGCTCACCTCAAATCATGGGCAAGACTTCCGCATCGCCATTCAGGAATTAAATCGGCTGGGCTATGCCTGTGATGTGTATGCCATTAATGCAGCTCATTTCGTGCCTCAAAGCAGACTACGAATTTTTGTAATTGGGGTGCAAACATCCTATAAAAATCAGGATGCATCACTTTTTTTAAGACGGTCTGCCTCACTAAAAACTCAAGCACTTGAAAAAGCAATTTTGACTAATCAAGATTTGTGTTGGAATTTCTTAGAAGTTCCATCACTACCTGAAAAGCTAAAAACTAACTTGAGCTATCTTTTAGAAAACTTGTCAACGGATGATCATCGTTGGTGGTCTGATGATGAAGTGCAGCGTCATTTAAATATGATGTCGCCTGTTAATCTAGACTATCTAAAACAAATTCAAGGTTCATCCGATTACTCTTACTGCACGATGTACCGACGGGTGCGCGAAGGAAAGCAACGGGCAGAACTCAGAAAAGATGGACTTGCAGGTTGCTTAAGAACTGCTAGCGGTGGCAGTAGTCGGCAAATGTTGGTCAAAGGTGGACAAGGAACAATCAGGATGCGCCTCATGACACCTCGTGAATACGCAAGGCTACAAGGCGTTACAGATGATTACCCAATTCCATCAAATATCAATCAGGCGTTGACTGGATTTGGGGATGCTGTTTGTGTACCTGTCATTACTTGGATTGCTGAGAATATTTTAGATACTTTAGTTAAGTCGCTTCCAGTTAAGTCGCTTCAAGAAAGTACGTTAGTTCTCCAGCCCTAATTTCTAGCAGCCGAATGCCTTGGCTCCTGACAAAACCATATGTTACTGAGCGCCGAAACCTTTGTCTTTCTATAGTTTCATAGTTTTGAAGCAATTCAGGCAACCATCTGTCAAACGTGGGAACCATCCTGGAGCGCTCGACCAACCAGATTTCTACATTCGTGTAAGTTTCACTTCTAAACCAAGTCCACGTTGAGAACTTTAGGTTTAGCCCTCACCCCCAGCCCCTCTCCCAAAGGGCGAGGGGAGACGGAAAAGCTTTCAAAGTCCCTCTCCCTGGGGAGAGGGCTTAAAGCCTTCGGCATACATGAAAAGGGTGAGGGAAAACTCTGGGTTTCAAGTTAGACGAGGTTTAGCAACAAAAATGTGATCTACATCCCTATCGTCGGTTAGTTTATTCAGCCCACGATTCCTGTGATACTGATATTCAAAACTACCTCCAATTACAGCAGATTTCACTTCGTAGTTTACCAAGTCTGCTCCATCCCCGCGTCGCGCTCTATCGTTCAGTAAAATTGCAGCAAAGACCTCCCAATCTTTTGAACCTACACTGCCTTGTAAGGAGAAACCATATTTCCGATAAATTTCGGCTTTATCCCGACTGTATTCAAGGATATAGGTTCTGTAAAAAGAGAAAGCTTCTTGAACCTGAAGCGTTGGCACTCAAATTGCCCTCATATCTGCTGTGCATTGAAGACGAGTATACGAAAGAATGTGCCATTTGGCGCAATTTTTGACAATGCCGATTGTAGGGATGAGGTTTGCAACTTGTCTCATAGTGATGAAAAAAGGTACAGCATAACGCTGTACCTCTGAGGATTGATGATCGTGATCCGTCAGGCTAGGAGGCTACTGATGCTTTCCCGTTGTTATTGATTGATGCGGTTGCGGTTGTAGGTGAAGTGAGTTGAGTTGCAGCAGCGGTGGCCGACACATTGACGGGTGTTGATGGTTTGTTGCGTCTGCCGTTAGAGCCGCCTGCTTTTGCATACTCAATGCTGTTTCTGCCGTAGATGCTAGCAATACCAGTCAGCATTCGCTCAGACAGGTTTGCCAGATCTTTGTCCATTTGAGTGACGGTTTTTCGAGATTCATCGAGATTGGATATCAGCGTATTATGGGCTTCTAAGGTGTCACGAGTGGTCTCAATTAGATGCGTGTAAGTGGCAATGGCGAGTCCGTGTCCTAGGTCTAGGTTGTTATCAATTGATTTGAGTAGCGCCAGACGACGTTGGGCTTTGTCTAGAGAGGCGGAACCGCGTGTTTTGAAAGCCATGTAGAAGCTCCTTTAATGTTTTTTTAATATAGTGGAGCGCTGGTTTGTCTGGGTTGAGTAGTTTTGTGGATTTAATTAGCGATTGAATTGAATGCCTGGATATTTGCCTGTATTTCTACCCATGATTGGATTGATCTGTGCTTCTGGGATGAACAAAATCAGCAAATGCGATCGCCAGCGTTGCTGAATCCAATTATGATGCCCTCATCCCCAACCCTTCTCCCCGAGGGAGAAGGGAGCTAGAACTCATGTTCCCTCTCCTTCTGGGCTACCGTGTATAGCTTCAGCCAGTCATCTTAGGACAAGGGGCTTAAGCCCCTTGTTGGCTGACGTGCTAACCTGCGTCCTACCGTTTGTGGCGACGGCTATACACACAAGTCTTCTGATCTAGCCTCAACTGGGTTTGATCCCCCCTAACCCCCCTTAAAAAAGGGGGGAACCGGATTCAAAGTCCCCCTTTTTTCTAGCGCAGCGGCGCGCCAGCGCGGGGATTTAGGGGGATCTCGCAGTACGTTGATACCTTGTCCGAGATGTGTGTACACGGTAGCCCAAGAGGGGAGAGGGCTAGGGCTTCGACGTGAGCGCTCAGCCGAACGGTGAGGGCAGATTTTGCAGTTCATATTCTCATTCAGCAATTGCGATCGCCATTACAGTAATTGAGTCTGCCATTACAGCAAATGCGATCGCCATTACAGCAAATGCGATCGCCATTACAGTAATTGAGTCCGCCGTTGTAACAAATGCGATCGCCATTACAGCAAATGCGATCGCCATTACAGTAATTGAGTCCGCCGTTGTAACAAATGCGATCGCCGTTATAACCAATGCGATCGCCATTACAACAATTGAGTCCGCCATTGCGACAATTGCGATCGCCGTTATATAGCGGTTCTCATGCTAGTGAAGTGCATCAGAGTAGGGGCGATACGGCAGTTCGCCCTCCGATCTGTACCGCACCAGATCGATCGCCGTCATACCAATTCTTTGTGAAGCTGCCTATAACAAGGGGCTTAAGCCCCTTGTTCCACAAAAGTGCAGCGCCGAGCTTTAGCGATCGCCGTTCTGTCCTGCTGCCCCTGCTGTCGCTTGAATGCCACACATGGCGCGATCGCTCTCGCTCTCGGTCACGCTGCGGCTGTAGGTGAGATACCAGTGGAGGCGATCGCAGGCTCGTGCTAGCAGCCCATCTAGGTCATCGACTCGCCAGAGGGTGACGATTTGGGTGACGATTTGATTGGTGTCATCACTGAGTAGGGGGTTACTGGGTTGAATGATTG
>Ga0163155_10007425_pt1 | contig 10344 bp, 10 predicted proteins | sample OliLakLV19SP4G1_FD_148611 | JGI IMG/M metagenome (GOLD analysis project Ga0163155, IMG submission 148611) | Freshwater microbial mat bacterial communities from Lake Vanda, McMurdo Dry Valleys, Antarctica - Oligotrophic Lake LV.19.SP4.G1 | ecosystem: Environmental > Aquatic > Freshwater > Lake >...
CATGAAAATGGAGGTTAGTGGGCTGATTGAGATCGTTTTGAAAGCGAATACGGACGAGATCTCCTTCTTTCACCCGTAATGTTGGTCCAGGATAAGTACCGTTATAAGTCATCAATTCAGCTTCGATGTCTTCCTTGCCTGTGAGCTTAACTTTGCTGGTATTAGCTGTAAGCGAAAACTCGACTACCCCAGCTTGCGTGCTTTCGTTTTTCAGGTCGAGTGGTTGTGAAAATTGGCTGTTAGACTCCGATGCCGTTCCAGAGATACTGTCTCCAGAGGAGGGATTATTTGTACCAGAGGTCGTCGATGTACGCGAACGCGCGATTAACTGAGATAACGTAGCTAGAGAAACACCTACCAATCCAAAACTGCTAAGGATCAAAACTCGCCGACGTGAGATTTTCATAAGACAAAATTCCTGTTACTTGGCTGAACTTTGCCGATTTGTGCTTCGATCGTTAAAATTTCTAGCCAGCGCAGGATGGCACAAACGGCTTGTCAATCGTTCAATGTTCAACATATATTGAACATATAATCTTGCTCATATACTACTTTGAACGACGACTGTTTAATCTGTGGGATGAACTGAGCGATTTAAACCGCTAGTGGACGACTGCTGACACCTTGAGTCGTGCGTCCGGTCATTTCACTCGGATGGATGCGATAAATTGCAACAACGTCTGCCCGTCCTCACGCATCGATCCAAGTGCGGTTGACTGCCGGAGAAAGCGTTGGATTCTGCTCTTTGATGAACTGCCTTGCCCGATCAATGTCTTGCTGCTGGGTAAGACGCTCGGCACGACCCGTTACCACGACGCTATGCCAATGCAGCAGATCATGCACTTCTTCAACCTGTAGGCAAACGTCTGGATTTGCGTCCATGTACTGCGTTTTCATGCCTTCGGTGGTGAAGAGATAGACATCTGAGTCTTCGAGATAATAGTGCATCGGCACGACGTAGGGTTTGCCTTCGTGTACACAGCCAAGGTGTCCATGCCCCACCTTTTGTAAGAGGTCTTGGCATTCCTTTAAACTCATTTCATCAATATCTAGCATCACAATCCTCCTCCTAAAACTCAGTAAAATGCACACGATTGAATTTATAAGCTAACTCGACCGCTTAAGGTATTCGACACTCTGATAGCAGGCTTTATATCCCCACTTTGACTCTAGGAAAACAATCTGAGAAACTTATGAGGAGGCAAGAAGGATTTGACTTTTCAGACTTAAGTTTTGAATTTAATCACGACTTAAGACCTCGCTGGTCTAAGAATCGCGCTGGAGGCTCCCGCCGAAAAAATGCAGTCACATCCAGCCACTTTAGAGCGATGCAACGCTTCGGCTGCCGCTTGATAAAGAGTGGGTAGATCTGTTCCGTCATCTGGGTATTGGGCAATGCCACCGCTAAAGGTGATCCGAAATTGAGTTTGGTCAGGTGCAACAAATCGTCGATGGCGGAGCGTTGTTAATAATCGAATGAAGCTTTGAATGCCATCGGCTCTGGTCATGCCATACAAAGCCACCACAAACTCATCTCCCTCCCAGCGAGCAACAACTGCATTCTGCTTAAATGTCTGCCGGAGCAACTGCCCCCACTGGCGCATCACAATGTCTCCCGTGCTATGCCCATGCCGATCGTTGACTTCTTTGAGATTGTCTAAGTCTAAGATTGCCAGACAGAGGGGCTGCTGCTGTTGACTTGCCAGTTGCAGGTATGCAGTTAAGTCTTGAGTTGACTTACGGCGGTTAGAGAGTTTAGTCAAACGATCGGTTTCAGCCGCTTCTTGAAGGAGTTTCAGCCGCTCCAGTCGATTGAAGATGCGAGTCACTAATTCTGGACCCACGATCGGTTTGTTCACAAAATCATCTGCACCCGCTGCAAACACTTGATGAATGATTGTAGCATCCGTATGCGCTGTTAGAAGAATGATGGGCAAGCTACTCCAGCGCAAGTCATGGCGAACCCGTTGGCAAAGCTCAATGCCATCCAAGATGGGCATTTCCACTGCTAGAATGAGCAGATCCGGTGAGCAGGATGCCAGCCTTTCCCAAAATTGTTGCGGATCCTCGAGCGTTGTAACGTTTAGTCCCCAAGGCTCCAGTAAGCCCTTCAGTATTACGAGAATCTGGGGATCATCGTCCACGATCATCACCCGTTGTTTTGCTGCCTCGGCTCGTTGCGCGGCTTGCGCGACTGCTGCCAATACTTGAGCCGCAGGCAAGGGCTTGTGCAGAAAGCCGTGTCCGCCGAGTTGGGCAACTTCCAGTCGGTCTGCTAGACGATCATGACTGGTGAAGACGAGGACTGGTATCGGAGGCGTTTGATGACTGAGTTCCGTCAGCAGGCTCAAGCTCTCTGTTGTGGGATGAGTCATATCGGGATCAAGTAGCACAACCGTAGGTGCATTCTGTTTGATTCTCATTTTGGCTTCAGCAAGGGTCGATGCGATCGCGACTCGAAAGCCCCAGTTGGCAGCTTCGTTCATCAACTGCTCTGCTAGATGAAGATCAAGATCAATGATCAATAACAGAGGGCGGTCATCCATGAACAGAAAATCCTCCTGCTCGACCAGTTCTGCCTTTAAGTCTGTCGAGGCGCGATCGATTTCTTGCCGCAGGTCTGTCACCAGTTCACAGAGACGAAGCGTTTGATCGGGCTTTAAGGCTTCGTTGGCTCGCAGTATTTGCTCGATTTTCTCAGCGAGTCGAGAGCCTTCAGGTAAGCCAAGCGTAGCGAGTGAACCTGATAAAGTATATGCTTCCTGAGATGCCTGTTGCTGAAGATCCGCATTTAGCATCTGTTGAACTAAAGCTATACTCGCTTGCTCTAGAATTCTGACCTGTTCATCGACTCTAGTTTTGAAGCGATGCCAAATCTTGGATGAAGGGCTGAATGATTGTTGCTGAAGCGGTTGTGCCGCGTCGCCGGATGTAGGTTGAGCGACGCTGATTGAATCGTCAAGCAATTCCCAAGGTTTAAGCCGATAACCCAGCCCATAAACCGTTTCAATCAAATCTGTGGGCGCGCCAGCCTTCCGCAGCTTTTGTCGTAGCCCCTTAATGTGAGTTCTGACGGCATCTTCGCTAGGAGTTTCCTCATACGCCCAGAGTTGATCCAGAATCACACTGTAGGTAAAGACGCGATGACCGTTTCGTAAAAAAAGCTCTAGAATCGAGAACTCTTTGGGACTCAAGGCTAGAGATTGTTCTGCGTAAGTGACCTCACGAGTGGTCGGATCAAGTTGCAAGCTGCCCCATTCCAATACAGATTGAAAAACCGTTCTACTTCGACGCAGCAACGCTCGAATGCGAGCGATTAGCTCCTCTTGATCGAGAGGTTTTACGATGTAGTCATCAGCACCTGCATCTAGCCCAATCACTTTATCATTGCTGGCTCCTATGCCCGTAATCAGCATGATTGGCATCTGATAATGATTTGCTCTTAGCTTACGACAGAGGCTAATGCCATCTAGCTTTGGGAGCATAACAGCCAACAGGAGTAAATCATAGTCATAAACTACAATCAACTCCCAAGCTTTCTCGCCATCGCTTGCAATTTCAACCGTGTAGTTTTGGCTGGAGAGAACAAGGGTAAGCACATTAGTAATTGCCGTATCGTTTTCTACAATCAAAATTTTCATCTGTCTATTTCCCTTGCAAACCAGTAGAGGTATCCGGTGCTCAGAACGCTCCTACACAATACAATACTGAGGAAGAATGAAATCAGGATGAAATTCGCGCTGCTCTAAGCGTGTTGATTCAGCTCTGAGCTTGTTTACTATCGACCAGATTTTAGGTGTTCCAGGCTTACAAATCATTGTTGTTGCACCTGTAGCAGCACTACCAAGCTTCAAGTATGGGTTCAATCTGAACTCCCTAAAATCTTCTGGGGCGCTGCTGAGACAAGGATGATTTACGATTCACACCATTACTATTCAGCTATTTAGCAACGTCAAATCTAGAAAATCTTTCTAAAGACATAAGCGAAGATCTTTCCAAAGACATAAGCTCTGAATCGCTCATAACTTTCTCACAAGTTAAATGTAACTTCAGAGAAGTAGAGCCAACTCAATAAACATTTTTCACAGAAAGCTTATTTTTTGATTTCGATACTCTGTAGAAAAAATCACACAACATCGGAGACTTAATTATGGCAACTGCAACAACTGCAACAACTGCAACATTAGAAGCCTGCATTCAAGATTGCTTAGCCTGCTTGAGAGAGTGCGAAATTTGCGCCGACATGTGCCTGAACAACAAGAATGTGTCCGCGATGGCGGAATGCATTCGGCTCTGTCGTGACTGCGCCGATCTGTGTGCGCTTTGTGTTCGATTCATGATGCGGGGATCAAGCCTCATGACTGAAGCTTGTCTTGCCTGTGCCAAAGCCTGTGAACTCTGTGCTCAAGAGTGCGAGAAGCATGCTGCCTCCGCTGCTTACTGCAAGAGTTGTGCTGAATCCTGCCGTCGTTGTACCAAAAGTTTGCATGAATTGGCACATGCAGCCTAAGAGGATGTTTTAAAAGGCTGATTGTTAGTAGCAAAACGTTTTAGATCCCCCTAAATCCCCCTTAAAAAGGGGGACTTTGAATTCAGTTCCCCCTTTTTAAGGGGGCTAGGGAGATCAACAGGTGCCTAAAACCACAGCAGACTACTTTTCAAACATCCTCTAAAGGCTAGGGATGATTGAAAGATTTGGCATGGGTAGATTGACTGTCTATTTTGTTCAAGTGAGGGCGTATAGTTAGTGCGCCCTCATCGCAGAGGCACGATGACCAAATTCTAGACTTTTGCAAAGAACGTTTGTAAATAAAGCTGAGGTTTTCACTCAACTTATACAAATCCAATATCTATGAATACTCGATTTTAAACCTCTGGTTTCTATCATTTTTAAATGAAGACTATTAGAGCAATCGTGAAAGATTTTAGGGCAGAGACTACACGATAACTCAATCAATTAAGAATTCAAGATGAATACGTTATTAACCAGTTCAATACCTTTGTCAAGGCACTTAAACCTCGATCGCAGTCAACAGCTTCTGGACATACTCGCGATCGAACACTCCATGAGTAGCCGTCATACATGTCCTTGCTGTGCCACTGTTTTACTGCGACATATGCGCTTGGGTGGGCTTTGCTGGCGTTGTTCCTCCTGCCGTGATGCCATGCCTGTTTAAACAATGCTGATCGACTGGGTGCGATCTTTCTGCAAGCGCAAGGAGCCAAAGCCAAAAAGCACTTTATAAAGCTGTCTGTTGATCAAAGATTTAGCGATCGCGAGTCTTATTCACAACGAGGTCTTTATGCATCAACATGGCTCATCAAATCAGCCTCAGTCCAATCAACCCAATCGTGGGCAAACTCGTTTCAGCCTGCCGATCAAGCTTGTTCTGTCTGCGACGGTTGGGATCATTGCATTCTTTCTGATTACAGAACATTTGGCACATCTGATAGGCTTCTTTCCCTTATTCTCTATACTGTCTATCTGTATATTCATGCACCTGTTTATGCACGGAGCACACGGAGGTCATGGCGGTAGCAATGATGGCAGTGGCGATCGCAATCATCAACACTAAAAGCAGCTACTCAAACTTGGTGAATCAATCTATTTAAATCTATTTACTATTTAAAGGAGATCGAATCATGAGAGATATGAGTAACGTTCCCGCCTACGGACTTTGGATTTTGGTAATCATCAATTCTTTGATCTTTATCATTTTTGCCTTCAGTTTCACCAAGCCACGTAATCCTAAAGATTGGCGATCGTTTGGAGCTTTCTCGGCGTTCATCGTGGCATTGTTCACCGAAATGTACGGGTTTCCCTTAACGCTTTCCTATTCTCAGGGTGGCTGCAAACCCGCATTCCAGGACTAAACATCTTCTCCCACGACACGGGACATCTTTGGTGGACACTGCTGGGGTGGAAGGGTGATCCGCATTGGAATCCCGTTCACATTCTAGGCAGCGTGTTGGTTTTCGGTGGGCTGATTTATTTGGGCAGGGCTTGGGAAGTGCTCTACAAAGGTCAGCGGAGCAATACTTTGGCAATATCAGGACCCTATGCCACCATTCGTCATCCGCAGTATGTCGGCTTCATTAGCATCATGTTTGGCTTTTTGGTGGAATGGCCTACTCTCATCACTTTGATTATGTTCCCGATCTTGGTCACAATGTACATTCGCTTAGCACATCAAGAGGAACGGGATGCCTTAGCAGAATTTGGTGACGAGTATGCCCGTTATGCCGCAGCGACCCCTGCTTTTTGGCCGTGGGGTCGTCGCTCTGCTCAGAAAAAACTATCTCGTTTAGAGGAGTATCATCATGACCCGTAACATTCATCACGTTGCAGAGAACCATGTTCGCAGTCATTCTGGCATGAAGCTGAATGAGCGATCGCTCTTTCTTGCCACAGCCATTACAACAGGAATCGTTTATCTCCTCTGCCTCCTCTTTGTGCTTCTGTCACCTCAATTAGCAATGGCGTTCTTCAGCTCTATCGTTCATGCAAACTTAACTGGCATGACCCTAACTGTGACTTGGGGAAACTTTGTTAAAGGTCTTCTCTTTTGGTCAATCGGTACCGGTTTGTCTGCTGCTTTGCTTGCCCGACTTTACAACAGATTTTCGTTTAGATAGAAAACACTGTCTTTCGTTCAGATTTTTTCCACTTTCAAGCAAAGATTGACGTTTATTCCAACAGGTAAGAAAAATGAGTGACTTAATTGTGATTGGCTTTTCGGGCGAATTTAAGGCAGATGAAGTGCTGCTCGATTTGGAAGATGCCGCGATCGTCGTCAGAAATAAGGACGGCAAAATTAGACTCAGACAAACGCAAGACCTCGTCACTGCTGGTGCCGTCAGTGGTGGCTTCTGGGGGCTATTAATCGGTTTGATTTTCTTAGAGCCACTGCTGGCAATTTTTGGCTCAGCCGTTGGTGCCCTTTCAGGCGCGTTAACCGATATTGGGATTGACGACAATTTCATTCGGGAGTTGGGCAACACGATCGAGCCTGAAACCTCTGCCATTTTTGTCTTGGTGAGAAAATCTACACCTGACAAGGTGTTAGAAGATTTGAGCAAGTTTGAGGGTAAGGTGCTGCAAACTTCGTTATCCCATGAGGATGAGGCAAAACTTCAGGCGGCTTTAACGAAAAGCGAAATGGCGAAAGTATAGCTCACACAAATTGCTCTAGCTCAAAGCAAATTATTTCCATTTCTTTTCTGTCACTAAATCGCTCAAGAGTAACCATTGAAAACTATGAAACTACAGCTAAAAGTCCTCGGAATGACCTGTGGTGGTTGTGTAAGCACCATCACCAAAGCAGCTCAAAGCCACCCGCTACCTTTACACAGTAATTTGGGAATGAAGCTGAGGGTGCGATCGCCGCTTTTTCTAACCAGGAAATTCGATGAGAAGCCGAAAAGTTCACTAATCACTTTCACCAAGGATCTGAAGCACTTTAAAGGTGAGGTCTTGTTGAATGTGGAGATTGCCAATATTTCTAAAAGCTCAGATGCTGTGAAAATCGAGCGATTGAACGGTGAGATGTAGGAGTTTGATAAAGTCGTGTTTGCCGCGCCACCCGACCAGGTGATGGCGCTGTTAGCTAACCCGACTGATGCCGAAACCAAACGCTTCTCTGCCTGGAAAGGCAATCATGTGACTACTACAGTGCACAAGGGTACTTCCATGTATGACAATCACGGCATCCAGCAGCCCTCAGAATTTGATTTCTTCCAGACAGGCGGCGACTGGGGATATAACGCTTGCTTGAATCAGCTTTGCGGCATCCCGTCGGCGCAGCATCATTTCCGCTCATTTCAACTGGAGAATTTGATTGCCCAAGATCAAATCATTCACATTCAGAAACATCACACCCCGTTATATGCTACTGAGTCCTTCCGCTACCGCGATGAAGTGGTAGCGACTAATGGCGAGAACAACACTTACCATGCGGGAGCCTATCTTGGGGATGGATTGCATGAAGGAGCAATCATATCTGCCTCGCGAGTTGCTAAACTCATCGGTTCACCTTTAGCTCTCTCCATGCGCTCAAAAAAAGGTAGCAGACTGGCTGAAGCAAGTAATGCCTAAAAACCTGCTCTTGCTCCTTGCTTGCCTGTTCATTGTCATGATTGGTTTTGGCATTACTCTGCCTGTACTACCCTTTTATGCTGAACGACTACATATTGCAGGCAGCACTAATCGTCAGACAATGGCAGTTCACGTTACCTTACTGACAAGTATCTATGCCCTGATGCAGTTAATCTTTTCGCCCTTTTGGGGAAACTGGTCAGATCGAGTTGGTAGAAGATCGTTGGTATTGCTGGGTCTGGCAGGGGCTGCGATCACGCAATTACTATTTGGGTTAGTAAATTCATTGTGGATGCTTTACGCGGTGAGAGCGCTTGGCGGCTTTTTAACGTCAGCAATGCTGCCAGCGGCAACTGCCTACGTTGCGGATATTACTACTAAGAGCGATCGCAATCGGGGCATGGCATGGCTCGGCTCGGCAGTGAGCCTGGGTGTGGTTGCCGGTGCAGCTTTGGGCGGTCTAGCTACTCGCCCTGAACTCCACTTTGCCATCAGGTATCAGCATTTTAGAATCGATGGGTTTTCCCTACCTTTCTTTGCTGCCGCTGTGTTAGCTGGAATTACCCTGTTGATAGCACTGCGCTGGTTGCCAGAGTCTTTGCATTCTCAGCTAGCAACCGCTTCACGTCGTCCGCAAGTGATTCACTGGCTAGAGCGAAGCAACCGTCCGCTACTGCGACTTCTTGCACTGACGATCGCAGGTCAATTCGGTCTGACTATCTTTGAAGCAACGTTTCCGCTCTACTCCCAGGAAACACTGAACTACGGACCTAGTGAAATCGGGCTTGTCTTCATGGTCTGTGGGCTGGTTATGGCGGTATTTCAGGCGATCGCCGTGAGCTATTTTTCAAAGTATATGAGTGCAATCTTCCAGGTTGCCCTGGGCTTCGGTCTGATGGGAATCGGGATTGCTCTGCTGTTAATTATGCGAACATCGCCAATGGCTTTGGGAGCCGTTGGCTTATTGGCATTAGGTATGGCATTCGTTTCTCCTAATCTAACCGCTCTGATCGCGAATCGCGGTGGAGAACACACCGGAGCCGTATTGGGGATGCAAAATGCAGCGAACAGTCTCGGTCAAGTGGGAGGACCATTGCTGGGCGGTTTGCTATTTGCATGGCAGGCAGATGCCCCTTACCTGATTGCTGGAGTATTTTTAGCTAGTTTGGGTCTAGCGATCGGTTTTGCAAAACCCCCCTCATCTATCATTCAATAATCTAAGCGTAACCATTTAGACATTAGACCTCTTCAAGAACAAGCAGAGATGGGAGAATGAAAAAGCCCAGACTACTAGTACAAATCATGGATCAGAACTGCTTCAACCGAATTTTGCATCTAGTCAATGCGCGCCCGACAGAGGGCAGATGAATGATTGGTCTGGGCGCACCAGCCCTATGGGAGTTATGGCAACGGATGAGTGAACAGGATCGAGTAGCTCGGCAACAGCGGGTGAATTCTCAGCAGCTTGCAATCTCACTTGGATAATGACTATTTGGAATCAGCCATAGAGGATGCGGCTGAATATTTCAGCGTTAGCCAACAGACTGTTGAGTCAATCCTTGCAAATAACGGCTTAATTGCCTCTCCTCAGTCAATTAGCTACTTAGAAACTAGCCTTCCCTATTAGCTTGTAGGTGATAGGTGCAGACGATCGCCCCCCAGTCACCCCTGGAGTAATAGAAGAGCGATCGCTCCTACCCAATGAAGTTAGCGCTTAGTCTTCAGACTTGGAATCATTGGCGACATTGCTGACGAATGTCCGAATTGGGCAACATCCAAAGACAAAATTAGGCAGAAATTCTTTCGGTATGATGACGGCGATACGGTGGTTTTTGATTTTGTGGAGCTGATAGAGAGCCAATTGCATCGTACTATTAATGTACTGAATTATAGTCTATGCAAATCGCAGATCCTAATGGTGTTTGAATGTCGTTAGGTCAGGTGCATGACACCAGTGGCTAGCAGCCCACTCAGCCGCATTGTGATCGAGCATCCCATGATGGTGCCTATGACCAATGGGTACACAAATCTCGCCAGAATATAGTACAATTGCTCTACTGTGCGATCGCCTCTCCAGTTTGCCTTGAGTTGACTTCTGGGCGATCGCCTGTAATCTCAAACATAAGCCCCTTTGCACATTGCCTGTCCTGGCAGCAGTTCAGCACACAACCATAGGGGTTGCTCCAAAGACAGCGAGACGCGCGTATGGCAATTATTGCGTTAAAAGCTTGGTACCTGCGAGAATACGA
>Ga0163155_10007428_pt1 | contig 10343 bp, 8 predicted proteins | sample OliLakLV19SP4G1_FD_148611 | JGI IMG/M metagenome (GOLD analysis project Ga0163155, IMG submission 148611) | Freshwater microbial mat bacterial communities from Lake Vanda, McMurdo Dry Valleys, Antarctica - Oligotrophic Lake LV.19.SP4.G1 | ecosystem: Environmental > Aquatic > Freshwater > Lake >...
GTGCCCCATCGCAGCTGCATATGCTACGTCAGGATTCGTGGGATGGATAATGATTTTGCTAACTGACCCGGTTTGTTCAAGGCCAATATGGTTCCATGTATCACCACTATTGTCAGAACGATAGACACCATGACCGTCATACGCAATGGAACCACCGCCTGCATTTGGTTCTCCGGTACCTGCATAAATGATTTTTTCATTAGAAGGAGCTATGGCGATATCCCCAATAGCCAAGGTAAGCGCGCTGTCAAAAAGAGGAGTCCAGGTAATACCTGCGTTTTCTGATTTAAATATTCCTCCGGAAGCAGCACCTGCAAAGTACGTATTGGGATTTGAGCGTAATATCTCTACATCTGTTATTCGTCCTCCTACATTGGTCGGCCCACAAAATTCCCAATTAGAACTAAAATGACGATCCCTAAGCGCTATGGCTTTTTGTTGTCTGAAGGCTCTGACGGCATTGTAGGCTGAAGGATCAATCTTTCCGGCCGGAAATACCCTTTGCATAAAAATCCAATCATTGGATCTTGGATCTTCTTTCTCAACGACAGGTTCAGAATCCAGTCTTTCGTCGCAGGCAAAAAGGAAGCATAGCAAGGTTAGTTGGAGAAATCGGATCATAAGTAAGTATGTAATCAGCCTAAAACCCACAAATTCGTAAAAACCGTCAGTATTCGAAGTTTCCAGGCAGGAAATTTACTGCAGCATAGACGACAAAAACCAGGTTCAAAATATTTTTGGCCGGCAAGCAATCCACTAGCAGCAGAAGAAAATAGTGGATAGACAAAATGACAGATCTAAAACGACTATAAGTGTTGTATTCAAAAATCCAGTTTATCTCCAAACTTCTTCAACCATGCTTCATGTTTGATCCAATCCGGATCACCTTTTTCCACCCACTTCCAGAACCGTGGTCCGTGGTTCATCTCCTTTAAGTGTGCAAGCTCATGGATGATGATATGATCCATGATGTTGGTAGGGGCCAGTAATATTTTAGTGGAAAAATTGATATTGCCTGTGTTTGCACAGCTACCCCACCTGCTGTGAATATATTTAAGCCGGATGCTGTTGATCCGCTCTTTGTAATGAATCCTGTTGTATTCATACACCCGCTCCGAAAATGCAGGCAAGAGATCTGCTGAGATACCTTTTGATATCAGGGTATTGACAAAGTCTCTGGTGTAGTAATCATTGTTTTCAAGTTTCGGAAGGGTCAGGATTAGGTTATTGTTTTCTACATGAGCAGTTCCGGTCGCCTTAGCATGGTTGGTAGACAGATGGAGGATGAAATTTTTAAATGCAGTTTTGATCACCTGTCCTGTCCGGTATTCTTTGTTTTTAAATCGCTGGGCAAGCTCTGGCTTGTCAGACAATGTCTCAAGTAACCATTTTTTGGCCCAGATCAATTTCTCCTGTTTGAATTCTCTAGGAGCAGTATAGGGTATCCGCAGATATGCGGAGGTTTTGCCCAGAGATACACGTGTATCGATTCTAGGCTCTTCAATGATTAAAAGAGGGAGGTGAATGCCCTGCCAGCGAACTGACGTACGAGTTTGTCGGCTACGCATGTTTCAAAGCGAACTCTCTCATGACTTCAGCTAATATCTTCACTCCGTCTTCAGGCATGGCATTGTAGATGGAGGATCTGAAACCGCCAACCGATTTATGACCCTTTAGTCCGTCACATCCTGCTTCTTCACAATAAGTCTGAAACTCTTTGTTCAGTTCAGCATCTTCAAGATTGAATGTGACATTCATTCTAGACCTGTCTTCAGGAACACTATGGCCAAGGTAAAATGGGATAGAATCAATGACATCGTACACCAGCTTTGCCTTCCTTTCATTGATTTGGGCCATGGCACTCAGTCCCCCAAGCTTTTTAAGCCACCTCATAGTGAGCATACTTACATAAATAGGGAACACAGGTGGAGTATTGTACATGGACTCATTCTGTATATGCGTCTCATATCTAAGCATAGTAGGCAGCGTCTTGTTGATTTTGCCAAGCATATCTTTTCTTACAATGACGAGTGTTACGCCTGCAGGTCCCAGGTTCTTCTGGGCACCGGCATAGATCAGGCCAAAGCGATGTGGTTCGATAGGTTTTGAAAAAATATCGGAAGACATGTCACAGACCATCGGGATAGGACTATCAGGCCAGCTTTGGTATTGCGTACCATATATAGTATTGTTGCTAGTGGTGTGGAGATATTCGTAATCCGCGGAAATATCATACCCCTTTGGGATATAGGAATAGTTCTTGTCCTTTGAACTGGCGATCACATCAATCGCACCAAGCATTTTGGCTTCATGGATAGCCTTGCTGGCCCAAACCCCTGTGTCCACATAGGCTGCTTTTTTACCTTCCGGGAGCAGGTTCATCACCGTCATAAAAAACTGGGTGCTTGCCCCACCGGAGAGGAACATAACCTCATACTCATCCGGCAGTCCAAGTAGCTCACGTACCAGGGCCATCGCCTCATGAAGGATAGGCTCAAAATAAGCTGAACGGTGGGACACTTCCAGGATAGAAAGGCCGGTGCCATTGAGATCCAGGACTGCCTGGGAGGCCTCCTCAAAAACGGCTTTGGGTAAAATGGAAGGTCCTGCTGAAAAGTTGATGATATGGGTCATGGTGTAATTCAGGTTGTAGCAACAAATCTACAATTCGCTATGTGAATTGTGCATCAATGTAAACCAACTTTTTCATGGATTTTAATTTAATGTTTGCCCCATCTGAAATTCGTTGTATTAAACATTAGCTTCCGGTACAATAAAACCTTTTTATATCTTGTTTTCAACCCTATACACTATACAGATCCAACTTTTTATTCACCCCATATGAAACGAAACCGGCTTTTTGCGCTGATTGGTATCCCTCTGTTAGCTATCGGCACCTACTACCTGTTAAAAGATCCAGCTAAGACTGGCAATGTTGAAGACCTTATCGTTGAGGTAAAAGAAGCTCCTCTGCCCGTCACTATTCATGCTCCCGGTGAATTACTGGCGCGCCGCTCTGAGAAAATCAAGGGCCCTGACGGGCTGCGTACGGTTGGTTTATACCAGGTAACGATTACCAATCTAGTCCCTGAAGGCACAGTCGTTCAGCAAGGCCAGTTTATCGCCTCCCTCGATCGCACCGAAATGGACGGTAAAATCAAAGAATCCCAAACGGAGATTGACAAGATCGTTACCCAGCTAGACCAGGCAAAAATTGATACCGCTATTGAAATGCGAAGCCTTCGTGACCAGCTGGTCAATATCAGGTTTTCGATGAAGGAAAAAGAACTTTCCCTGGAACTCAGCAAATATGAGCCGGAAGCAATCAAACAGCAAGCTAAACTTGACCTTGAAAGATCAATGCGCGAACTCAGCCAGCTGGAAAATAAGCTCACCCTCACCAAGGAAAAATCAATTGCTAAAATTGAAGAAATCAATGCCTCCTACCGCCAGCAAGAGTTTAAACTCAACAGGCTTATGGAATTGCAAAGCCAGATGACAGTTATTGCCCCTAAATCTGGAATGGTAATCTATGCCAGGGATTGGAACGGAAAACGGGGGCCAGGATCACAAGTTTCTTCCTGGGATCCGGTGATTGCTGAATTGCCTGACCTGAGTGAGATGATTACCAAAGCCTATATCAATGAGGTAGATATCACCAAAGTAATACCCGGCCAAAAGGCCAAGATCACCGTGGATGCTTTTCCAGGAAAGGAGTTTTCTGGTATAGTTCTCACCAAAGCGAATATCGGCGAGCAAGTGCGCAACTTTGACACTAAAGTATTTGAAGTCATTATTCTTCTTTCATCCATTGACTCCTTGTTGAGACCGGCGATGACAACCGGTATATCCATTCTGACTGATTCCATTCCCACTTGTCTCCAGGTTCCTCTTGAGGCTATCCAGGTGGATAGTGTGAGTTTTGTATACAAAAAAATCAAAAACGGCTATGTCAGACAGGAAGTTGTCACCGGACCTTCCAATGATATTTCCATCTGTATAGCAGCAGGAATTCAGAAAGGAGAACAATTAACCTTGAATGCTCCTGAAACAGAAGAAGAAATCCCCTTTGTTTACCTCGACGCTACTGAAAAGGCAACCGCCAAAGCCAGGATGGAGACTGAACTGGCAGACCGGATGAGAATTCAAAACGAACTTGCCAAAACGGTCAAAGCTGATGACGCACCGCAAGATCAGGACAGCGGGGGAACAGTAATATTTTTCTGATCATCTGAATCCAAATCAAATGAAGGAAAGATTTCTATTCCTGTTTAATATAGCTGTCCAGAGTGTGCTCGTTAACAAACTCCGAGGCATACTCACTGCTCTGGGTGTTGTATTTGGAGTTGCGGCAGTTATTGCTATGCTTGCCATCGGATCAGGGGCCAAGAAATTCATCCTGGACCAGATGCGACTCATCGGAACCAACAATATCGTTTTTACACACAAAGCCACTGATAAAAACACCGGAGAGGAAGGTGAAGAAGAATCAACTACCTCCACACCGGGTAACGAGTCTGACTTGAAGACCTGGGCACCCGGCATGTCCAAAGGAGATATTGAGGTCATCAGGAGTATTGCTTCTGTTGATCTCGTCAGTCCTGAGATCATCAGGCAGACCAAAGCAATCTTTAACGGGAAAATTTTGGATATCCGATGTGTCGGCGTCACCAATAGTTTTTTTGAACTCAACCGCCTCGAAACATATAAGGGCACTTTATTTACAGAAGAACATCTGAGGAATGCTTTGCCAGTATGTGTCATAGGTAAAAATGTGGAAACAAAATTATTCAGCGGCAAAGATCCGGTAGGCCAGTCTATCAAATGTGGAAATAACTATTTTACCATCATCGGGGTACTGGACAAGCGGATTGCAACCCGGGAAACCCTTGCCTCACTTGGTCTTCGCGATCTTAATTCGGATATATTTATTCCGATTGATGTATCGCTGATTCGTTTTGGCGATCGCTCAGTCATCCGTAAAGAGCACCTGGGCAGACAAGGGAGGGGCAATGGCAATGGAAATGAGGAACCTGAAATCCATCAGATTGATAGGTTGGTCGTCAGGGTCCATGATTCAAAATTTCTGCAACCTACTGCAGATGTGATTGCCCGATTACTCAAGCGAAGACATGAGGGCCAGGTGGATTTTAATATGGAGATTCCCGAACTCTTATTGCAACAGGAACAGAAGACACAGGATATCTTCAATCTTGTTCTAGCCGTGATTGCAGGCATTTCTTTATTGGTCGGGGGGATAGGCATCATGAACATCATGCTGGCCTCTGTATATGAGCGGATAAAAGAGATTGGTTTACGACGCGCATTAGGAGCCACTCATCAGGATATCGTGATTCAGTTTCTGATAGAAGCTGTGTTGGTGAGCACCATTGGCGGGTTAATGGGTGTATTACTTGGTATTGCCGCGGCCAGTGCGATTTCAACCGCAGCCGAGATTCCTACCATTATATCATGGTGGTCAATTGTGCTTTCCTTTGGTGTGGCAGCATCCATCGGGCTAGCCTTTGGCATTTTTCCAGCGAAGAAAGCGGCGAGGCTGGATCCGATTGAAGCGCTGAGAACCGACTAGTGGCAAGTAGCAAGTAGCATAGGAGCAAGGGGCATAGTGCTTTAAGTGAGCAGTTAGAAGATAACAGTGAGCAGTGAAGGAGTAATATTTTTCTCCGTGTACTCCGTGCGAAAACAAGTAGAGCATAGAGAAATTTTAACTGCGGCTCTGCGTCTCTGCGCGATATATTTTTTAGCTTATGAGCTGGGTGAGTGAGGATTTATTTTTCTCCGTGCACTCCGTGTACTCCGTGCGAAATATTGAGTGTAGGAGCAAGAGGTAATTTCGTATAACATATTCATTTGAATAGATAAGCTTATGATAAAATTACATTTACACAGGATCAGGATGATTGGGATGTTGGTCATTGTTACGTTTGCACAAGATATCAATGCCCAGGGCACTTATCGGCTAAATCTTGAAGAAGTAGTTGCCCTCGCCCAAAGTGATGCGCCTGATGCGTTGCTGGCATCGACCAGATGGAAGAGAAATTACTGGACCTATCAGTCATTCCTGGCCGATTTCAAGCCTGCCATTTTACTCAATGCCAGTACACTCCCACTATTTAATCGTTCTATTGAACCGGTCACTCAGCCTAATGGAGAGGAGTTGTACGTTGAAAGAGCATATATGGACAATAGCCTCAATGTGTCGCTTCAGCAAGATGTTTCACTGACAGGAGGTACATTATATTTTGGCAGCGGGTTGCGAAGGTTGGATCAGTTTGCCACAGAAGGTAACCCGGCGTACAGGTCCTATCTTTCCACGCCTATCAATTTTGGGTTTAATCAGCCGCTGTTTCAATTTAATGAAATGAAATGGCGCAGGCAGATTGAGCCCATGGTGTATAGAGAGAGTGAAAAAATATATTCTGAACAGATGGAGGCAGTAGCGAATCAGGCGGCAGCCTATTTTTTCAATTTACTGATCAGTCAACTGGATGCAGTAGCTGCTGAACAAGACAAGGCCAATGCGGACACCCTGCTCGTGCTATCAAGGGGGCGCTATGAAGTCGGCAAAATCGCTGAGACTGATTTGCTCCAGGTCGAAATCAATGCCATGCAGGCTGAAACTCGACTTGCCGCGGCGCAGCTCGAGATGCAAACGAATGCAGAGCAACTTCGTGATTTTTTGGATTTGCAGGGACAAATCACTTTTGAATTGATACCGCCCTATACCTTACCGGATATCATTATTGATGAAGAAAAAGCTTTGGCTTTTGCGATGCGAAACAGAAGTAATGTTGTCTCCTTTGAGCGCAGATTGATGGAAGCAGATATGGAAGTCCATCGTGCGAAAGGAGAATCAGGCATTACGGCACGTCTGCAGGGAAGCTTTGGGCTTACCCAGACGGGCTCTGAACTTGATCAGGTCTATACAGACCTCATCGACCAGGAAGTGGTCACTTTCGGTATTTCTGTCCCCATTGCAGATTGGGGGAAGTCAAAAGCGCGACGTGAAGTTGCACTATCCAATCTTGAATTGGAGCAACGGCAGGTTGATCAGGAAAGGGAAAATTTTAAACGCACGGTTGTCTTACGTGCGCAGCAGTTTGATCTCGTACAGCGCAACACGGAAATTGCTGAACGTTATCTTGAAGCAGCGCGTAAGCGATATGAAATTTCTTATCAACGTTACCTGATTGGGAAAATATCTGTGACCGATTTAAATCTTGCATTGGCAGATCAGGAAAGTGCACGAAGAGGGTATCTGCAGTCTGTCCGCGAATTCTGGATGGCGTTGTATGAAATCCGTGGCATGACCCTGTATGATTTTGCAAACGACAAAACATTGATGTTGCAAGCACCTGCAGTAGAGTAAAATATCTACTCCCAGCTAGCCATATGGAACTGCATTAGTAGATATTTCATCTTATAAGGATAATTCTCTTGGTCCCCTTCTCAAGTTTTATTCAGAGAAGGGGACCATTTTTGACAAATGAAATATGTAAACATGATATTTCTTCTACCTTTCTTATTTTACTTTATCCCAGTTTTATTTGTAGTGGGTTGTAAGGAGATTAAAGTCTTAACTGCTAAAGATTATACGCCCAAATTGGAAACAGCTCAATCTGTTGAGGATTTTGCAAGGGCTAATAATATTGATGGGTTCCCAATTCTTAGGTACGATCCAAGTTTTGATTATAACCTACCCTCTTTTAGTTTGCAACATGGTCTCTTCAATCATCAAGGAAACTATATCTCTTTAACTGATGGTGATATTTCTTGCAAATTAGATGATTATCATTATTTGGTTCTGAAGGATATTCTGCTGCATGGGGATTCGATGTTGAGAAGGGAGTTTATCGAAGAAAGTTACTTGAGCTATTCCATTGATTCGATCGCATTGCTTTCATTAGACTATAAGGAGCATAAAGCAGTATGGGATAGTCTGTTTCTTTTGTATGGAAAAACCCAAATTGTTAAGATGGATTTGGATCAGTATGCTGAACATCTCATTGCCTTAAACGGGAATAAGGTGGAGTTAAAATCCTTGTTTACCCATTATGTTATTTTGCAAGAGTTTTACACTTCAGGAAAAGCAGGACTATTTGCTGTGCGAATAAGGGAGCTTATCCGCGACATTAAAAAGTTGAACAAGGAATTTAATAATCAAATTAAGTTGATCTTAATATATAATGACGGTCAAGCTACAATCGATTGAAATCATCCTAAACTTTTCCAGTTCTCAAGTAAAGTGCAGTGGGCCGGTTGTGAGTTCTCCGTATGTCCGTGTTGAAGAGTGAATGGTGAGTAATCTCTAGTGGGATACATAAAAACTATTAAAAAAGAGAACTACAACGAAAATTATACATTTGCCCTAAGTAGAACTAAAATATGAAAGTTTCAGAAAAACTTGCACAGGTCAATTATTATTTTTATTTCGTTGCCTCCGAATGGGAATATGAATTTTCAAAAATTGCAACGGAAGAAGAACGCTATGCAACGATTGGCTGCATTCTTGATTATAGTGCACATACTAATAGTTATAGTACAGCATCAATTCAAGATATTAAGGTTCGAAAGGATGTAATTAAAATTTCTGAAAAGCCAATCGTCCTCAGGGCAAGACCTGGTACTGGTCATAGTTGTGATTGTCGCTGGGGCAGTTGTCCTCAAACTGGTAATTATGAATGCAAGCCAATCGGCACAACCGGTTGCTCCCAAGCAACAGTTGGTTGTGGTTTTCTTTGGATGTCTTCAGTAGGTATCAATGTGTGGATCAACGAAAAAGGTTCGCAACGTATGGAGTATTATTTTTATTGACACTAGGTGTATATTGTATTACTGATCTTAATTGGATTTGGCTTGTTGCACTTTTAGCTGGGTTAAGTTTTGGTATTTTAGCTTATAGAATTGCTCCTTTGTGGTTTAGCGTTATCCTTATATTTCCCTACACAGGAGTAAGTACGTTAAGTAATTTTTCTAGTCAAGCTACTATGTTTTTCTGCCATATGAGTTTAATGGCCACTGGGTATTTGATTTATAATCGCGAGAAAAACCCCTCTATTATAGGCTTCTTTGGTAAATTGACATCTAGCCTTTGGCTGTATTATGTCATTAGCCTCCTCATGACTCCCAAATTATGGCTAAATGGATTGATTATTGGCATATTTGCTTTGTGTATAGGAGGAGTTTTTAAGTATTTAAAGATAGGAGTAGTCTGGTTCGTTTTTCCAATAGCACTTATGGTCTACTTTGCGTTTTATGTTTTCCCCGATTTCTCAATTCAAATCAAGAAAGAAAAACTATTAGCTCATGAGCTAGGTAATTTTACTTTTCTTTCCAAGGATTCAACCCTCCTGAATCAAATGAAAAATTGTGATCTTGTTTTGATTGAGACCTGGCACCAATACTGCAATAGTTGTTTTGCGTGCATGAGAGATTTACATCCCTGGCTAAGTGACATAGAGTTTAAGAATGATTTTCAGCATTATTATGCTTTTGTTGGTAATGATATGACCTATGATTCAGTCTATACATTCGAACGATTACCTTTCCGAGACCAAAGGGTAATACTAGATCCAGGTCAGGATTATTACAATACATTGCAAATGGTGGGTGCCCCTTACCTCAATTTCTACAAGAAGGGGGTTTACCTATACTCTATCGCCGGATACGATCCGAGATATGAAAGCAGGTACAAAGATTTTATTGAAAAGGAGATCGTTCGTCTATCTAAAAGCAAATAGAGGTTTCCATCCGACCCAATAATTAGAATTATGGGAACGAAGAGTTTGGTAATTGGTGTTCTACTTAGTTCATTCATGCTTTTGATTTTTTAATACACTAGACATATACCATACCTCTGTGCTTTTATTGCATAGTGAATTCAAAGGAATTCTCACTTTCCTAGGTATTGTATTCTTTCATGCTAAATTCAATTGCTCCTTATTCGTTGTTCATTCGGGTCTTATGCCTGATCATTATCCGCAGACTCTGATCCATCGTAATGTACGACCACACCCAATTGAAGAATACCAGGATTTTATTTTTTACCCCAAGGATGGACTTCAGGTGTACAAACAGCCATAGAAGCCAGGCGATAAAGCCTTGTGTTTTAAGATACGGGAGATCTGCAACAGCCTTATTGCGTCCTATTGTAGCCAGGCTTCCCAAATCTTTATAATGGAAGGGTTTCATTGGTTTACCTTTGGCAAGCCCGTTCAGATTCTTATAAAGTAACCTTCCTTGTTGGATAGCAGGTTGAGCAACCTGAGGATGGCCTTTGTAATTCCCTTCTTCCATATAGGCTGCATCACCAAGAGCGTAGA
>Ga0163155_10007432_pt1 | contig 10340 bp, 10 predicted proteins | sample OliLakLV19SP4G1_FD_148611 | JGI IMG/M metagenome (GOLD analysis project Ga0163155, IMG submission 148611) | Freshwater microbial mat bacterial communities from Lake Vanda, McMurdo Dry Valleys, Antarctica - Oligotrophic Lake LV.19.SP4.G1 | ecosystem: Environmental > Aquatic > Freshwater > Lake >...
CCCCGTTTGACCAAAGTGAAATCCCTGCCCCGACGGGTCGCAATTGCTTGACCCGATCATAGATCTCGACCTCATAGCCAATTTGCCGCATGGCAATGCCTGCTGTTAGCCCGCCAATCCCGGCACCGATGATGACGACTTTGAGATGATTCATGGGGAAATCCTGACACCTCCCTAATTGTGACGTACCCGTGCACCGCAGACCGTTCAGGAAAAACTGATTTCCCCAGAATTTTGATCAATTCCGTAATTTGATCAAAATCAATGTTGATTCCCATCTTGATCCCCGCGAAAATGGGCAGAAGACCTGATATGAAACGGACTTGGCTGGCGATCGCCTTACTGATCAGCATCGGGCTAGCGATCGCTGGGATGAGCTGGCGATCGTTTCAGCCATCATCTGTGACCCCAAAAGCCCGCTATGAATTGGCGGCGGACTCGTCTAGTGCGGAGAGCTTCAGGGTCAACCGGGAACGGCTGCTAGCAGATTTGCAAGCGCTGAGCGTTGAGCGATTTGAGCTGGGCGATCGCCGCCGTGCCCGCGACTATATTACGAGCGCGTTAGCCAATGCTGGCTGGACTGTGCAACTGCAACCGTTTGAGGCCGGGGTCAATATTTTGGCAGAGCGACCGGGTAGCGATCCTGCCGCTGAGAAGATTTTGCTAGCCGCCCATTACGATAGTGTGCAGCGATCGCCCGGTGCCGACGATAACGCGACTGGGGTTGCCACCGTTTTAGAAACCGCTCGCCTGCTGGCCAATAGTGCCGCGCCGCGCACCCTGCAACTGGCCCTGTTTGACCTAGAAGAAGCAGGATTGTTGGGTAGCAACGCCTTCGCAGCCGACCCAGCGCAGCTCGAAACCCTCGGCGCGGCCATTGTGCTAGATATGATGGGCTACAGCTGCGATATGGCCGGGTGCCAGCAGTATCCAGCCGGGCTGCCGATTCCTCCTGCCAGCGATCGCGGCCTATTTTTGGCCGGGTTAGGTGATCAGGGGCATTTGCCCTTGATCAACGCCTTGCAGCAGGCCACGCGCGCCCCCCTGCCGCCCGTGATTGGCCTGCCGATCCCGCTGGTTGGTGCCCTCACCCCCGATCTGGTGCGCAGCGACCACGCCGTCTTCTGGGACAAGGGCATCGGCGCGTTGCTGGTGACCGATACGGCCAACTTCCGCAACCCCAACTACCATCAACCGACCGATACCTTTAGCACCGTCAATCCCGACTTTTTCATCGGCTCGGCTCAAATTGTAGTGAATACGATTCACACGTTGGTGAACACGCAAGGCAATCTGGCCAGCTAAGGCATGAATGGGTTTAGTGCGAGGCAATTGCTGAAACAATGTTTTGCAGAAAGATGGCCAGAGAATCTACCTTGTGGCGATCGTCTCAGGCTACCGTGTACACACAAGTCCTAAAACCTGCGAGACAGCCTGAACCCTCACCCCCTAGCCCCCTCTCCCGCAGGAGATGGGGAACCGAATCCGGTCATCGGCTGGCTCTAACTCCCCTTCTCCCCCTTTGGGAGAAGGTGTTGGGGGATGAGGGCGACTTGTGTGTACACCGTAGCCTTGAGGGGATAGCGCAGATTGGCATCGCTCCACCACGGCAAACACCGAGATCTCTAACCCTCTTTCGCTGCGACTGGCACTGCCGTTGTAAAACCAATCTAGACCCGCCGTGCCTTTGCCACTTTTGCGGATAAATGAACAGTCCATCACGCCGATCTGGACTGCGCTCGCTGGAATCGCCTGGGCGATTAACCCGGCATTCAAACCCATAAAGGCGAAGGGTTGATGATAGTGACGCCGGTAGGTGCGCTCGGATAATTCACTGTAGCGGCTCAGATTGCTAAAGTTGACTTTGCCACATATCAGTAAAATCGTCGGCAACAGCGTCAGCAAGAATTTCTGCTGCGGTTTGCGAAATGCCCTATTTTGGCAAATAGGGCCTGTAGAATATCCATAATGCGATCTCACTGGTGTTTGACTTCAATCTGCACCTTATCAAAGTGAGGTCGCTTTTTGTCTATGCGCTTTTTTCTCTCGAAAAACTGTCCGAACTATCGTAATTTAGAGCTTTCAATGTTTAAACGAGTTGGGGTGATTGGTGGAGGGCAGCTTGCCTGGATGATGGGCGAAGCGGCACAAAAACTCGAGATTGAGTTAATTGTGCAAACGCCGAGTGCAACTGATCCGGCGGTTTCGATCGCCTCTCACACGATTTTTGCATCGGTTACGGATGCGATCGCCACCCAAGAACTGGCTAAACATTGCGACGTAATCACCTTTGAGAATGAGTTTGTCGATCTGAAGGCACTAAGCCAATTAGCGGTACAAGGGGTGCAATTTTACCCTAGGTTGGAGGCGATCGCTCCCATCATTGATAAGTTTGAGCAGCGCACGTACTATCAGAAAATTGGAGTTCCAACACCCCAGTTTTTGGCGATCGATCCTGCTATCGTTAACCCAGATCAATGGGGAGATCTAAATCCCTTTGGCTTTCCTGTGGTGCTCAAAGCACGGCGACATGGCTATGACGGCTACGGCACGTTTATCTGTAAAGATGTGGCAGAATTTGCCGCAGTCTTACAGAAAGCTGAACAGAACTGGCTACTAGAAGAATTTGTACCGTTCGAGCGAGAACTGGCAGTGATGGCGGCGCGATCGCCCTCCGGTGAAATCGCAATTTACCCAGTTGTCGAATCTGAGCAAGAAAATCAGGTGTGTCGGCGAGTTTATATTACGTCTGAGCCGGAGCAGGATGTACGGGAGCAGGGTGTGCGGGATCAGGCGGTGGCGATCGCCCATACACTGCTGACGCAACTCAACTACGTCGGCGTGCTAGGTATCGAACTGTTTCTCAGCGCTGACGGGAAAGTTCTGGTGAACGAGATTGCTCCTCGTGTCCACAATTCCGGGCACTATACATTAGATGCCTGCGTTACGTCCCAATTTGAACAACACCTGCGAGCGGTTTGTGACCTGCCGTTGGGGAGTGTGGGCATGACGTGCAGCGCAGCTGTGATGGTAAATCTGCTTGGGTTTGAGAATTCTGAATCGGATTACGCTGAACAGCGCCAGCAGTTGGCGACAATTCCTAATGCCCATATCTATTGGTATGGCAAAACGCAATCTCGCGTTGGGCGAAAATTGGGTCATGTGACAGTCCTGTTCAGGCATGGGGAAAACCGCCAAGAGGCAGAACATTTGGCTCAGACCATCGAAAGGATTTGGTATCCTGCATCCCCAATCTAAGCGAGAATGATTAGCGAGTAGGTCGATATAAAGGTAGGGTTTCGTGAATTTCCAATCGGTGATAGCGACATTGCATCAGTTTTGGGGAGATCGTGGGTGCATTATCGTGCAGCCCTATGACACCGAAAAGGGGGCTGGAACGAAGAGTCCCCATACGTTTTTGCGGGCGATCGGGCCAGAACCATGGTCGGTTGCCTATGCAGAACCGTGTCGGCGTCCGGCAGATGGTCGCTATGGCGAAAACCCCAACCGCGTGCAGCACTATTATCAATACCAAGTACTGATCAAACCGTCGCCTAACAATATTTTAGATAGTTACCTGGATTCTCTGCGGGCGTTGGGCATTAAGCCCGAGGATCACGATATCCGCTTTGTGGAAGACAACTGGGAAGATGCAGCGGTCGGAGCCTGGGGCGTCGGCTGGGAAGTGTGGCTAGACGGGATGGAAGTAACGCAGTTCACCTACTTTCAGCAATGTGGCGGCATTGACTGCAAACCTGTCTCGGTCGAAATTACCTACGGCTTGGAGCGACTGACCATGTATCTCCAGAACGTCAACTCCATTTTCGACATTCACTGGAACGACGAGCTGACTTACGGGGATGTGTTTCTCCAGGGTGAAATCGAAAATTCTACCTATAATTTTGAAGCGTCTGATCCAGAGCTGCTCTTTACCCTATTTGGACTGTTCGAGCAAGAAGTGGAGCGCCTGATCGAAAAAAGTTTAGTGCTGCCTGCTTACGACAACGTATTGAAGTGCTCCCATACCTTCAATTTGTTGGATGCACGAGGTGCCATTTCTGTGACCGAGCGCACCCGTTATATCCTCAGAATTCGCAATTTGGCACGGCAGGTAGCGCAGCTTTATCTGAAGCAGCGGGAAGCTTTGGGATTCCCACTGTTGAAGCAGGACAAGGCTGAGGCGGCTTAGTATCGTAGATTAACGATGTTTGTATGACTTATACCTCCGACGATCGCCAATATGCGCCTGCTACCCAGCGCAACCGAGACGCCATTTTGTCGGTGTTGTTAGACGTGCTGCCGCCCACGGGCACTGTACTTGAAATCTCTAGCGGCACGGGAGAACACGCGATTTTTTTTGCACCTCGACTGGCTCCGCGTCAGTGGCTTCCGTCTGATCCAAATCTGGCGGCGATCGCCAGCATTGCAGCATGGCAAACTGACTATCCGGCGGCCAATTTGTATCCCCCAATCCGGCTAGATGTATGCGATCGCCGTTGGCCAGTAGAGCCACCGCCGTTACCAGACGCATGGCGAGGGTTGAATTTAAAGCAGCAGCCGATTCGGGCGATCGCCAACATTAATATGATCCATATTGCGCCGTGGGCCGCTTGCTTGGGACTGATGGCCGGGGCGCAGCGAATTTTGCCGACAGGTGGAATTTTGTATCTGTATGGGCCTTTTAAGCAAAACGGAACTCATACCTCTGACAGCAATGCCGAATTTGACTGGAGCTTGCAGGCACAAAACCCAGAGTGGGGCGTACGCAATCTGGAAGATGTTGTAGATGTTGCCCACCGTCACAGCCTATCACTGGTCAAAACCTACACCATGCCTGCGAATAATTTATCGGTAATCTTTAAACGCGATCCTTCGCGGGTGAATGGTGAACTCGGCTGAGAGCGTGTAAATGTGATTCAGTATTGACCTGATGATTGAGTGGGGTTACTATAGCGATACTTCAAAGTATTACGCCATGTCCACGTCGCAGCAATCTCCACAGTTGTCCAAGAGCCTACTTCTAGCTTGTTTTTAGGCTGCGACGATTGCAACCAGAAATCCTGTCCGTGCAGGTTCCTAGGCTTTTTTCTGCTTGATTGACGGGGATTGATTCTTCCTAATCGATCGCACATTTTGCAAAATAGCTGTGCCTAGATTGTCTATTGCGGAAGCGATCGCCGCTCAACTGTGACTGGTTTATTTGACTGGTTTATTTGACTGGTCGAATTGACTAGCGAAATTCAAGTTGTCTTTTTTTGGAGATAAATGCCTTACTGAACGCATGAACCATCAAGTCCATGGAAAAAGAGCGCGTCACATTAAATGTGACGCGCTCTTTTTCAAAAAACCAGCGAGCTAAGGTAAACAGGTTTGAATGTTCTGCCTTAGACTAAATCTTGGTTTAGTAGCGTCGAGAGAAGTTGTCGCGGCTGCGACCACCGCCACCGCCACCACCACCACCGCCAAAAGACCCGGATCCACCACGGTCTTCACGAGGCTTGGCTTTGTTAACCTTAAGGTCACGACCCATCCACTCAGCACCATCTAGCGCGTCGATGGCTGCTTGCTCTTCAGCATCAGTGCCCATTTCGACAAAACCGAAGCCGCGCATGCGGCCAGTTTCGCGATCGGTAGGAAGCTGAACTCGCTTGACTGTACCGTACTCTACAAACACGGAACTCAAGTCAGCTTCTGTAACCTCATAAGACAGGTTACCTACATAAATCGACATACATTGTCTCCAAAATCAAAACGGTGTAGAGAGTGAAATTTCGGAGAGAAGCCTGCCAATACAAAACGTGAAAAACCCGTCAAGACTAGAAACAAACGCTGCAACCGATACTTAATTCTCACTTACCAATCTAGCACCTTACCCCAAAAAAGGAAGCGCGATCGTCAAAGCTTAGCGAAACTTGACACCTCTCTCAGGTTTCCCAATCAGTAGCCCTAAACTTGTATATAGTCTGAGCCACCTGATAGTTAGACAACTCGCCCAACCGTATGAGCGAAATTTCTGCCTTTGTGAGCCAGATCCCGACTGATCAGCTGCTCTATATCATCGTAGGACTGCACTGTGTGATGGGGTTACTGGCTACAGCTGTGGCTTACTATAAAGGCCGCAACCTAAAACTATGGCTATTTATTGGTCTCACCTGTGGTACAGCAGCTTTCTTTGCCGCACTCGTAATCAAACGAGATCGCGTTACTTCACCAAAAACCGGGGTGGAGTAAGCCAAAATAGCTCACTTGTGCCAACCGGGGAGCCAGATTGAGGCAGCAATAGCCCGATCACTCCAGCTTTTTTCAACACGAGGTGATGCTTGACGCTGCCCCAAACCAATTGTTCTGCCCAGGTACTCAGATTCGGTTCGTGACCCACTAGCGCTAAACGGGTACCCGATGATTGTCGCCATTGGTCAAACCAAAGCAGCCAATCATTCAATTTACCGTTCGGCGCTAAGTGAGCAGATTCTTCTAATTGCTTGCTGAAGCCAGCCGTGTAAAAAATCTCAGCAGTTTGCCGCGCCCGAACCAGCGGGCTGGCAAGAATCAGGTCAACATCCAGATTCAACTCTCGTAACCGTTCTGCCACATGTTGTGTCTTGCGATCGCCCTCTTCTGTCAGGGGGCGATCGCCATCATTAGCGTAGCTACCGTGTTCACCCGCTAATCCATGCCGAATTAAGTACAGTTCAATAGACATAGGAACCTAGTAACGCCTTAATCACGTGAGACTAGCTGATCGTTAGTGCCCTCGACTGAGCGCTGTCACCCGTTCAGCGTTGGAAAAAACGTCCTCTCCTTGAAGCTGAAGCATCGTGGGTTTCATTTCCATTTTCACTACGTTATCTACATTGATAAAGACGGTTTGATCAAAGAGGTGCACAATCCACCAATCTTTTTTGAGGAGATGTCGCATTTCTAACTGGGTAGTTTGCTGACTGCCATCATCTTCGATCGGAGCATGAAGGTTGAATGATTCACTTTGCCCATTGATGTAGTGAAAGGTAAGCTGAGTATAGAGGCTGTCTTGGTTTGCCATAGGATATTCGTAGGGATGTTCGTAGGTTTGATCAAAATACTTAGGGAAAGTCATATCAGCTTCAGTTGGGTGATTCAGACACCCAAGTCCAATCTGCACTAACCCCATAGCCAATATTGTGGCGAAATTAAGAGATTTTGAGCTATTTTTTCTGAAAAGCTATGTTGGAACAATTTTAAGCGGAACACAATCCTGCTCAAACGGTTTCTGCCGCTCAGATAAGCATGGCGCTCATTGCTTCAAGGTTGAGAACGCTGACCAGTTCAGCTTCACTCATGAGTCCTTTTTCTAGCACAATCTGCCGTAGAGATTTACCAGTTTCCAGCGATTCTTTGGCCACAGCGGCGGCATTGAGGTAGCCGATATGGGGGTTTAGTGCGGTAACTAGGGCTAAACTGCCTTCGGCATAGGCCAGACAGCGATCGCCATCGACGGTGATCCCAGCAATTCCTCGCTCACTCAACGCCATTACCGTATTGCCCAAAATTTCAATGCTGTGGATGAGGTCGTAGGCAATCAGTGGCATCATCACATTGAGTTCTAGCTGACCTGCTTGAGCCGCTAGGGCGATCGCCGCATCGTATCCCATGACTTGAAAGCAAACCATAGAGGTCATTTCTGCCATTACAGGATTATATTTCCCTGGCATGATCGAAGAACCGGGCTGCACTGGCGGCAGCTGAATTTCTTTAAATCCTGTTTTGGGTCCCGAATCCATTAGCCGCAAATCATGGGAAATCTTGACTAGATCCTGCGCCAGATTTCGCAGCGCTCCCGAAACATTCACAAACGGAGCCATGCTCTGCATCGCAGCCATCAGGTGGGGTGCGGGTTTGAGTGGGGTACCAATCAAGTCGGATAAAATTTCTGCTACCCGGACTCGGTAATGCGGATGGGTATTCATCCCGGTGCCCGCCGCGCTACCACCTAGCCCGATTACGGTTAGATCTTGGGCTGCCGTTTGCAGTCGCCCTAGATGATCAGACAGAATTTGCGCCCAGGCTCCAAAGGTATCGCCCATGCGCACGGGAACCGCATCTTGCAAATGAGTTCTACCCGATTTCACGACATGCTGAAATTCGGTGGCTTTAGCGGTAAGAGCGGCGATCGCCTCCTTCAATGCGGGCAGTATCGTCTGCTCTAGCGCTAACAGCCCGCCAATCCGAATGGCTGTAGGAATCACATCATTCGTCGATTGTCCATAATTAACGTGATCATTCGGGCTAACCCGTTGGTAGTTACCCTTGGCGTCACCCAAAATTTCGAGCGCCCGGTTGGCCAACACCTCATTCACATTCATGTGGTGAGATGTACCCGCCCCCGCCTGATATACATCCACCACGAACTGATCGCGCAAGTTACCCAACAGCACCTCATCTGCCGCCTGCACAATTGCCACACTCAGCTCTGGTGGAATGCAGCCTAACTCACCGTTGGCGATCGCCGTTGCCTTCTTAATCAGCACACAGGCATCCACATAGGTTGCCAAAGGCTTCAGCCCACTAATCGGAAAATTTTCAACCGCTCGCAACGTCTGGATGCCATAGTAAACCGTATGGGGAATTTGCCGTTCTCCCATCGAGTCGCGCTCAATCCGTACATCTTCCATAGTTTTAACGCTTGATGATCTAGCTCAAACCTGCCCTAATACAGAAAAGTACTATGTAGGCAGCCCTAGATAAAACATTACTGTCTTTAGCACTGACTGAGCTATTGAGTTGAGCCGCTGACACGCTGCCAAAAAAACCGCCCAACCAAAAATCGTCTGAGCGGAACTATTATCTATGAGCTGATTGTTCGCAAGGCCAAAACCACCTATCTATATCTAGGAGCAGGTGGTAGCTTTGAAACTGAACTACTATAAGCTAGGGATAATAAAGGTTGTGGACATTGAGCCAGAAGGCTAGCGGGATTAAACTGTTGTGTAATATACAATATCAAATCTATTTCTAGAAGTGTTTAAAAATCTGTTTTTCTTTATGGTTTGTAGAGATTGTTTACAATCGTAGACTAGTAGAAGACGGCGCAAGTTTAGCCACCGTAGGGCGGGCATCTTGCCCGCGCAGGCTGGAAGCCTGCACTACGAACGGTAGGCAGATTTACGCCTCAGACTACTATTAGAAGACGGCGCAAGTTTAGCTACCGTAGGGCGGGCATCTTGCCCGCGCAGGCTGGAAGCCGGCACTACGAACGGTAGGCAGATTTACGCCTCAGACTACTAGTAGAAGACGGCGCAAGTTTAGCTACCGTAGGGCGGGCATCTTGCCCGCGCAGGCTGGAATCCTGCACTACGAACGGTAGGCAGATTTACGCCTCAGACTACTAGAGTGACCGTAACGACTGAACCCGATTACACTCTCAGAAGTGCTCTACCCATCGCTTCAGGTAGTGCTCCACAAAAAGCTAGCTTTGCTGCTATGTGCGTTACGCCTTCTAGTCACACAGAGGCGTTACCATACAAGCATCATGGGCACCTTAACCCTATGCCACCCGACTGAGAAATATGAGGTTGCCTGTCTGCCATAGGGTGCATCGATCCTGCTTGCCTTAATTCAGTTGAACCCATTGCACGAGTTCCAACCACACAACGTATGAACGAATCGTTCCGCCGAGTCTTGACCGGAGCGATCTTTTTTATCATCACCATGATTGTAGCCATCTGTGGCTACATCATGGCCGGATGGTCAATACTTGACTCCGTGTATATGGTAGTTATTACTGTCTTCGGGGTTGGCTTTGGCGAAGTTCGACCCATCACAGGTCCAACCCTCCGAATCTTTACAATTCTGGTCATCATTGCGGGCACCACGTCAGCGGTCTACACCGTCGGTGGAGTCGTACAAATGTTTGCAGAGGGAGAAATTAACCGGGCACTTGGAGTGAGACGGATGATCAAAACCATCGAAACGTTAAATCAGCACGTCATCATCTGTGGCTTTGGGCGGATGGGACAAATTCTGTCACGAGAAATGAAAGAAGCGAACCGGCCTTTTGTGATCGTAGACAGTAATGCTGGACGGATTACCGAAGCGCAAGAGCTGAATTACTTAGTGGTGACAGGTAATGCCACCGACGAGGAAGTCCTAGAACTGGCAGGGGTTAAACGCGCCCGTTTTTTGGCCACTGTTTTGCCCGACGATGCTGCCAATGTCTTCATTACCCTCACTTCTCGGGGCTTAAATGCCAATTTGAACATCTTGGCACGGGGCGAATTTCCCAGCACCGAAAGAAAGTTGAGGCTCGCAGGTGCCGATCACGTGGTCTTGCCTGCGACCATCGGAGCATTGCGCATGGCCCG
>Ga0163155_10007450_pt1 | contig 10326 bp, 10 predicted proteins | sample OliLakLV19SP4G1_FD_148611 | JGI IMG/M metagenome (GOLD analysis project Ga0163155, IMG submission 148611) | Freshwater microbial mat bacterial communities from Lake Vanda, McMurdo Dry Valleys, Antarctica - Oligotrophic Lake LV.19.SP4.G1 | ecosystem: Environmental > Aquatic > Freshwater > Lake >...
ATTTCTCCCACCCCATCACCTGGAATCGCCGCAGAGGTTGGAGACGGCGCGAGCGTGGAGCCACCCAAAGCAGGCGTTACAGCCGCTGGTGAGCCAGCAGACGCGGCACCATCAGTCTCAGCGCTGGGAGTTGAGGCGATAGGTTGTCCTTGTGCAGATAGAGAGCGTTCCGCCTGCTTTAACTGTTCCAGCGTGGCTGGATCTACCTCGGTCGTTTCCGGTAAACCTGTTTCTTTTTGAAATCGGTTAATGGCTGTTTGCGTGTCTTTTCCTAGCACCCCGTTCACAGAGCCATAGAAATAACCCAGCCGCTTTAAAACAGCCTGCAAGTCTCGAACCGCATCGCTCTTACTGCCCAAGGTTAGCGGTTTGGGACTAGGCTCCGCTGAGCCAGAGGAAGCTGTAGGGCTAGGATTTGCAGCGGCAACAGACGAGGTGAAATCAGTGCGGTCAGGCGGCTCAGAGGTGGCAGGCGATCGCTGAGCTAGGACATTCCCGCTCTTAACCCACTTTGTTTCGCTCCCCGCTGTAGATTCCAACACGGAAGCTGCGGCTAACCCTCCTGGCAAACTGAAGGTAGCCCCAACAAGTGAAATCAATGTGACTAGTAGGAGCACAGGGCGGGGAGGCATTGATACTCCGGGTCGAGTTCAGCAGCGTTGGCTGGGTGAACGGCTGAAGTGCGAATTCAGGCTAGCTCAATCTTAGCGGTTAAGTAGAACAAGCTAGAGGTTACAGCCGTTAACGGATTGTAGTAGCGGATTGCCGTAGGTAAGCTATTCGCCCTATCCCAACTATCTACACTGGGCATTAACCAAATACCGTAATGCTCCGCGTTTGAATGTGTAGCTGAATGTCTAAAGTAAATGCTGCGCTGTAACGTACCGTGTCTACACAAACTCTAGCGACCAAACCAAATTTATAGCAATTTTCGCAAGCGTTCGGTCAACAGAGATGACTATCATCGTTCCAATTCTGGCTCAGGCATCTCCAATCGTGGTGGGGAGCCAACCGGATCTCCAGCCTCAACCAAATTCATGTCTCTTAAACCCGTTTCCGCTAGACTTGTTTCCGCCAAAACAGCTAGCGGCACTACGACCCTGGCATTGCTGTTAGTAGACAAGCTATCAGCTGACAACTCTGCTGCTGGTAGCACCGCCCGACCCAAGCGAAATCGCTGCGCCAGAGTTTCTCGTTGATTGATAAAATAAATGCTCACTAAGGTCAAGCTAACACCAACCCACTGAATCGGGGTCAGCACTTCGGCCAGAAACAAGTTACCAAACAATAGGGCAAATACAGGCGTCAAAAACGTCAGCGAGCTGAGGCTAATTAGGTTGCCAGCTGCCGCAAAGTAGAAAAATAGCCCGTAGGCGATCGCACTGCCAAACACCGTTGAATAGCCCATCGCGATCCAATCTGACCCGCTCAGCCGTTGCCATTGATCGGTTTCACCCAGCGCCGACAACACAAACAGCGGCATCCCGCCCAACACCATATGCCACCCCGTCGCCACGATCGGGTCGGAATGGCGAGATACGTAGCGCATCATGACTGTGCCAACGGCCATCGACAGCGCCGCCATCAGCATCAGCCATTGCCCGTTTTGAGACAGCTCTTGCACCAAATCGACCCCGACTGCGGGCGAAATACCCCCATTCAGCGCCGCGTAAATTACCCCAGCAGGTAGCCCCAGCAGGCTAATCCCCACCACGCCAAAGCCCAAGCCCAGCCAGCCCCATAGCCCCACCTGCTCGCCAAACAAGAACCGAGCCATCAGCGCCACGGCCAGCGGCTGCGAGTCGATCATGACCGAACCGAGTCCGGCCCCGGTTCTAAACAAACCCTCGGCCAAAAACCCTTGGAACAGTGCCCCATCTACTAGCGCAAATAGAGCGATCCAACTCCAGGCTCGCCAGCCCCGAGGGTGCGATCGCCCCATCAGCCCGGTTACCCCCAAAATCATCAAGCCAGCGGGTAAAAGACGCACTCCTGCCATAAATAGCGGCGTGGTTTGAGGCGTCACCCCCTTCATCGCCACCATTGCCGTACCCCATAAAAAGAAGGGCGCAATCAGCAGCAGCGAAGCAGCGGGAAGTCGAGATTCTATTGGCTTGAGATTCATGGGCGTCAAAAATATTATCTATTTATTCTACTGATTATGTACTTATATGAAGAATTTATCCTCCTCACTCTTCAGTCAGATAAGGCACACTAGAGGTTGCTCTGAGCAATCAAATGCTTCAGAGCGTTAACCTGTCCGCTATTTTACCGAGTGACCATGATTTGGCCCTTTAAGCCGTCGTTTCGTAAACAAATTGCCCGCATTGAGATTACTGGGGCGATCGCGGGTGGTACTCGTAAGCGCGTCCTAGATGCGCTTAAAATCGTTGAAGAGAGGAAGTTTCCGGCTCTATTGCTGAGAATCGATAGCCCTGGAGGCACCGTCGGTGATTCTCAAGAAATTTACTACGCGCTCAAAAAATTGCGTGAGAAAATTAAAATCGTTGCTAGCTTTGGCAATATCTCTGCCTCAGGCGGCGTTTATATTGGCATGGGAGCCGAGCACATTGTCGCCAATCCCGGTACCATCACAGGCAGCATTGGGGTAATTTTGCGGGGCAATAACCTGGAGCGCCTGTTAGAGAAAGTTGGCGTCTCCTTCAAGGTGATTAAATCTGGTCCCTATAAAGACATTCTGGCCTTTGATCGAGAACTAACTGCGCCCGAAGAACACATTTTGCAGGAACTAATTGATATTAGCTATCAACAGTTTGTGCAAACGGTAGCAGACGCTCGTAAGCTAACGGTAGAAACTGTAAGAAGTTTTGCTGATGGCCGGATCTTTACAGGGCAGCAGGCGTTAGAACTAGGGGTAGTTGATCGGCTGGGTACCGAAGAAGATGCCCGTCGCTGGGCGGCAGAGCTAGCTGGGTTAGACCCCGAAAAAACGACCCTTTATACCTTAGAGGAAAAGAAGAGTCTTACCAGTCGCTTTTTGCCAGGAAATCAGGCTTCAAGCGAGTTGGCAACCTATCTAGGGCCGCGTCTATCTGCTGTTACAGACTGGCTAGAATTTGAAGCGTCTACCAGCGGCCTGCCGTTGTGGATGTATAGGCCGTAGGAAGGGATTGGGACTGAAGAGCCGAGGGTAGGAACTAGGGGACAAGTAAGAGGGAACAGCTTAAGTTTATCCTTCATCCTTCCACCTCCATCCTTTCCTCCCAGTGACATCACGTTTTGTATAGGAGGATAGGTCTGTGGGTTGGCAAGTTCGGGCAATTCGGGGGGCAACTACTGCCTCGGAAAATTCGAGAGACTCAATTCGTGAGGCGGTAACGGAGCTGTTGGACGAACTGGAACGACTGAACTCGATTTACCCGGACGACTTGATCAGCGTGACGTTTTCGGTCACCCAGGACTTGAATGCGATGTTCCCAGCCGCGATCGCCCGTCAGCGTCCAGGCTGGGACGCAGTTCCCCTGCTTGATGTCCAGCAGATGTATGTAGAAGGCAGTCTAGAACGCTGCATTCGGTTTTTGATTCATGTCAATGTTCCGACCCTAACCGAAATTCGCCACCCCTACCTGCGCGGTGCCGCCGTGCTCCGACCCGACTGGGGCTACGCGCCGATGACGCTCCAGTAAACTGCTTCAGCAGGCTGCTTCAGGAGACTGCCTCAGTAGGCTCTAGACTTTGGCAAAGCTCATGCGGCTGAGGAAGGCTTTCAGGCGATCGCACTCGGGATTGTCTAATACCTGCCGTGAGGGTCCCGCTTCTTCCACTTGCCCCTGGTTGAGGAATAAGACACGGTGAGCCACTTCGCGGGCAAACTGCATTTCGTGGGTGACGATCGCCATCGTCATGCCCTCTTCTGCTAGCTGTTTCATCACGGCCAGCACTTCACCCACTAGCTCTGGGTCGAGGGCGCTAGTCGGTTCGTCGAACAGCATAATTTTGGGCTGCATGCACAGCGCACGGGCGATCGCCACCCGCTGCTTTTGCCCGCCCGAAAGCTGATCGGGGTAAGAGTCTGCCTTCTCTAACAGCCCCACCTTATCGAGAAAGGTGCGGGCAATTCGCTTGCTTTCCTTAGCCGATTTCCTTAGCACCTTTTGGGGAGCTAGGGTGAGATTATCGGCCACAGTCATGTGCGGGAACAGGTTGAACTGCTGAAACACCATCCCGACTTCGGCATGCAGCAGGCGGAGGTCTGCCGCACTTAGTTTTGTTTGATCCGACAGGTCAATCCCATTCACCACTAGCCGCCCACCATTAATCGTTTCCAGATGGTTGAAGCAGCGCAGCAGGGTGCTTTTGCCGCAGCCCGATGACCCAATCACCGCCACCACCTCACCTGGGTTAATGTAGCCGCTAATGCCTTTGAGCACCTTGAGGGGGCCAAAGTTTTTCTCCACCTGCTCAAACACAATTGCGGGCACGCTATCGTTCATCACTGAGAATTTCCCCACTGTCATCTGTGCAACGGAATTAAGTATCGCTTAAGCAGACGATAGATTCCGAGTCTACTATTGTTTAACGGTCTATTTAGCCGTCAACACATTTTTTACGCTTATATAAGGATTAGTTGCAAGTGTTTAATTTGACTCGACCACGCTGGCGTGGAATCGTTTTGGGGCTGTTGAGTTTAGTCTGTGCAGTAGTAGTAGCGGCCTGCGGAGCGGGTACCCCCACAGCGGATAGTGGGTCTGCCAGCAGCCCTGCCGCCGCTCCAGCAGCGGCACCGCTCAAGGTTGCCCTCGATCCCACCTTCCCGCCGTTTCAGTCCCAGACTGGCGCTGGCAAGTTTGAAGGCTTCGACATCGACCTGATTAATGCTGTCGCCGAGGCCGGAGGCTTCACGATGGAAATGCAAGGGCTGCCGTTTGATGGCATCATCCCGGCTCTGCAAGGCGGCACCATGGACGCCACCATCAGCACGATGACCATTACGAAGGAACGGGCGCAGGTTGTGGAGTTCTCGCGTCCCTACTTTAAGGCGGGTTTGGCGATCGCTGTCGCCGACAGCAATACCGACATCACCAGCATCGACACCCTGAAGGGCAAGAAAGTTGCCGCTCAGATCGGCACAACGGGTGAAAAGAAAGCGCGGGAAGCAGGAGCAGGGGAAGTTCGCACATTTGATAGCACCCCTCTAGCGCTGCAAGAGCTAGCCAACGGCAACGTAGATGCAGCCGTAAGCGACGCACCTGTAATTCTTTACGCGATTAAAAGCGGTGGAGCTAAGGGGATCAAGGTAGTCGGTGAACTGCTAACCGAAGAGTTCTACGGGATTGCGACGCCTAAAGGCTCAGCCAATCTGGAAAAAATTAATGCAGGTTTGACGGCGATCGTGGCAAACGGCAAGTACAAAGAGATTTATCAAAAGTGGTTTGATGGCGAACCTGCTCAATTACCTGAGACCGCTCCGCTATAGGTCTGGGTTCTCACCCAAAGGCGAGTCAAGCCGTCCTCACAATTTTCTGCCAACTTATCGTATTTTGATGAGATGATTGCAGCACAATCATCTCATCAAAATTAATCCTCAATCTTAGACCCGGCTGTGTTTCAAACCTTCGATATTATTCGTCAAGCCCTGCCAAATCTTGTTTTGGGCGCATTGATTACGCTACAGCTAACTGCCGCTTCGATTTCATTGGGCTTGATCGGCGGCTCTCTAATCGGCATGGCGCGGCTCTCCTCCTCCAAATTGGTCAGTTTGCTGGCCCGGTGCTACGTTGACTTCTTTCGGGGTACCCCGCTGCTAGTCCAGCTGTTCATGATCTATTTCGGCTTACCCTCGTTGATTCAAAGCCTGGGTCTACCTCTGCAATTAAATCAGTGGACTGCCGCCATTGTGGCGCTTAGTCTCAACAGCGCGGCTTACATTGCCGAAATTGTCCGAGCTGGCATTCAGTCGATTGAACTGGGGCAGCGAGAAGCGTCCCAATCGCTAGGGCTAGGTGCGATTGGAACCATGCGCTATGTCGTTTTTCCGCAGGCGTTTCGTCGGATGATTCCGCCGCTGGGAAATGAGTTCATTAGTATGTTAAAAGATACGAGCTTGGTGGCTGTGATTGGATTTGAAGAACTGTTTCGCCGGGGACAGTTGGTGGTAGCTCAAAACTTTCGTTCGTTTGAAATTTATACAGCAGTGGCGCTGGTCTATCTGGTTTTGACGCTGATCTCGTCACAGCTATTTAGTGCCCTAGAGCGCTCAATGAACCCAGTGGAACGCACTAAAAGAACGCGTACTGCATCCGTGGGCACGCTGTCTTCTAATCCAGAAGATTAATTAATCCTGGCGATTAGCAGCTCTTCGTAAAACGTAAATAAACAAAATCGTAGTTTCTCGATCGAGGAGCCACGATTTTGTTTAGATTTTAAATTCACCAATAAAAGTAGCGTTCCGTACCATAAAGTGGAAGCTTGAGGTTGTTTAGTCTGGTGCTTGAACGACCTTAGCCATTGTTCATCTCTGTCTTTGGTTTCATTTTCCTATGACCCACTCGACCGACATCACCACCCTTACCCGCTGGATGGCAGCCGACTTCAGCAACCAGGCGCAGGCGTTCGAGAATCCTCCCCTGTTTGCTCATATTCGAGTCTGTATGCGCCCGTTGCCGCTCGCTCTGCTCTCCGGCGTTAGCCTTTACGTAGAGCAGAGCTATGACTACGCCCTGAATGATCCCTATCGGGTGCGGGTGCTAAAGCTGGTGCCTAGAGAGAATCACATCGAAATTGAAAACTATACGGTGAAAGATGAAGCCGACGTCTACGGAGCGGCTCGGGACCTATCGAAACTCCAAGCACTGACTGTCGATCGCCTAGAGCGACTGCCTCGCTGCAACATGTTCGTAGAATGGACTGGGAAAAGTTTTAAGGGTCAAGTAGAACCTGGAAAAGGGTGCATGGTCGTTCGCAACGGTAAAACCACCTATCTAGATAACGAATTTGAAATTGACGAAGATGCCTTTATTAGCCGCGATCGCGGTCGTGATCCCGAAACCGACGAACATGTTTGGGGATCACTGGCAGGGCCGTTCCACTTTGTCCGCTGGGCCAGTTTTGCCGATGAAGTGAAATAGCTGCACCTGCTCAATCCCAGGCTGGAACTGAGCACCCTGTTGCTGTCTGCAACCGATTGGGGATTACTGAAAGATAAGCAATCTTGCTACTTTTGGTGGTGCCTCCATGACCTACAGCCTGCGTGTGATCGATCTGCCCTCTAGCGAACGTCCCCGCGAGCGCCTCCATGCAGGCGGGGCAAAAACCCTGTCTCATGCAGAGCTACTGGCAATTTTATTGGGAACTGGGCAAGGTGCAGGGAAGCTTTCGGCGGTGGGGCTAGGGCAATATATTCTCAAGCAGCTAGGCAGCAATCATCCAGATCCTCTGGCGGCATTGAGAGACGTTAACGTCCATGAGCTGATGCAGATTCATGGAGTAGGGCACGCCAAAGCAGCCAGCATTTTGGCCGGGGTTGAGTTGGGGAAGCGCGTGTTTCAATCACGACCGGGCGATCGCACCTTGGTTGATGATCCGTCTGTGGCGGCGGCGGTGCTCAGCCACGAGCTAATGTGGCAGGCGCAAGAGCGGTTTGCCGTCGTGTTGATGGACACCAAACATCGACTGCTGGGCACCCAAGTGCTAACCATTGGGACGGCTACCGAAACTCTGGCTCACCCGCGCGAAATTTTCCGAGAAGCCATTCGCCGAGGCGCAACCCGGATCATCATTGCCCATAACCATCCCTCTGGCAGCTTAGAACCCAGCACTCAAGACATTGATTTGACTCATCAACTGCTCCAAGGAGCGCAACTGTTGGGGATGCCGATTCTAGATCACCTGATCCTGGGCAATGGCGACTTTCTCAGCCTGCGCCAACAAACTGCCCTGTGGCAAGAGCACCCTCAAGGAGATTAAGAGTTTATGCATTGACCCAAATAGGATTATGGTCACGGTTGCTAAGCATCCAACAGTAAACAGGCAAGGCAGTAGTCGATCGCACATTTTGCGAGAGTGTTTTATCAGAAAACTGGGTCTAAAACCCTGCCCTTCCAGGGCGGCTTTCCTTCTAGCGTACGGATGAACTCTCGAATCACGTCAGTTTTAGTTCGTTTCGCCTTTTCGGCATAGCGCTCAAGTAGTTCCATTTCGTGTTCTGGAAGTCTAACGCTTAGTTGTTTTTCGCTCATTTGTATAGATGAATGCTACACTCATTCTAGTGGATAAGGTAATCAACCACTTAAAAAACCTTGCTGTCGAAAGACATGCTGAACCTTGACAATTGAATCTATGCGGTTCTGCTGCATTGTTCTAGCTTCCTCCTGGCAGCAGGTAAAAGATTTACAGGAACTAGACGAATCAGTTTTTTGAAGCGTTTCTGCTTCAGCCTAAAAAAGAACTTGGAGAAATCCAACTAGGGTAGGGCATACCCGAAGTCGCTTGGGGAGAATCCCACCTCTGGGCTAGAAACTGCAAGGTATCTAGTTTAAGTGGTTTCGTTGAGCCAAGAATCCCCGTGCGTTCACGCCGGGGAGTGTCAAGAGTTCTGCCTGCAATGGCGTTAAACTAAGAATCTAGAAACTTAAGTATTTAGTCCGCTACTAAATTTAAATCTAATTCAAACGTTACAGACTAGCGTTGCGCTGTTTTGGTGTGGTAATTGCCTGTTGACTGCCAGCTAACAACCAACTATACTTGAGCCTCAATTTACTACTATGCTGCTGAGACCCATCAGCCAGGAGGAGTCTATTCCTGAAACACTTGCTTTAACCGTTAGCTTGAGAGGCACTCGCGAAACCCGAGATAATTGCCAGCTGTTTCGTCTTGCCGGTCTGCTGGATGCATTCTCGGAACCTACTTTCCGTAAAGTGCTAGACAAATGTGTGGAGGAAGGCCCCTTCAACATTATTTTGGATCTGTCTCAAATAGACTTTATCGACAGCTCTGGCATTGGCGCACTTGTCCAGATTGCGAAAAAAATTCAAAACTCAGGTGGCAGTTTGCAGCTCATTACCAACCCAAGAGTGATGCAAACGGTCAAAATGGTGCGTTTGGAGCAGTTCTTCAAGCTTCAGCCTAGCGTCGAGGCTGCTTTGGAGAATGTCAAACGGCCTTGATCAGCCGACACAACTTGTCTCAGGGAGTGAAGTGCAGCGGTTATCACCCGCTGCACTAGCCTACATTGGCGATGCAGTTTATGAGCTGCATGTTCGTACACGCTGTTTGCTGCCGCCAAAACGGATTCAGGCTTATCACGAGCAGGTAGTTGCTCAGGTACGAGCCGAAAGTCAGGCGCGCTATTTGCGATCGCTCCATCCGTGCTTAACCGTCGATGAGCTAGAGATTTTGAGACGAGGGCGCAATGCCGCTGCCCGTGGGCCCAAACGAGTCGATCCAGAGATTTATCAGCAGGCAACCAGTTTAGAAACACTTCTTGGCTACCTCTATCTAACCAATCCTGCTCGCCTCACCGAACTGCTATTGATGCTGTGCTTTGAACCGAAGCTCGACGGGCTAGAGCAACCATAGGCTAGTGGGGCAGTTTACAATTGCCACGTAAATTACCAGGCTGACCCGTATCCTAGACAACATCCAAAAAGAACTCAATGGATTCTGTAACTGTACACGATCCTGCCTTAGCTCTTGTATGCTGGATTAGCCCGGATTGAAGCTTGCCTGTCTAAATGTACCTGGCACAATAACAGTCTGAAATTTAAGAACAGTCTGGGACAACACACTGAGTCAGGAGACTATGACAATGGCTGCTAGAGATCGCGGTGGAAATTTTCAGGGACAGCCCCCTCGTAAAGGGCAAGGCCAACCAAAGCCAAAGCCTTCAATGGGTAAGAGGGGGTCTGTCAAACGGTCACAACCGTCCGACTATGGGGATGCCCGACCCGAGCGCTTCAGCGATCGCCCCACCTCCAGAAGCGATCGCCCCTCAGCAGATCGCTCCAGTGGATATCGCGATAACGGTCGCAGTAAACCTGATCGAAATCATAGTAGTTCCGATCGCAGCTATGGCGATCGCAATAACTCTGAGCGTAACAATTCTGAGCGCAATAATTCTGAGCGCAGCTACAGCGATCGCCCTGCGCCTCGAACCGGACGAGGAGATGCAGGCAGTGATAGCCCGCGCCCAACTCGTAAAGAAAGACGGGCAGAAGAATTTGGCCATGGGGATCGTTCAGCACCTAGAGCTAGACGAACTCCAGGCAATGACGGAGCGTCTGGAGCCGATCAGCGTCCCACCCCCCGCGCCCGTCGCTCAGAAGACTACCGCTCGGACGCCTATAGTGATGGCAACGGTAATGGCGG
>Ga0163155_10007453_pt1 | contig 10324 bp, 9 predicted proteins | sample OliLakLV19SP4G1_FD_148611 | JGI IMG/M metagenome (GOLD analysis project Ga0163155, IMG submission 148611) | Freshwater microbial mat bacterial communities from Lake Vanda, McMurdo Dry Valleys, Antarctica - Oligotrophic Lake LV.19.SP4.G1 | ecosystem: Environmental > Aquatic > Freshwater > Lake >...
CTCATCGGATTTTTAGGACAGATACCTGCGCTCAAACGTCATGAGACATACTGAGTGCATGGTGGAAAATCGTTTTTTCAAGTGTCGAGGCTGGTTTCGATGAGGAAACGCATGTCGTCAAGGGAGAGGGTCTGGGCGAAGCTCTCCTCGTCTACGACACCTTCGGCGAGGGCTTTTTTCTTTTTCTGGAGTAAGCGGATTTTTTCCTCGATGGAGTCCTTCACGATCAGGCGGTAGGCGATGACGTGTTGGTCCTGGCCGATCCGGTGGGCGCGGTCGATGGCTTGATTCTCGACAGCGGGATTCCACCACGGGTCAAAGAGGACGACGTACTGGGCGGCGGTCAGATTCAGGCCAAATCCCCCCGCTTTGAGTGAGATTAAGAAGACACCCCCGCCTTCCTTCGTCTGGAAGGACTCGACTATTTGCTCCCGATTCTCGCTTTGGCCGGTCAGGACGTGTAATGGCCAGCCGGCCTTTTTCGCGTGGGCTGTCAGGAGCGTGATCATCTCGACAAATTGCGAGAAAATCAAAACTTTGTGACCTTCTTCGATCAAGGGACTGATCACCTCATCGAGGGCCTCGACTTTCGTGGCGATAAAATCTTTATCCGTCTTGATTTTGGCTAAGGCCGGGTGGTTACAGATCTGGCGCAGGCGCAAGAGTGAGGTGAGGATATTAAAGCGTTTCTTATTATACTCCTGCGGATTGGCCACGCCGGAGAGGATCTGCCGGGCTGTTTTGAGTTCAGCCATATAAGCGGCCTTTTGCGCGGACTCCATCTCGCAGATGATATCTTCTTCCGTGCGGGGCGGGAGGTCCTTCGCGACCTGAGATTTCGTCCGGCGCAGGATAAACGGGCGGATACGCGAACGTAATATCCCGGCGACACGCGGCTCAGCATTTTTTTCGAAATCGCGGCGGAATGCCGTTTTATTTGGCAATATCCCGGGCATGGCAAATTGCATCAGACTCCAAAGGTCCGTGAGGCGATTCTCGATGGGTGTGCCGGTGAGGATCAGGCGTTGGGACGCACGGAGGTGGTGACAGATTTTGGCGGTGATACTGTCGGGATTCTTAATATGCTGTGCCTCGTCGAGGATCACGGCTTTCCAGTCTTTGGTCGCGAAGAATTCCTGGGCGAGGCGCAGTTGCTGGTAATTTACCAGCAAGCATTGTGCCTTGTTGATTTCATTCTCCGAGGATTGGTCCATGCCGGGCCTCCAACGGGCCACGCGTAGGGAAGGGAAAAATCGCAAAGCCTCCGCGCGCCAGTTACCCACAAGGGATTTCGGACAGACGATCAAGATGCACCCGCTCGGGTCCTGCTCTAAAAGCCAAGCCATCCAGCACAAGGCCTGCAAGGTTTTCCCGAGCCCCATGTCATCGGCGAGGATGCCACCGAGGCGGTTGCCAGCGAGTGTCGAGAGATAGTGGAATCCCTCCATTTGATAGGGGCGCAAGGTCGCCTCGATTTGTTTAGGCAAGGGCGGAGTAAATTGTTTAAACTCGGCAATACGTTGCCGGAGCTTGAGGCGGATTTCGTCGGCGAGGATCGGATTCTCCATCTGTCCGATGAGCTGGAGGAGGTGAACCCTCCTGGTCTGGCCGACGTCGGTAGTCCAATCGCTGCCGAGGGCATCCAAGGCGGCGAAAGCTTTTTCATCGGCATCGAGCTCGAGCTTCTTCCAGCCTTTCCCAGGGAGATTAACAAATTGCCCCTTGGCCTTGAGCAGGATTTTTATTTCGTCGGCGGTGAACTCTATATCACCGGTAGAAAGGTTCAGCCGCAGGTCGAACCAATCCATGCCGCTTTCGCGCAAATCAACGGTGATCCGGGCTGGTTGACTCTCGACGAGCAGGTCCCGCAGTTCCGGCCAGATATTTAACTCGACCCCTTCGGGCAGGTTCTTGATCCATGCCTGAAAGTCCCCGACAAAATCCGCGTCATATTTCCTGTACCAAATCCTTTTATCCCAATCCCAGACCACCCCTGAACGACCAATAATCCTCGAAGCATGGGCGAGGGCTGAACGGTCGGCGACGATAATCCGATTTTTCGGTTGGTTTTTGAGCACCATTTTTTTGGCGGCATTACGCCAGCCGTCGGCTTGATACGTATCGATGGCTTTACCGTCATTGCCCAGAGCGAATAACTCCACGGCGATTCCCGGGCGCGCCTTTTTTTCCGAGGTGACGAGTTCCCTAACGGACACTTGGAGCCGGATTTCGATTTTATGGATGCGTTCTTGAAGGCCCCCGGGCATATCCACCCCGAGCTGACTCAAGAAAGTAATCCCTTCGGGTGTCGCGAGGGCTTCCACCGGCATGAGCTGGGGTTCCGACAGATCCAAATCATTAATGCAGACGGGTAACCGTGCTTTCCAGATCGTGTCAGCCGTCAGGACAAAACCGGGGTCACTCCCCGGCGCCGGACGTCCGATCAATAAAAGGGTGGGGTCCTTAAAGGCTTCCCCGTCGGGCTTGGTCAGAGCCAGGCGGTACCATTCATCCTCCGACCCGGTTTCGAGTAATAGCTGCCAGGTCAATGGGGCTTGTGGCCGGATAAAAGGTTTGCCCGCTTCATTCAAGACGACGGCTTCCAGGCTCGGGGTATGGATTAATTCATCCACCAAAGCGGCAATCCGGTTATTGTCGTAGGCCCAGCCATTCCCGAAAACCTCATCCCCGGTGTGGCTCAGGAATAAAGTCCATAATTGTTGTGAAACGGGGGGGAAATCTATCTGTTGATCACGGAAAGAAAGGATCAATTCCTTGAGTTTTGACCCTGTACATCGGCGGAAACCTGTCCCGGGAAGCTGGTTGTATTCCAGGGTTAATCCCTCCTTGCGTAATAACATCCGGAGCTGAACCTCGCTTTTTTGAGTATCATCCGGGGCCGTATAATTTGTCTTAAAAAGTTTACCCCAAAAATCGATCTCAGTTTTTTTAATCCACCCTTTATAAACCGGCCCGGCAGGCTGCACTTTTTCCAAGTGGGTCATGAATTCGGGGGGGGCGATCCGGTATTTGGTCGTCATGACATGGGCGAGGCAGTGGTAGAACTCAAAAATATCCGTTTTTGCCCCGGTGGGTAACTCTAATGCCGATGGCTGATAAATGCGGTTCTGCAAGAGGGCGAGGACATTAGGCTGGTAGGTCAACCCGCTTTTGTACTCCTCAAAGGCCTTCGAGAGTTTCACGAGGAAAGTATCCTCTTCCTTGTGTAAATGGCGCTCGAGGGCTGCTTCCATACTGGTCTGGATTTTGGCGAGGCTAGCCAAATGGGACACACTGGCTTGGGCCCGGTTCCCGGCTGGGGCCTGATAGATGGGTTGTTTTCCGGTTTTGGCCGCCGCTGACGTCATGGCCTCGCGTTCATTCTCTTGGAAGGAGTTATTCATCAGCGTGAGCGCGGCGGCATAGGCGTGTTTACAATCCATTTCCACAGGGCAAGTACATTCCCCATACCAATCGCCATCGTCATACTCCAGGGTCACGGCATACGTGCTCGTTCCCTTCACATACGCCATATATTTCCTGTCAACCTGGATACAGGAGAGCGTTTTTACCATTCCCCTCAGGTAATAATCCGTTCCTTTTTTCTTTGTTCCACGGTCGAAATACTCCAGATATTCTGCAAAAGATTTGCCTTCATCTTGTGAAAGCGGCGTGAATGGATCTGGTGATAATGTGGTCGGCATGGTGAAAAATGGGATGTACTTTTTAAAGGCCGTGGATAATTAATGCAACATGTGATTCAAATAAATCCGGGAGATGACCTTGAATCCTCCGATGCGTGTGCTTATGTTCGACAAAACAGATGTTAACCATCCCCCCAGCCATTTCACTTGAATCAGCCTTTTTTGACCTCCAGGACATGGACTGGGAAACCTGTTCTTACTACGTTATTCATTCCAAACCCCGGCAAGAGAAAAAATCCGCTTTAATGATGGCGCAATTAACCCGCCCCTCTTTCCTGCCTCTTTATAAAAAAGCCATGGAAAGAAAATCCGGCTCGTCCCGGATACGCAGATATGAAAGCCTCATCCCTGTTTTTGCCGGTTACCTTTTCGGGCGCTTAGACCATAATGATCTCAAAATATCGCATTTTAACGAAACCGTCGCCCATTTCATCATTGTCAAGCCGCCCGAAACGGCCCATTTCATTTTCCAGCTCGACCAGCTCCGGCGCGCCTTGGCCAGTGAATATACCATCGCCCCCTATGAAAACTTCGAAAAAGGTGCACTGGTTAAAATCACCACTGGATCCCTCAAAGGGATGGAAGGTTACGTTGTCGAGCTCAAGGAAAAGCAGACCTTCGTCATTGAAATCGATATGGTGGGGCGTGCGGTGTCTATCGATATCGATGCCAGTTTCTTGAAAAAAGTCCATTAACCCCCCCGCGCAATTTGTTTACACCGTGGTTCCTGCCGTGGAGTCCGCGCGCGGAAAAGTCCGGAGGGATCAAGAAGCCAGGATTTTTTTGATTTGTTCGGGGTGTTTACGCCAGTAACGGACAAGGGTTTCGATTTTCTGGAGGGTATCGGGGCTGATGTGATGCTCCATGCCTTCGACATCCTTGAGAACGGTGTCGAGGTCGAGATTGAGATGGGTGAGGAATTCCGCCAAGATGATATGGCGGTATTTCACACGGAGGGCGATTTTTTTGCCTTTCTCCGTCAGGGTGAGGCCACGGTACTTCTCGTAAGAAAGGAATCCACCCTTGGCCAGGCGCTGTACCATCGCCGAGACACTCGGCCGGCTTAATGAAAGCGAGGCTGCGATATCGGAGACACGGGCATAACCTTTATCCTCGATGAGCTCATAAATCCGCTCTAAATAGTCCTCGTTACTCGTGCTGAGTTCCTCATATTTTTTCGCCATCCCCTACTGACTAGCATAAAGGGGACCCCGATTTAAATAAAAAACGTATTTCCCAATTTAACGACTACCGTCTCAAAGACGGTGGATTGATTTTTCTCTGGCCGAGGGCAGGCTGTGGTCAAAGCCCCGAGTTTCTAAAAAACTTCCGCCTAAAGTCTATCGTCGTATCAAAATCGCCAAAGACGCTTCTTTTTGGAAAAAGCGAGGGGGCCTTTTCAGGGCCGGGATTCCTTGTCGCCGGTCGGGTACATGGATCTGGGGAATCGGGCGACCGGATTTAGCGCGGCAGCGCACCGCTTGGTTATACACTCCTGTGTGTGATCATGATGTCCCCCCTCATGGCGATCCTGCTCCCGCATCTTTGGATCCATATCCTCGGTGGGACAGTCACAAGGATCATTGTCACGCTGAATCTGAAACTTCTTTTCCGCATTGCTCCTGAGTTACAAAGCGGTTCAAAAGTCTCCGTTAAATTGTTCCATTCATTTTTTCGGAAAAAATTATTCTAGGACAAGCTTTTCTAAGAGAGCATTTTCATCGGCAAGATTAACAGTTTGAGCCCCTATATTGATTAACTCTTGTTCAATCTCGATCGCAGCTGCCCTACGCTTTTCATTATTGCTTGGACGTACAACAGGGAAAATCATTAGTTCAGGAAGACAATTATTTACCCTTAACCTCTTGACCTTACCAATCCAAGAGTCCCCACGCTCATAAATCTCAGTAGTGGTGGGTTTATCCAGGTGTAAGGGCTTTATTGCCCTGTCAATGACTCCATCCTGTGCACGAATATGGACAAATGGGACTTTTACATGAAAAATCTCATCTCCAATTTTTTGCTCCTGTTTATATTGGTTATCAATATTTTTCTCTTACTCGGAAAACCCGGCGGCATTCAGGAAAGCGCGGGCGAGGATCATGTGGCCGGTGGGATTTGGGTGGACACGGTCCCAGGCGATAGAGTTTGCGTGGCAATGGCGGAGGACTTCATTCATCGCGGCCTGGGTGTCGATACAAATGGCCCCGTGTTTGCGCGCAATTTGTTTCACGGCCTTGCCGTACTCATCCATCATGGCGCGCATAGGGTCAGCGGGATTGGGTTCGATATAAAAAGGGGTCATTAAAATGAGCCCGCTCACTTGCGGTTTAGTCTTGGCGACAAGCTGCTCGAGGATGCGGGTGAAATCTTTCAAATACACGTGTGTTTCGGGTTGGAGCGGGAGGTCATGCTGGCGCCAGACGTCATTGACCCCGATCATAATCGAGAGCCAGTCGGGCTTTAAATCGAGCACATCGGTTTTCCAACGGACGGCGAGGTCTTTGACCGTATTCCCACTCGTCCCCATATTCACGACCCGGACTTTTTTCTCCGGGCAAACGGCGGCCAGATAGGCTTTGACGATCGATACATACCCTTTCCCTTCCGCGTCAAAAAGTCCTTCACCCACCGGGCGGGCGCGTTCACAATCCGTGATGGAGTCCCCGATAAAAAGTAATTTGCTGCCAGCGGCGATTTTCATAAGATTTTTTTTAAATTCCTTTTGATTGTGTGTGCAGCCCGCATGATCACAGGCTTTTTTAAAGTTTTTTTTGCTCGATTTTCCCTACTCGATACCGACACGTTCTCGGGCTGACTTGAGGGTTTTTTCGGCTATGGCCCGGGCTTTTTGGGCTCCTTCACGCAGGACATGCTCGATATGATCTTTATTTTTGAGTAACTCCTCGCGCCGGGCGCGAGCCGGGGCAAAATACTCCCAGATCCGAGCAAAAAATTCTTTTTTCGCGTCGCCATAACCCATTCCACCCTGGCGAAATCGCGCCGCAAATTGCTCCGTATCCGATGGGTTCGCGATTAATTGATAAAGCTGGAAAATCGTGCTTTGATCCGGGTCTTTCGGATCCTCGGGGCGGAGGGAATCCGTCACGATCGCCATGACTCTTTTGCGGATGTCTTTCTCCTCACCAAATATCGGGATCGTGTTATGGTAACTCTTTGACATTTTTTGCCCGTCGAGGCCGGGGATCACGGCGACCTCCTCTTGGATGATCGGGTCGGGAATATGGAATGTCTCACCATATTTTTCATTAAATTTAATCGCAATGTCACGGGTGACTTCCAGATGTTGTTTCTGGTCTTTACCCACAGGGACCGCTTCCGCCTGGTAAATGAGGATGTCGGCGGCCATGAGAACCGGATAAGCAAAGAGCCCGTGGTTAGCAGCGACGCCCCTGGCGGTTTTATCCTTGTAGGAATGGCAGCGTTCCAAAAGCCCCATCGGGGTGACTTGGGACAGGAGCCAGGAAAGCTCAACATGCTCGGGCACATCGGATTGGCGGAAAAGGACGGTTTTTGCGGGGTCGAGCCCACAGGCGAGGAAATCCAAGGCGACCTCGAATGTAAAGCCCTTGAGGTCAGCGGCTTCAGGTTGCGAAGTCAGGGCATGGTAATTTGCGATAAAATAGTAGGCGTCATTTTTTGCCGCTAATTCAAGGGAGGGCCGCATCATCCCGAAATAATTACCGAGATGAAGGATGCCCGAGGGCTGGATACCGGATAATACTCTCATAACATTTTCTTTTTGTTGAAGCCCGAAGCGTAATCATCCCCCGGGAAATTTGCCAGCGGCATTTTTGAAGGATTGATTATCCTCTTGTTTAACAAATCGTCCTGGATTATGGTGTCTCCATGAAAACACTCGGGTTTCTCTTCGCACTGATCCTAATCTTCCAGTCACCGGCATATACGAATGACATCGCGGATGCCACCGAGTCTGTCAGTGCCCAAAAAGCCTCACAGGAGGCTGCCGTCGCTCAACAATGTGCTCAACCGGGTTCCGATCCTTCCTCGCCGAATAGTTCCCCCTTGGATGCACCAAATGGCGGCAATGACCCCATCTCCCAAATGTCACAGGAAGCTAACGCCGGAATGAGCCTCGAAGTCCAGGAGGCCGCTGAGACTGTGACCAGCGATGTCCAACAATCCATCGACACCCGACGCACCGCCCCCACCGACCGTCCGTAAAAGAACGAGATCACCACCGTCGTCAGGGAATGTGTCTTGTTCCCACCCGCGCAATTTGCACTCTGGGGGGGGGAAGAGTTTCCCGCGAAGGAACGCTGAGTTTTTTCCATTCTTCTTGTAGGGCGAGCGGCCCTGCTTGCCATCGGGACTAGAGTCTCACGCACACATCCGGCTTTCGGCAACCGAGCCAGTCGCCCTACAGGCGAAAATTAAGTTTGCCCATCCCTATCCCCACCATTCTTCGTGGTGCAAATTGCTCCAAGAAAGGGATGAAGGATTGATGGGAGGGGGTATTTTTCTTTTTTCACATCCTTCCACATGGCAGACTCAAAGCCCATCCATCATCCCTCAAAGCATTTTGCGCTTCCATTTTGGGATAACTGTGTGTTAAGGATAAAAAAATGTTTACAGGTACCAATGCAACCGTCATGGAGTATCTTGGCTGACACGGACCAGCCGCGGTTCTCACCGATGAAATCATCACCATCTTTACGGATAGAAAATCTCGAAAACTGTAAGCACCGCCACACAAAACTACAAAATCACAAAACCCTATGAGCAACGCCCAAGAATTCTTTAATATCATCAAGCAGTCCATGGAAGTGCCTCCGGAGCTTTACATGAAATCTTACTCCGGTCTCTCCACTTTTTTCCGCACGAAGTATCGTCCGGACTGGGAAACCGGTGACCCGCTCGACATTGCCCTGGTTGGAGTTCCCTCGGATCTTGGGCTCACCCAGCGCACCGGCGCACGACACGGCCCGCGCGAAATTCGCAACCAATCCAGCAACGTTCTCTACTACAATTATTCGATGAAGATGTCGCCCTTTGGGAAGCTAGCTATTGCGGATATCGGGGATGCCTTCATCCCAAGTGCGTTCGACCTTCAAAGCGTGGCGGATGAAAGCTTGGCGTTTTTTCAACGGATCGTTGCCCGGGGCATCATCCCGATCGTGGCCGGGGGCGATCACTCCATCACGTATCCGGTGATGAAAGCCCTTGGGCAAAAGGCACCGCTGGGCCTGATCCACATCGATTCCCATCTCGATATGGCCGAGTCCCTCAACGGCTCCAACCTGCACCATGGCAGTATGTTTGTGAACGGCATCAAAGAGGGATTTCTCGATCCAAAGAGGATCGTTCACATCGGGATTCGTGATCCATTTGCCCCGATGGAATCATACGGCGAAAAAGCTGGTGCGACGACGATCGACAGGGATCGCTTTTACGACCTCGGCGTGGATGCCGTCGCCGCCGAAGCCCGCCGCATCGTGGGTGATGGGCCGACCTATATCAGTTTCGACATTGATGCCCTGGATCCTGCTTATGCTCCGGGAACGGGAACCCCAGCGGTGGGAGGGATCACCTCTTATGAAGGCAAGCGACTTCTGCACGGCCTGCGCGGGTTGAATATCGTCGGGGCAGATCTGGTCGAGGTATCGCCTCCCTTCGACTCCGCCGGCATTACAGCCCTCGCTGGGGCCCAACTGATGTTTGAACTCCTCTGTCTCGTGGCGGAAAACCGCCTGAAGGCCTAACTAATCAAACCCAAAAAAAATATGCGCCTTCTCAGTATCAATCTTGGAAAAGCGGAACTGCTACCGGGAGCCAAGGATCCCTATCTCTCCGGCATTGCCAAACGTCCGGTGCAGGGCCCGGTGAGGATTAGCACGGAGGCAGTGGCGGGGGATGTGGTCTGTGACGGGCGTTATCACGGCGGGCCAGATCAGGCTGTTTACCTTTACGGAGCAGCAGATTACGCCTGGTGGGAGACTGCATTAGGGCGGTCGCTGGCCCCGGGCTCGTTTGGCGAAAACCTCACGCTGAGCGATTGGGAAAGCGCAGGCGTCGCGGTCGGGGATCGGTTTTACATCGGCGAGATCATTCTGGAAGTCACCTCCCCGCGCGTTCCCTGCGCGACGCTTTCGCGACACATGGGAGATTCGACTTTTCTGAAAAAGTTCCGCCACGCCGAGCGGCCCGGCGTATATTGCCGGGTGCTTTGTGAGGGCGATGCGCAGACGGGGGATGAGGTACGTTACGAACCGATGCCCGGTGAAACGTTGGGAATTCTTGAACTTTACCGCGACGCCTTTTCACCGGCGAAAGACGCGGCCACCCTGCGGCGGCATCTTGCCGCACCCCTCGCGATCAGACTACGCCTCCCGAAAGAGGAAGCGCTCTCCGCATTGGATGCGATCGGACAATAACCTGACTTGGAGGGAAACGCGTTCTCCTTTCCCATTTTCAAAACGGCGACGATAGTCGAAAACAAGAAATAAAGATCAGGTTGAGTACGATTAGACCTTTACAAAGGGCCACAGGGTGTGGGGTAAAGCCAGACCCAGCGAGTGTGTAGGGCGAGCGGCCCTGCTTGCCTTCTTTGGGCCAGAGTTTCACCCACACATCCGACT
>Ga0163155_10007454_pt1 | contig 10323 bp, 23 predicted proteins | sample OliLakLV19SP4G1_FD_148611 | JGI IMG/M metagenome (GOLD analysis project Ga0163155, IMG submission 148611) | Freshwater microbial mat bacterial communities from Lake Vanda, McMurdo Dry Valleys, Antarctica - Oligotrophic Lake LV.19.SP4.G1 | ecosystem: Environmental > Aquatic > Freshwater > Lake >...
CATTTGTGGTTTGCATTACAACAGGCTCGTAGATTCTTCGAGCCATTGCATATCCTTCTTCAAACGAAGATTCGTTGAATTCTGCTAGTTTTTCTTTGTTCATATCTAGTTAGTTAGTTATTAAGTGTCCTTCCAAAGCTAGTGGAGTTCACGGGAGGTGAGATATTGTCTATCGACATTAGGGTTTAATTACCCCGTTCACTCTTCCCACGAACTCTGCCAGCCTTATAAGGCTAGTATCGCCCCATTATGTATCTCATCATCAGGCACTTGCCTTCAGTTAAAGGGTACTACAGGGCGAGTTGTTAAGCTCAATCCATAGTCTTGCTACTGCTTCTTCTGGGGTTTTGAAACCAAACTTACCACTTTTACCAACAGTTAATAGTGTTCCTTTGTCTTTTATGGCACAAGACCACCAAATTTGTTTTGTGTCTGTGGTAAAAGGATTACCCTTGTTTCTTTCTAGGTTTAAAAATCCATTTCCACACGCTTTTATTAGCTCGGAGAGGGTGGGACAATTAGATTGTCCATATCTGTTAGGATATTTATTATTTGGAACAGTTACTCGGAATGTTTCTTTTGGAAACCCTGCATCTTTTAACTTTTTTGCTAGTTCGTAGTTCATAGTTATTTGTTAAGGCTTATTTCATCTACATAATTTACTAATGACTTTTCTTCCTTGCTTGACTGCTGTTTGAGTCTTGTGTGGGTTTTTGTGTACACCCACATTTGTTTCTTCTCCTCTTTCTTTTTTGTTTTCATTAATTTTGCATTAACTGGTCATTTGACATCCGAGCTTGTATTTTGCTTATTCTCACTAACTCTGTAATCCTATCTATCTTGGCTTCCAAGTCTTCAGCTTCCACAAACATATCAAGAGATTCTATATAAGTTTTTGCAGAGATACCTGTATCTCCTCTAGCTATGCAAACCATTTTTTGTTCTGATAGTTTTTGACGAATCCTAAATAATTTACCTTGCTCATCTCCTTGCAAAAGGGTGAGTTTCATACAAGCATCAAGCCATGTGTGAGAGTCTATTGGTTGTTTTTCTTCTACCCACTTTTGCAGAGTATTTAAGATTATATCTACAGTTACTTTTTCCATGACTAAAAGGGAATTTCTGATGCGTCAATGTCTTTTGGCATACCCTTATCGTCTACCTTTCCCTTACTTGCAAAAGGGTCTTGACCTGTAAGCATAGCTTCTAGGTTTGGAGATTTCTGCTTGAACTGTTCAATAATTTCTTTATCTAATTCTGTTTTCGGATTAGGAACTACTGAATACTCGGTATCAAGTCCTGCCCCCTTACGAGTGATAGTAATGTCATAATCTTTTGGATTTCCCCACTTAGGGTTTTTTACAAGAGATTCAATAGCACTTTGAATGGTGGACTGGGTGATTTCTAATACCTGCACTGCTGTTTCCCCATAATTCCACACACTGAAAGCCCAGAAATGCTTAATGGTGCTTCGTGTGCCATCTTTGTTAGACTTAATATCAGTTGGAGTTGTGAACCACATTTCTCTGCTTCGTATTGGCTTGTTTTCTGTGTTCCAGTATTCATATCCCACAAGTGCGGTTGATAGAATTCTAAACTCATTCTCTCCCTCTTGTAGCTTCATATAGTTACCCCCTGAAACTGGTACTGAGTAATCTTTTGGTAGAAAATCGGTCATGTTATTTATATATTATTTAATGCTTCTTCTAGTAACTCCTGCTCTTGCTCTGACTCTATGATATATGCCCAGTCTGCACCTTCCTTCTCTGCTCTCTCTCGGTCATACACGATTGCTTTCGGTAGCTCGTAGGTTTGCTTAGTTCTTTCTGGGTCTGTTGATAGCTGGGTGTTTAGCTCGTCTAGAGTTATGTAGCGTGCGTACATCTCACTGAGTATTCTTTTTTGGTGTGCGTTGTACTGCATGTTATTTTTGGTTAATGTCTTTGAGGGAGGCGAGGATTTTATCAGTTTCTGATGTCCTCATTTCTCCGGTTAGTTCTTGTATCTTTTTTATTACCCTCGCCCTTTCTTCTGCTAGGGCTTGGTTGATTGATTTTGTAATAAAAAATTTCAATTTATAGAAACATTCTCTCCTCCTACCTTCCTTGTTGTTTAAAAAACCTCCGTAGGTATCTTCAACTACCAAAATATAGTTTTCCATTACTTCTTCAATCAATTCTTCTTCATCAAACTTGCTCAAGTTTTTTGCGGTGTACTCCATATTAGATTTTGTTTATTCCTTGCATTGCGTTAGCCATCTGATTCCCATACGCTATTAAATCTTCACCCTCTAATTGCGAAATCCAGTTATTAAAGAAGTCTGGCATATCGTCATCAAGCACAGTTGGATTTTCACTAAAACAAGCATCTTCTAAGTATTCTTCAAATGGGTGTGTCATATTATTTTAGATAAGCTGATATAGATTCATCACTCATAATCACTCCGTCTTCAATCCACATCGCAACATTCCAACTCTTGTCGTGTCCAATCCATTCTGGGTTTCTATCTTCTGTCTGCCCTGCGAGGATTAGACCAGCTCTGCAATGATTCAAAAATGTTCCTGCTGTTGTTGTCATTGTGGGTTTTTTAAATCTTCTATTAACATTTCAATAGTGGGCACATATCCTTCTTCCTCTTTCCGCTTCTTGTATTTTTTTAATTCCTCAAGGGAGATATTTTTAACAGTTTTTTTAGAGCCTTTTATTTTCCAGCCGTTTGCTTCTGCTTCTGTGAATGTGTACCAGATTATTCCCTCCTGAAAATCACCCCACCAAGACTTCGAAAATGAATTTGGTAACACATCAATTACTTTTGCTTCTTCTCCGTCTTCCTCCACAATAATATCTCCTACTTTTACGTTTTTCATATTAGTCATTGTTAAGGTCATAGGTTTCTACTAAATCGGCAATCTTGTCATTACTCATCTTCTCTTGCTTTACTTCGTATTTCTCTAGGTATTTGCTGATGTGTTCCATAAAGTTTGTTGTTAGTGGTACTTCTCAATAGTAGTGTAATAAAAGTGATATGTAAACCTTTAACTGGGGATAAGAATTATGGTCGTAAGCCTTTGATAAAATTGTACCAACCTGCACTCCAGTTCTTGTCGACTATTATCTTCTCAAACTTGGGTATCTGGTATCTGAAACTGTCGTCTACTATCACTTCACTTTCCTTGTCTACTCGTGCCTTGATTTCGTTCTCCATACTCCACGGTTTTGTTTTACCGTTTGAGTATTCTTCTAGGGTTAGAGTTCGCATGGGATTGCATTTTCAGAACAGCCGAGATTCTTGTAAACAACAAGCCCTCCCATAAACATTCCTATAAGTGCGATACCGATTAGTGCGGTGACTAGATTATATTTTGTTTTGCTGTTCATAATGTTTTAATTAACTGGTACTCCTCCAGTATATATGTGATATATGTTATATGCAATAGTCACCTGTGCATAACTATTTATACCCTGCTAGTAGGTCTTTCAAAACCTTAGCTTCATTAGAAAACCATTTGGCTTTTTCCAAGTAGAAAGTGTTAGTGGTTCTTCCATATTTATCAAGTGAGTATTTAGCCAGTTCTAGGAAGCTATCTCGTAGTGAAAATACTTCTATTTTTATTTCTGTATTTTTCATTTTTTTGATGTAAAGTTTTCAAACTCCTCGTCTGATTTTGTGTCAACCGCTACCCATTCTTTTTCTGTAAAGTGTCCGTTGTCGTACACCATTTTTACATTTCCTGTTTTGCCTGTTCGCCTGTTTGCTTGCACTGAAACATTTACATTGTTTGTGATGACAACCTGTCCATTTTCTCTTTTCGATTCACGCCAGAGCATTATCACGGTGTCTGCTTCTTGTCCGATTGATGATGAGCCTTTCAAGTCCTCAAGTGTTGGCTGGGTGTCCATCTTAGCTTTTACCAAGTGGCAGATTATGAAAATACAAATGTCCCACTTTTTTGCCATAGCTTTTAAGTCTCGCATTGCTTGTCCAACTCGCAGTGAGTGATTATCTCCTCCCATTGAAACTATGAAGTCAAGCTGGTCGATGATTACAACCTTCGTGTCGTACTTTGCGATTGACTCAACGATTCTGTTTTCAATCCACTCCATCGTGTTTCCTTTCATAACTTCTGGTGAGAAGCCTTGCGGTGGTTCTTCACCCCTCTCAAGAAACTTGCGGATTAGTTCTTCGGCACTTTCTTCAAAGGGTAGCCACATAGGGGAGTGTCCTCCGAGTCTTGTGGTCAAGTCCATTAGCCACGAAGTCTTGCCAGATTTAGTCAAAGCGGAGACAACCACTACTTGCCCCTTCCTGAAGCCTTTTAGTATCAAGTCGAGTGATACCCACCCTGATAGCATTTGAAGCTCTTGTGGGGCATTTTTGAGCCTTGTAGCTATATCCTGAAACGAAACCACCTTGTCTTCTCCTTCGTATTTCAAAGCAACGTCTTTTAATCTTTTCAAACCATCAAGGTTTATGAGCTGGGTTTTGATGCTTCGCTGTTCAGCTTCTATTTTTCTTATTAGGTCGAGTATTTTCATTTTTTGTTGATTACATCGCTAATACGTTTGCCTACTGTTTCCAAAGTCCACCCTATCTTCGAGAAGTTTTCTATGCAGTGGGCGATTGCTCTACCTATTTCTTGTCCACTGTACCCTTCGAGTGACTTGGCTGGTTTCAATTCCCTCCGAAGGGAGGAGTTAAACTGATTTCTGTTTTCAAACTTCCATTCTTTCTTTTTCCAGTAAAGGGCAATGATCTTAAAATCGTTGCGGTCACTATTCCTTAGTTTTTCTATTTCGTTTTCAAAAACATAGGGCGTTGCTTCAGCAACAGTTTCTTTCTCATTCTTCTCATTCTTGTTTATAGTGTCGCCTCTGTATCGCTTCTGTATCGCTTCTAAATCGCTTTTGGTGTCGCTTTTCAAATCTTCTTTGTTTGATTTTGTGTTGCCCTGTATATCTTTATTGGCTATTTCTGTATCGCTTTTGGTGTCGCCTGTTTTTTCGATATTTTTAGAAAAGTGCCTTTTTCGTATCGCTTCTGTTTCGCTTTTGGTTTTCCTTAAATCCTGATATACCTCGTAGTTTACTATGTTTATATACATTCCGCGTGTCGCTTTTCGTGTGTTTATTTGTTGTTCTGCCTTTAGCCACCTCATGCAGTGGTCTACTGTATTTTTCTTCGACCCTGTGTGATGAGCTATCTCATCGTAACTAGTAAAGCACTCCCCACGTTTAAAGTGTTTGTTGTCCTCGTGATTAGCCATAAGAAGTATGAACATCCAAATCTTAAACCACTCAGCAGGCTTTTTGAAAAAGACATCGCTTTCAATGATTTTACGAGCTATGAAGATTGAGCCTTGTAAGTTTGTACGCATTAGAAAAAGCCTTACAACGAGACAGATTCAAGTCTTGCGACTATAATCCACCCCTGTGTAAGGCTTCTTTCTTATTTTACAGTAGTGGAAATATCTCGTTGGCACTAAAATAAACTAGTGCCCTTATATTATACCACCCCTGTATTTTTTACAGCAACTAAATCTCTATGAAACTGTGGATAAGAATTAAAACTTCTTTTTCCTAGCGAGCTTGTACCCTAACCTTTTATTTGTTTTTTGCATAGCTTGTGCTTGATTTACGCTTTTAACATAACAAACACTGTGATTGGTAGGTGTGTCGTAGACTAGGTACATAAAAGGTTTGTTAGTCTTTCAATAACTCCTTCGTAGTACCACTTGTTTACTTTTATTATCATTCTTCCTTCTATTTCCATTCTTTCTTTCCACTTATTTCCACGCTTTTTTATTATGACTTGAGCTATGTTCACTCCACCAATAATGTTATTGCCAAAAACATTGTGTATCTTAGCGTGGCAAGGATTACACAAGGGTATTAGGTTATCAAAATTGTATCTAAGGTTAGATGAACGACTCTTTTCAATCCAATGGTGTCCGACTTGTGTAGCACCGCCACACGATTCACACTTCTTATTATTCTGAATGTTTATTCTTTGGAGTAGGCTATCAGCTTGTTTCTGAAACTGTCCTAGTGAGCTTTTCTTTTTTAGTGTTCCCCGCTTCATTCTGTATCAAAATCGACTGAGTAATCTTCTTCCTCAAAGGAGTTTTCCTCATCATCAAAGTTGTTTAAAAAATACTCATTTCTTAGTTCTTCTTCAATCTTTTCTTTTATGAAAAGACGTTCTTTCATCTACTGACATTCAATGCACACATTGTCTTCATTTTCAGCAGGGTCTTCCATTATTACTTCTTCTGGGTTTTCCATTGTCATTTGTCTACCGATTGTAAATCTGGTAATTCGTATTCTTCCTCACTCATAAGCATATTGATTATTTCCAGTTCCCCTTCCCTACTCAAAACGTCTGAAGCCAATGTGTCAGATACTTTTTTAAACATATCTTTATTTAAAAGAACCTGACGGTACTTGTTTGTCTGTGGTTCTGTTTCCATGAACACCAGCATTCTTGTTTCGTATATTCCTAAACCGTCTAGCATTGTATGTAAATTAAATCATTAAGAGTCCCCTCAATTGATTACGGGCTTGAGCGTGATTAGCCAACAATCAATTTAGAGGAAGTGTGTGATTCCCAACTTTCGTTGAGAGGACTTCCAACGATTCACTTGGATATTATACCACGATTCCTAATAAGCAACTGTGTATAAGAAAATAGCAACGCATTTCAGCATTGCTATTTCTTGGATTAAAGCGCCTCCTTGTTAGTCAAGGTTGATAACTTTGAGGGTACGAACTTTCGAGAGGGCGTTGAAACACATCTCCTTGGTTGGGTCATCTACCATGAAATTCTTGTAGATGATGTACCTAACCTTTCCTGCTTTGGTAATCACCACCAGCGTTTTGGTGTAGCAAGAGAGGAGTTGGATTTTGTTTCCCAGCTCCTCTAGCTTTTGTCTGGTCATACCGCCTCCCTTTGAATCGTCTAAGACGAATGAGGACTTCGATGACTTCATCTAGGGTTCTTGTACCAAAGATGATGTGCCAGCAAACGTGCTTAGCTCTTTCAATCAAGAGCATGTTGCGAGGAAGTTTCCTTTTGCCAGCTCTGATTCTTGATCGTGGCACAAGGTGATGGAAATCCCGATTGAATTTATCCACCAGTCTCATCTCCCCGTTCAACCTCAGGTGAAAGCTCAAGTGCAAATTCAAGAGAAATCTGAATCTCCACCACGAGCACCGTGCCGCAGTTGAAGCACTTTGCTTCAGAACGAGTCCATATATTGCAGTGTTTGCAAACCCTGTTTCCAGGTATGAGTGCCAACTTCCTGAGATGTTTCATCTTTTCTCCCATGAGCAGTGAAAGTGACGGCCAGTGATACTAGCGAGAGGAAACATGAAGACTTGCCCAATCAGTGTAATAAGAACACCAACGATAGCGAGTACCGTAAGTGGTATACCTACGAGCGTTTTCATAAACCCTCCGAAAGTTAAAGAGCGTGAAAAGTCTGACTTATATTATACCACGAAAGAAAAGGGGCTACGCAAGGTAACCCCTTTCTAACTATTTACTTTTAGACTAAACACGTTACCAACTCACGCTGATGTCGTGCCTGTCCGACATGAACTTGACCTTCGGGGAACCTAGCTTCGATGGAGGAAGCCCAAATGTTTGAGCGTACCCACCATACTTCAGATAAGAACCCGTGATGACCAAGTGCTTCTTGTGTTCAACAACAGAATCTCTGCTGACCTTCTGCATGATAACAGCCGAGGATACGCATTTGTGAGCGTGTCCCATTACAACAAGGTCTGCGTGAAACGGAGCTGCCAACCGTTCAAGAGCAAGCAGGGCTGTCCCATCGAACTTCGAGCCACTTCTTCCGTGAAGTGAGTAGACCGAGTAGGATTCCCCACCAACCTTAAACTGATTCCAACAAGCATCTCCAAGAAACGGAACGTCAAGCTCTCTTGCAAGGGCTTTGCTGATGTCCACACCTGATTCCTTGTATGTCCTTTCCTCGTGTAATTTTGTTAATCTGCATGTCTCCATGCAGTTCAGACTATATCTTCAACTTGTGCTGGCTGACAGAGCCTCGTCTTGAATTTTCAGAGTGTGTAACCCACTCCATATTCTTCAAGGTGTAACCCTTTGAAGGGTCAATTCTGTCAACAGAAGGACAAAGTTTTCTATCATGTTTGCTGTCTACCCATACCTCCCATAATTTATGGAAACTGTTTTGAGTAGTAGCCCATTCGTAGAATTCAACGCGAGAAAGTAAAGGTTTATTTTTATAAAGATGGGCTTTGAGTTTTTGGATTCCTCTTACCCTACTCTCCATGTTCCTGTATTTTCTCATAAGAAAACCTTTGATAGTCTTCTCATATTTATTCGTGCAAGCATTTTTATTTCTTGCTCGATATTCCCGTTGAGCTTTGTTTTTTTCTTCTTTTGCTTTCATAATCATAAGTATATCAATCTTCGTGATTATGCACAAGTGTCTGGCGTGTAGTCGTTGAGGATTCTCCTGTGAGGAGTCTTTCCTGCTGATTGACCAATCCTTAACATTTTCACTTTCAGCTTATCCTTTCGAATTACTGTTTCGTAGTTAAGGCTCTAAGGTTATTCCAGCAAATGGCCAGATTTTTTTTACCTCTATCGCTAGAGGGGGCAACCACTTTTGTTAATTGCCACGAAGCGAGCCGACGATGAGCTTCTTCCTTGCGAGAGGTTTAAGCCATTCCACCATCTGTTCGTGCTGAGATTGTCCGTTGAACTCTTGGTCGTAGATTCCAGCACCGACTGAGTACCGTGTTGCAAGCTCAATCATGTCCCCCATAAGCAGGACATAAATTGAGTTCTTGAGACAGTACGCAATCATTGACAGGAATCTTTCCTCGTCAAACTGAGGGGAGCCTAAATGGCAGTCCCCAAGAAAGACGACTTCTGCGTAGTTCCTGAGCTTTTTGGGCACGAGAACTTGTTTGTTGAGGCGTATCGGCCTCCCTATGATTTTATCATTGAGCTTCTTCATGAACCCTCCGAGAGAGAAAAGAGCGTTGTTATTCTGACTTATATTATACCACAAACAAAAAATCCCCACTCTGGGGATAAGTTGCCAAACTCTCACGGTTAGTGAGAACTTGTATTATATCAGATTTCTACAAACCCAAGGTTTATATTTACTTTGTTTGAAAAGAATCTTCGCAAACGCCGTGTTACCTTCTGGAGTTGTAATATCAATTCCTCGCTTCTTAGCTTCTTTCAAGTGAATACCATTTATTTGAAATAATCCGTAATCATTTGTCTTACTTATTATCACTTTTCCATTTTTAGCGTAGTGCTTAAAGTTACTTTCACATTTTACGATTTTTGCCATTATAGGGTCGTTAGGAAAGGCTAGTGCTACTAACTCTTCCATTGTGGGCTTAGCCACCTCTACGGCTTGTTTTGGGGCTTCTAGGGGTACTTCCAGGGGTATCGCTACGGTACTTCCTACTGAATTAAAGGGAACTAAGAATAATAAGATTGCTATAGATGTTTTTATAAGCTATTGGCTAACTTCGTTCAGTCATTCTCGCTACGGGACAAGGGGACTACTCCTTGAACTAGCTTTGCCGTTTACAGTATTCGATTCTCTCTCTTGCTCTTTTCGTTCTGCTTTTCGTTTACTTTTTCGACACTCTTTGTCGCAACAGGTGTGAGTATTCGTAAGCACTTCAAAACTACTATCACACACGGGGCATTGCTTTATCTCGCCTAATCTTCCCATTCCACAGTCGTCACAACTTTTCTTTGTGAACGGCCAAATGTACGCGGGTGGGCAATTACAAACCCAGTGTAGGTTAGTTTCTCGCATTAGATACTGGTTGAACCCTCCCGCATTGAAGTGCGGTTATCGTTTGACCAGAGTCTCAAGAAGTTTACAAACACCGAAGCAAGTGACACAGCAAGCGGTGTCCATACTCCGAAGTCAATGTCGCTTAAAACTGTTGGAATCCACACAATTAAAGCACCTGCGAGAGCTACGCCAAGTCCCTTGAGTAAGCTATGTAATTCTACTGAACCAAAGTGAAATGATTTCATATGTTATTTGTTAGTCGTTAAAATAATCTTCTATTTCTTTTAACTTTTCTTCTGCCGACATTTCTTCCTTAAAGATACTTTCCATGTCATCTTTGACAATATCTTTTTCATAAAACTTTTCGTTAAACAAAGCAACCACTTCGTGAGCGTAAGTCAAGAGTTGTTTTTGTCTACAATGTCTTTGCCCTAAATCAACACTCACAGCAGGAAGCACTGACACAGTATCATCTCTCTATAGAGTTTCAGCAGTTACTGGGAAGAGTGAA
>Ga0163155_10007457_pt1 | contig 10320 bp, 3 predicted proteins | sample OliLakLV19SP4G1_FD_148611 | JGI IMG/M metagenome (GOLD analysis project Ga0163155, IMG submission 148611) | Freshwater microbial mat bacterial communities from Lake Vanda, McMurdo Dry Valleys, Antarctica - Oligotrophic Lake LV.19.SP4.G1 | ecosystem: Environmental > Aquatic > Freshwater > Lake >...
TGTACGCGAATGGGAGTCTCGCCGCTGCGTTGTCTCGCGCCTGGCGACGACGGCCATCCTCCGTGTGGTGCCGACCGCCGACGCCGTGCTTCGCGTGGTGTCACGCTGGAGCCTAATGGCATTGCCCGGGCGGGACGGGCAGGCGCTTTGCCGACCACCAAGAGATCTGGCCAGGGCACTGCCTCCCTGCGATCGGTGTGGTTCGTGGGCGCAGCGACCATGCGGCGCGTCATGCCGGACAGGGCGGACGAGAGTGTGCACTCGCTCGTTGACACAAGCGACGAGCCGTGTCAATACCTAGAAGCGGCATTGGATCAAGGTGGTCGAACACCTATGCTCGCGACGACTTTCTGGGAGCCATCACATGAAGAGCAGCGACTCGACACGCAAGCTTCGATCGATCCTCGGCGACCTGAGCGTTGCCGACACCGACGAGGCGGCCTCTCTGGAGCGGCTCAAGCCGCTGCTCGCCCGCGCTGTGCGCGACGGTCGTCTCTACGGCTTGGCAGAGTTGGGATCGAGCGATGCCGATGTGGCACTGGCGCAGGACGCCGACGTTGGCGACGAAGTCGATCGACTGCTCGCCGCCGTGCCCGCCGAGACAGCCCTGGAAGAGGGGCAGGACAGCGGGCCGATGCTGCAAGCGCGTGACTTGTTTGCGCGTTTGCCTTTTGCGCTGTCGCCCGACAACCAACCGCGGCTGAGCAATCTCCGAGCCGACTCGGTGATCGGTCCGATACGCGACCGACTGAATCGCCCGATCGTCATCGAGATCTTCTCGCCGGTGCGCAAGCTCATCGTCAAGGTGGCTGGTTCGCCCGAGCCTTGGATGTTGCTGACACAGGCGCAAGTGCCGCAAGTGCCGGCCGCTTCGGGCACACGGGTGCGGATTCGCCGCGGCACGGTCTGGGTGCTCGCACGGGCGTTGGCTCCCGCGGCGCCGGCCGGAGCTTACGTCGGCTTCAGCGTTGACGAAGGCGTGCTCGAATTCTCGGCCGCCCCCGCGATTGCCGGCGATACGCTGACCACCGGATCGCCGGTGAAGGTGAGCCTCCAGATCAAGCAGACGATCGACCCTGACCCCGACTTAGCGGTGACCGCACCACCCCCGGCCGAGCTGACGTTCAAGTGGTCAGCGGGTGGGGTGACCGTTGACTCTTCCGACGGCGCGGCGTCGATCGGCCCGACGAGCTTCGAGTTCAAGCCGGACGGCACCTTGCGATACGACGGCGTCTACCGGCAGGTGGTTCTTGGCTACCGTGCACGGCCGCGCGAGATTCTAAGCAGCGTGCTCTCGGCGGACACCTTCGAGATCGACGGCACGGCCGACCTTGCGGAAGTCGGCTGGGCGGTGCCCATCACGGTTGCTGCCGACCCGCTCTCGCTGCCAGAAGCCGACGGACTTCGAGTCTGGACCGCGAGCCTCTCGAAGGCGGTTACCGCCCGATGGTTGGGTGGTCCGACGAACGGCATCGAGATGCCGGCGGCGCGACTGATGATTTGGCGCGACGGCTGTGCGTTGGTCGATCAGGCGGCTCGGCGTCTTGCCCCGAGTGATGCGCACAAGTTCTCCACGTGGCGCTTGCCCGAATCGGCGCATCACGCCGGGCTTGATGCGAAGTTGGACGCGACGTTCCGGGCGGGCTTCGGCACCACCTCGGAAACCGGGCCCTTCGTCTTCTTCGGCGCACGCTGTGCGACACGGTTCGATCGCCCCCTTGACGTGGCCGGTGCCGTCGTATCGCCCGACGAGGAGCCGGTAGGCGTGTTGTTGCAAGGCGAGTCGGGCGCTCAATCGGTGCAAATTCTTGCCACTGGGCTGGGTGCAACCCCAGCCAAGCCGTGGCGTCGCCGCATGTTCGCGCTGGAGAACGCTTACCTCGCTTCGTCCACGCCACGCTTCGTGGGCTTGATGGGCAAACTGGTCGATGGCACGGCGATCGTCGATGCGCGCGCTGCGCTGGTACTGCCGGTGGCTGGCTGGGTGCCGACCCTGCCAGACCCTTATGTGGGCAACTTCTCGGTCGAGCGCAGGGCACTGCACAACGAGCGTGCGGCCGTCATGCTGCTTGGATTTTTCGCCTGGGAACAGGGTGAAGCGAGTTTCGGGTTTGTCGGGTCGCTCTCGTCCGCAGGCGTTGTCTCGGATCCGCAATCCACCCGCCCGAGCGGCCCTGCGTCGTCGAACAAAGGTCAAGCGCCTTCCGGCGGGCAGACCGCGCAGGGTGCCGATGCAAGCCTGTCTGCGAAGGAGTCAGGCCGGGCGCAGGAAGCGTTCGTCGGTTTCATGCGCGACGCGCCTCAGCGCCAGCAGCAGATCGATCGGGCGGAAGGCCGGTTCGTCAAAGACCTTCAGCGGTACATGCCGCCAATCAGCGGCTTCATGCTGCTCGATGTGTCCACGGCTCGCCACCAGGTCGGCGTCCAGATCGGCACTGCGCGGTGGGGGGATGACAACCCGACGCGCGCGGTCGGCGGGAGCGGGCGCACCACGGTGATGAATGTGGCGGGGATGCGGGTTGGCACCCAGTTGTCCAACATCCGGGTGTTCTCGCTGCCGCAGATCCAGTGGGAGCCGGTGCGCACGCTGGAGAAAGACCAGGACCCGATCACGCTCGGAATCTTTCCGACGCCGCTGGCCAGCGCGAACGATGGCGGGGCGTCGGTGATGGGTGCGAACGTCGCCACACTGGTGCCGGCCATTCCCGACTTGACGCTCGAAGGCCTGGTCTCGGCCCACAGCGCAGGTGAAGGCGTGGTCGTGGTCACGACGCTGCCGTTCGGCATGCGTGCGCTGATCCGGCTTCAGGCCAGCGCCACGACCGACCGTGCGGCCGACCGCCTCGACTACGTGCAGCCGAGCTTCAGCGAGACGAGTCGCCATTCGCTCAAGGGCGCGCTTCAATTGGCATTGACCGCGCAGGGCGGCTCCAGCATTCCGGGGCTGGAGAGTCCGTCATTTGTCGGGGTGACGGTGCAGACGCTCAATGGCGTCGATCTGGCTTCGGGCGCGCCGCTGGGCATCAGCGTGCTGGGTGCGACGGTCGGGAGCGACGGCTCGGTCGAGTCGCTGTTCAACAACGAGTTCGCGGGCGCGCGGCCACGCGTGCCGGTCACCCGGTACGACTGGTGCGGCTACGGCGCCTCCACGTTCAGCGACTGGTCCAACCCGAAGGGCGCGTTCGCAGAGACGACCAAGGCGCAGTTCCAGGTGATGGTCGGTCGGACGGCGCTCGAGGTGATCAAGGTCTCGAGCGTGCTGTATCCATGGGGCATCCGGCTGACGCGCTCGGTCACCGTCGAGCGGCGCGGCGGCGGCGGCGTGATTCGGCGTGACAGCGGTTGGCAGGCGCTGGGGCCGGGCCTGTTCGACTTCACCTCGACCGCGCAGCCCGCGCAGCCGTACGAGATTCACCCCGGCTTGATCCGTGGGGTGTTCGACGTCGACCGCGTTCGTCCTCTTGCACAGGACGCCATCGATCTGCCTGGCGGAGGTGCGGTGCTGCCGATGGCCTTCGATGCTGAGATCGCCATCGATGGACTGCCCGTGCCCGGCCGCACGCGCGCCACGGGCCTCGTCGGCTTTCTCCACATCAAGCCGGTGGGCAACCCCTTGTCTGTCGCGGACTTTGCGGAATTGATCCGTCGGCAGGGGGCGATCGGCGGGCCGATCGATGCGATGTTCGAGGTGGGTGGTTCGCGCTTGCGGGCACGTGCACTGCGCGCAGAGGTGGGTGTGTCGGCCGCGGGCGGCAGCACCCGCTTTGTCGGCGCGGTGCGCGCCACGCCGGAGTTCGGACCGTCTGGCGCGTGGTCCGTGGTGCAAGGCCCAGGACCTGCCAGCCCGGACGCCGCCCGCGAGATGTCGGCCGTGCTCGATGGCGCGCCGATCGTGCGTGCAGGTGCAGCCCAACCCGGCGATGGCCGCCAGATCAACGCTGTCCTCAACGGCCCCTATCGGTTTGCCGACCCCAGCGATCTGTTCGCCGGTGCGTCGCCAGCCACCGACTACGGCTTTCTGCAGGCCGACACGACACATCGCTTTTTATTTCGCCGGCCCACCACCCAAGCGGGCGTGCAACGGGTCGAGTCGGTGCTGCCGCCGGCCTTTGCCGACTTCTTCGCCGCAACGACGAGCAAGGGGCTGTTCCCGCCGCTGGCCAACACGATCGAGCTCACTGACCGCAACTACCGCCTGGACGTCAACCCGGCCAGCGGTTACCTCCGCCTGTCACCGTCGGTCGACTTTCCGTCGCCGCGCGGCGATCTGGTGCTGTCGGACAACGCGGCGGACGCGATCCGCGTCAACTACAGCGGCGCGCGCCTGCAGTTCCAGATCGGCGAGCGCGACTGGTCGGTTGCTTTCGATCGGCTGGAGCTGTGGACCGACCTGTCGTTCCTGCAGGCCGCTACGGGCACGCGCTTGACCCTGAAGGGTGCCACCGGGCGCAAGGCGCAGCTCGATCGCATCGAGACGCTGATGCATCCGACGATCGAGGACATCGTCAGCGTGCTGCCGATGATGAACAGCCGCGGCGTGCACGGCCCGATCGATCTGGGCGCGACCAACGCCAAGCTGGCCTGCAAGATCTCGGCCGGCGTCGACAAGTACTTCTCGGATCCTGCAGGCATTGCAGCCGTTCGCTTCTTTGCGCTGATCGACCTCGTCGGCGAGCATGACCTGTCGCCGCCGCCACCTCCGCCCCCGGGGCCAATCACCGGTCCAGGCACGCTGTCAGGCGGCGGCGGCTTCGACAGCGGCTACCTGGCCTTGCGCGTCGGCTACGAGGCGCGCTTCAGCATCCGGATTGCCGCCTATCCGGTCGCCGTGCTGTTCGGCTGGGGCATGGAGCTTGGCGGCAAGCTGGTGATTGGCGGTGCGGACGCGGGCAAGGTCAAAGGGTTGGTCGAGCTGAGCTTCTACATCGGCCTGGCGTTCGGCAAGAAGCTCGGCCCGTTCGAGGCCACTGTCGCCACGGGCGCCGGTCTGCTCATCCAGCAGGAGGGCACGGCAGTCGGTGTGGGCGGCTTCATCTTCCTTGAGATCAAGGCTGCGGTCGAACCCGTGGTCACGGTGAAGGTCTACGGCGAATTTGCCTGCCTGCAGGTGGACAAGTCGGGCGAGAAGTACCACAAATGGATGGGTGAGATCGGCATCAACGTGTCGCTCTTCATGATCATCTCGATCAAGTTCGCCGCCAATGTGAGCGACGAAAAGAAAGTCACCTGAACGTCCATCCCCTGAACGTCAGTACTCACCGAGAACCCATGGCTGCACCGTTATCTGCGCTCACGCTCGTCACCTACCTCAACGGTTGGGACGCAGTCACACAACGCTTGTCGATCGACCTGCTCATCGTCCCGGTGGGCGATCCGCGCCAGCCGGCCACGACTGGCTGGCCCGGCGTGCCGGCGGGTCCGGCGTTCGAAGGCGCCGGACTTGAAGTCGTGGCGCATCTGGCCGCCGACTCGACCCTGCTGCCCACAGCCGTCGACATCGCACCCTCGAGCATGACCTTCAAGTTGCCTGCACCCGCAGAGCAGGCGGCCATCTTTGCGGCGCTGGCCACGCAGTACAAGCTCACAGCACCGCCCACGGCGCCGGCTCGCAGCGGAGCAGCCAACCTGAGGAAGTACCTGCCGACCTCGTACCGCCGTGCCTTCGGGTTCACCGCGCCGTCCACCGAGTTGGCCGTCGTCGATGACAGTTACCACTGTGCACGGCGCTGTCCGCCCGCTGCCAATGCCAGCGATACGCCCTGGAGCGACGAGATCAGCTGGGGCGACTTGTTTGCCATGCTGCTGCGGCAACCGGCGGTGGCACGCGCAGCGGGGCTCATTCATCGCATCGAGCTTGATGTGGGAGCGCAGTACGCGGCTGGAGGGTGGCTCTTCTTCAGCTTAACGGCCGGCAGCGCGTTCCAAGCCCAGGCCGTGGCAGATGCCGCATTCGTGCGCTTGTTCGGCGCGCGTGTTCCTGCTCTCAAAGATGCGCGACCGTTGTTCACTCCGGTGCTCTTTCCGATCGCGCCCGATGCAGTGGCCGCCGCAGCTTTCGGTCCGCTGGACGAGGTGTTCCCGGAAGCGGCGGAGTTCGACGACGGATTTGCCAAGATCGTCCATGCGAGTCAAGCGCGCTCGGCCGATCATGCCGAGGACGGTGCCGACTCCTTTCAACCGCCGTTGAAGGACATGGGCATCCGCCTGGGTTGGGACGACGAATCGATGGTCGTCCGCCTGGACCGAGGGCTGTCCGAGACGAGGCCTGACGGCAGCACGCTCCCGCTGGCGCCCAGCGGGGCAGCCGGCTACCGCGTCGATGTGCGCCCGGCGGGCAGCTCCGGCTGGTCGTCGTTGACCCGCATTCGAGCGTCCGGACTGGCGATTGGCGCCGCGCGCATCCCGGGCTTCGAGACCGAGCTGATGGTCGAGGTCCACCCGAGCCAGATCGGCACGCAATTCTGGGTGCCGCCGCACTACGCGTTCTGGCGCGGAGGTTCGCTGGTGGCCGACACCGACGATCAGCGAGAGATCGGCGGCGAGGACACGAGCCGGCCCAGTCTCTATGAGCCGATCGACCACCAGGCCGCACCACTGCGTTACGGGCAGGACTACGAGTTTCGCGTGCGCATGGTCGACGCCGTGGGCGGCGGTCCGGCGTTGACGGACGTGCCATTCAATCCCGCAGAGGCGCCGACGGCGCGGCTGCGGTTTCGCCGTCATGTTCCGCTGGGTGCTCTCACGGTGAGCGCCAACGCTGCCACTGCGCCTTCGAGCTTCAAGCTGCATCGGCCCGGTGTTGGCCATCCGCAAGCTGGGTTCGCCGGGGCACCCAACGCGTTGCAGCGACTCGCCGATCAGGCGCGCGCCAATCGATTGGCAGGCACCGTGGCGCCCCTCGCGGTGCCTGATCCCGACGCCGAGTTCGTCGAGCTGCGAGTGATGGTGCTGATGCCCCGTTTCGATCCCAGCGGACAGACGGCCGGCTACTCGGAGCTCTATCGCACCACGCGTGCGTTCGCTGGCCTGGATGCCAACGGTGACGCGCCGACGCCGCTGGGCCTTGACCTCTCATGGGTCGACTGCGCTCGATTGAGCGACGTCGCCTGGAGCAGCGGCAGCGCCGCATTGGGCAGCGAGAGCGGCCCATTGGTACTGCCGACCGCACGCCAACTGCGCATCGAAGCCCGGGCGCTCGCGCGCGAAGATGCCAGCTACTTCGGCGATGAGCGCGCTCGTTACGGACAGATGGCGCTCTTGACCGCAGAGCCGCTTTACCGCCCTGCCACGGCCGAGCCGGCGCTCTTCGCGCCGATGCTGCCTTTGCAGGCCTTGGCCTCGGTCTACCTGCAGCCGGACCCCGTTGTGTCCAACCCGTCGCAGGCGGCGGTGGTGCAAGCCTCAGCCTCGCCGGTGCTGGTCTCACGCTTGGCGCAGGCCGTCGATCTCATCGACGACGACGGCGTGCTGATGCCGTCGCCCGGCCATCGAATGGTGTTCGGCTGCCGCGGTCTGAAGCATGTGGCGGCGCCGGACTTCTCCAGCATTCAACTGACCGCGGCGGCCGAAATGCCCAACCGCTGGATCAACGTGCTTCGGCTTCAGATCGATCGGGATTGGTCCTGGTTGGGCTATGCCGACGATCCGTTTCGCATCACGCGGACGGTGACCCTGGCCGACAACGGTGCGACGCACACCAGCGACCTGGGCGTGCTCGGAGTGCAGCACACGGTGAGCTTGCAGGCCCGGCGTGGCACCGTCGAGCGCGACCGCTTCGAGCTGTGCCTCATCGATGCGCTGGAGCCGCCGTTGGGCAGCGACGGCCTGCCCTATGAACTCGGGGTGACCTATGAAGTCATCGCCACGCTGCGCACGGGCGCAGCGCAGACCTTCAAGGTGACCAACCGTCTCCCCATCACGCAGCCGCCGCGGCAGGTGCCCAAGATTGTGGCGACGGGTCATGCGTTCAGCGACTATCGAATCCTGGGCGACTATGAGGAGACCGGTGTCCGTGAGCGGGTGCTGTGGATCGAATTTGCCGAACCACCGACCGACCCGCGCGATGCCTTTTTCGCGCGTGTGCTGCACCAGACGGCCGACCCCATGCTGCTGCCGGCCGCCGAACCTTTGGCCGACCCTCCCTCCTATGACAAGCGGCCCGTCGATCCTGAATGGGTGCGCGTCGTCCGGCCCGGTCAAGCGCGTGATTCTGCGGGCCTGAGCGTGATGCAAAAGCTGGTGCCCTGTGAGGTGGTAGCGGGCGAGAAGCCTCGCCAGTTCTTGCTGCGGCCTCCGCCCGCCTTGACAGCAGGTTCGCCCGAACTTTTCGGCATGTTCACCTACGAGTTCGCCGTGGGGCATGACCGCGGTTCAGCGGCATCGCCGCTGTGGGTGACCGCGCAAGGCCGCTTCGGCACGGCGACCGTGCTGGCGGGCGTGCAGCATCCGGCGCCGCCACTGCCCATCGATGTGGCGCGCGATCGATCGATCAATGCCTTGCAGGTGTCGTCCGAGTTTGCACGCGCGGTGAAAGATGGCCGTGTGCTGTCGGCATCCCCGCCCAACACCGAGATCTGGGTGGTCGCCTATGCACGCGTTCTGCAGGCAGACGGCGCCAGTTGGCGAAATGTGCAGATCGGACGCCGACGTGCCGCGCCACGGCGCACGACCACCAAAATGCGACACCAGCCCGTTGCCGTGCTGGCGCAAGCCACGTGGACCGACGCCGAAATCCGGACCTCGCTGTCAGCTTGGGGTCTGTCCGAGAAAACACCCATGGGCTTCGTCGCGATCGAACTGATCCCCGAGCCGAACGGACGCTTCGGTGATCCGCTGGGAGGCGACCTGGGCCAGGTCCGCGTGCTCCGCAGTTCGCGCTTGGTCAGCGCAGGAGCCGACTGCTGTCCATAACCCTTGCACGGCCAGCCCCGATGCGAGTTTTTCTCGGTCCTCCCCAACGATGTCGACGCCGGCTGGCCTGACAGCGATTCCCCACCCCCTCACCTGAAACCTTCAGGCGGCTTGCAGCGGGCCCGGCCGGCACGGCGTGGTCAGCGCGAAATCCCAGCTTCAGCTGTCGGGTCTGAAATAACTTCTGCCGTCAGAAGGAGGATAGGAAATTCAGTTGCGGCCAGGCCAAGCTGGTCGGGGAGGAATGAGTGATGCGCTGACTTCATGAAACCCCGTTTGTTGTCCAGCGGGTGCGAAACCCGCGCGGTCAGGGGTGAGCCCGCCCGGACCGGTAGCGAGCCTTGCAGCGATCCCGGCGACGGGAGCGTTGATGCGTAGGCACGCGAGCGCGTGGGCCGTGGGCCATGCAGCCACGAAACCTATGACATTCCGGGTGCCCAGGGCATTGGATTGCCTGAAGGCAACAGCGGACTCTCCGCCATGGGCGAGGAGAGCACGCACCCGGCGGGGTCTTCGACCACGGCACGCGCGAAGAGGACGGCCCAGCAACCTGGGAGGCCCTTGCCCTTCCTCGGAAAAGTCCGGAGCCACGGAGATCCGGTAAATCCTCTCCGACGCGCAGCGCGTCCGCGAACGCACGGGCTGCCGGCCCCGAGAGGGGCACAGAAGAAGCGCTCGCGCCGAGGTAGGCCGAAGGCGAGGGACGACCGGAGCCGAGGCCGATGGGAGCAAGGGAGTCGGAGGGCTGCATACGAGCTGTGAAGTCGGGGAACGGGAAGGCGCCCGGACCCGGCCGAGCGAAGGCGGCCCGTGTTGGTGTGAACTTTCGAAGGGACCCATGACCGGCGCATCGACGTCGGACGAGCATGTCACTGCAACTTCAAAAGGTAGTGGAACGAGCGCGACAGGAGCCCGAAAGTCGGTTCCACTCATTGGCGCATCTGATCGATGTGCCCGCGCTGGAGACGGCCTACCGTCGCATTCGCAAGGACGCGGCGGTGGGGGTGGATGGAGTCACGAAGGAGGACTACGGACGGGCACTGGAGACAAACCTCCAAGACCTGCACGAGCGGCTGAAGTCGAAGCGGTATCGACACCAGCCGATCCGACGTGTGCACATCCCCAAGGATGGGGGCAAGACACGGCCGATTGGTATCTCGGCGCTCGAGGACAAGGTGGTCCAGGGCGCCGTGCGTGACGTGCTGGAAGCGATCTACGAACAGGACTTTCGTGACTGCTCGTATGGCTTCCGGCCGAAACGCAGCGCCCATGACGCCGTCCGAGCCCTCGACCGAGCCGTCCACCAGGGCGGAGTGAACTGGATTCTGGAGGCCGACATCACGTCCTTCTTCGACAGCTTGGATCGCACCAAGCTGAAGGAGATGCTCCAGATTCGGGGCTGGCCGATGG
>Ga0163155_10007460_pt1 | contig 10319 bp, 8 predicted proteins | sample OliLakLV19SP4G1_FD_148611 | JGI IMG/M metagenome (GOLD analysis project Ga0163155, IMG submission 148611) | Freshwater microbial mat bacterial communities from Lake Vanda, McMurdo Dry Valleys, Antarctica - Oligotrophic Lake LV.19.SP4.G1 | ecosystem: Environmental > Aquatic > Freshwater > Lake >...
GGGCGAGTGAGCATGGGGCGGGGTGGTAAGAGCACTCGCGGGCAGTGCGTGAGGGCCGACGGGAGAACACGCGTAACGAAAGCACCCGAGGGATCGGGGAAGCACGCCGGGCGGGTCGGATCGGCCCGCGTTTCAGGTTACGGCCGGTTCAGGCCCCGAGGGCTTGGGTGATGTCGGCCTTGATGTCGTCGAGGTGCTCGATGCCGAGGGAGACGCGCAGGCCGCCGGGGGCGACGCCGGCCGAAATCTGCTCGGCGGGGGAGAGCTGCGAGTGGGTCGTCGAGGCGGGGTGGATGATGAGGGTCTTGGCGTCGCCGACGTTGGCGAGGTGGGAGATGAGCTTGAGGCTGTTGACGAATTTCTCGGCGCGAGCGCGGTCGCCTTTGAGTTGAAAGGAGAGCACGCCGCCGAAACCGCGCGTGAGGTATTTTTTCGCGGCGGCGTGCGTGGGATGATCCTCGAGACCGGGATAGTTGACGGCGCCGACCTCGGGATGGGCGGCGAGCCAGCGCGCGAGGCCGAGGGCGTTTTCGCAGGTGCGCTCGACGCGGAGCGACAGGGTTTCCAGACCCTGGAGGAGGAGAAACGAGTTGAACGGGCTCTGCGACGGACCCCAGTCGCGGAGGCCCTCCACGCGGCAACGGATGATAAACTGGATGTTGCCGAAGGGGCCGCCGGGGCCGAAGACATCGTTGAGCACGATGCCGTGGTAGCTCGGGGAAGGGGCGGTGAACTGCGGATACTTGCCGTTGCCCCAGTTGAAGGTGCCGGCGTCGACGATGACGCCGCCCATGGTGGTGCCGTGACCGCCGATCCACTTGGTGGCGGACTCGACGAGGACGTGAGCGCCGTGGCGCAGGGGCTGGCAGATGGCGCCGCCGGCGCCGAAGGTGTTGTCGACGATGAGCGGGAGGTCGTGCTGCTTCGCGAGTGCGGCGAAGGCGGCGAAATCGGGGACGGTGAGTCCGGGGTTGCCGATGGTCTCGAGGTAGATCGCCTTGGTCTTCGCGTCGATCAACGGGGCGAAGCTGGCGACGTTGACGCCGTCGGCGAAGCGGGCCTCGACGCCGATATTCCTGAAGGAGTTTTTGAACTGGTTGTAGGAGCCGCCGTAGAGGTGCGAGGTGGTGACGAAGTTGTCGCCCACGGTGGTGATATTGTTGATGGCGAGGAACTGCGCCGAGTGGCCCGAGGCGGTGGCGAGCGCTGCGACCCCGCCCTCGAGGGCGGCGACGCGCTTCTCGAAGACATCGGTGGTGGGGTTCATCAACCGGGTGTAGATATTGCCGAATTCCTGCAGGGCGAAGAGGCGTGCGCCGTGGGCCGAGTCTTTGAATTGATAGGCGGTGGTCTGATAGATCGGAACCGCGCGGGAACGGGTGGTGGGGTCGATTTCTTGGCCGGCGTGGAGCTGAAGCGTTTCGAAGTTCATGGGGAGACGATAGGTGGGTTCGTGGAAAAACTGCTTGCCCAAACTTCCGATTTATTCGCGGTCTGCAACTGCGGAGGTGGAGGGCTTTGTGTTCGCAAAGGCTGCGTCCTGCCGGAAAGGGACGGATGGACGCGGAGGTGGGAGGAGAGGAGGCAAAGAGGAAACGAACGTTTCCAGCTCCGTCTTTGGTTATGTCTCAAGAGTCACGCCACGCCGCCTTCTTCAGGCCCTGCCGAGACAACTGAGGAAGCATCTGGTCAATGACCACAAATCACAAAGCCTTGTATCTTTCGGCCTCCCATTTGGATCAATGGCAGAGCCGTTCGCCCGGCCGCCAGGCGCCTCTGTCAAGAGTCAACCCATGGCCCCGTTTTCGGCCACAACCCGTTTTCGGCCACCCCGTGGCCGCGAGACTGACTAAACGATGCTTCGCTTCCCTGGGAGTTACTTGTTTCCAGGCCATAGCCTGAAGGGTAACCCATATCCCCGGTCTTTGTGTTACCTATGTCCCCGGATCATACCCCGGTTTGCCTCCTGCGGCTGCCCCAAGGTTGAGGCGACAAAGGAGCTCGATTGATCTGCCCGACGCAGCTGGCAGGCTCGCACCCGCTTCGATGATCAACCGCAACCAGCACTTCGTCTCCAAGCATTACCTTCGCCAGTTCCGGATCGGTGAAACGGACACGATTTGGATCACGAAGGTTAATCCGCTCAAGATGATCGGTGCCGGTGGCATCAAGGGCCAGTGCCAGGACGTTTATTTCTACGGCCGCGGCGACTCGAAGCTCGATCAGATGCTGAAGGAAATCGAGGACCACGTGGCCCCCGTCCTGATCAAGATCGCCAGTGAGCGGACGTGGAATGAGGAGGCTCTCCCAGCTATCCGGATGCTAGCGGTCGAGCTGTATCTACGCACCCGAAAGGCAGCCGAGGCGGGCAAGGTTTCCCCCCGCTTTTTTGCGGATCGGGTAATCTGTGGTGCGATCGCGAAAGGCGAGCTTCCGGAGCCAAAAGGCGGATGGAAGGCCGACATGATGGATTTTGGCGGGGTGCCCGACGTGCTTCTCGCGCAGACATTCTCCCTTTTCCTCGAAACTGGGACGCTCGGTTTCAAACTCCTCGAGGCTCCGGCGGGAAAATTCTTAATCACGAGCGACAATCCCGTCATCGCCCTCAACCAATACGCCGCCGAAGCGAAGACGATCCGGAAATTCGTCGGATTCGCCCAATCTGGTTTTCAACTCCTCGTTCCGCTTAGCCCGCAGGTCATAGGGTTCTTTTACGATCCCAAGGTTTACAAGGTGGGCAAGGCCCGTGACCGGCTGGTAACGCTTTCCGCAGCCGACACCGACCTGATCAATTCCCTCCAGGTTCAGTCCGCCGAACACTGCGTTTACTCCAACGACCCTTCGACCGCAGCCGAGGTGCAGCGTCTGGTGACCCGCTACGCCAAGCTCCGCGTTCCGCTGACCGAAGGACTCCAGATTTTCAAGGGACTCTACCCCGATGAAGAACTGGTGCTCTCGCGGCATCCCACTCTCACGATTCCCGGGCGCTGGCTTTTTTGCGCATATCGCAGGCACATCTCGAAGGCTGTCGGCGAACGGCGCGATCCGCTTCTCACCCGGATGATCGAGGAATACGAGGAAGACATCCGCCAGAATCCCAATGGCGATGACATCGCTGAGCGCTTAAAGAGGATCACGGCGAAGATTTCGGTTTCGGACTGAGGCGCGTGAGCAGTATCCAATTTCACCCTCCTGACAAAACCGAGTGACGCCGCGTGAACAGCTCCGCAAAGTTCCGGCGATGCATCGCGCGCACCTGCTCGACGTGCTGAAAGGCCAAGCCGAAGGAGTCTGGCTTTGTGGTTTGTGGAAAGAGCGGATGAGACCCCCCCGGTGACGCGATCACAGATTTTTATCCGTCACCGCGCCTTCGGAGTTGGTGCTGACGAGTTTGGCGTATTTGGCGAGGACGCGGCGGGTTTCTTTCGAAGGGCGCCGCTTGTAGGCGGCCATGCACAAACCACAAAGCCGAACCCCCTCCGGCTATCCCCAAAAATGGGTTGACCGCAAAGCGCAAAGCTCAGTCCCATTTCCCACCTTGCCGGCTCATCTGCCCCAACCAAGCTGGAAATTCATGAAATCGAGGACTCAACCGCATGGCACTCAATCAGGGGCGGTGGTCGGTAAAATCCGGGAGATGAATTGACCGCCCAAAAAAACTCAGCGTCCACCTTACCCCCATTCGTGACTGACCATCTCTGTTTCCCCCTCCCCCGCACAAACGCCCTTGGCTTACCCGCCACACAGCCGCGTCGGGTCCTCAACTGACGTGGTGCCGAAAACTTTTCCCATGGCTTCGTCCGGCAAGTCGCTTCGCACCCCGGACAACACGCCGGCACTTGAGCCGGCACGCGGGGAAGAAACGATGCCAACGGAACCGCGCGCCAACGGGCGCGCGCCCCGGTGGTTTGCCGTCATGGGTTTGGTGGGTCTGGCGCTTTATGCGCTGTTTCTCGGCCGCCACATGACGGTCGTCGCGGGCGGATCCGATTCCTCGGGTTATCTAAACAGCGCGCGGCTCCTCGCCGCCGGCGAATTGCAGACCGATCTGCGTGTGCCGGAGGAGTTCGGTCCCGTGGCCGGATTGGACCGCGCGCATTTCGCACCTCAAGGCTTCGGTCTCTTCAAGGGCAACCCGCGGCTTCCGCCCTCCTATCCCACCGGGCTTCCCCTCCAGTTCGCGTTCGCCGCGAAGATCCTCGGGTGGACGGCCGGGCCTTTCTTTGTGCAGCTCGTTGCGGCCGTGGCCGCGGTCTGGTTTGGTTACTACGCCGCGAGGATGCTTGGTCTCCACTATGCGCTGGCGGCGGCCGGTGCGGCGGTGCTCGCCGCTTTTCCCGTGTTCATTTTCACGTCGATCCAAACGTTGAGCGACACCATGGCGACCACGTGGACTCTGGCGGCGGTCGTGTGCACGGTGAAAGCGCGCCGCTCGCCTGCGTGGGCCGTGGCGGCCGGCGCGGCGTTTGCCATCGGCGTCCTCGTGCGTCCGACCAGTTTTCTGATCGCACCGGCGCTTTTGGTGCTGCTCGGTTGGAATCTCCGGCGATGGGTCGCCTTCGGCTTGGGCGGACTGCCCGGTGCGGGTTGGTTCATGTTCTACAACCACACCCTGTATGGCGGGGCGTTCAAATCGGGTTACGGTGATATCTGGGCGAGCTTCGCGTGGGAGCACGGCTGGCCCACGGCGGTGCATTTTGCGGACTGGCTGTGGGCGTTTCTGCCGGCCGCAATGCTGGTTTGGCCTTTCGCGGCGCTGGCGCACCGGGCGACGCGCTCGCGCGAGCTGCTGGCGATGCTGCTTCTGTTTGCGGCGCACGCCGGCGCGTATCTGTTCTACAATGTCTCGCAGGACACCTGGTGGTGCCTGCGCTTCATCCTGCCGGCGGTATCCGCGCTCATTTTCGCCGGTCTCATGGGCGCGGAAGCGCTCGCGGGCTGGGCGGAGCGATGGGGCTGGAGCGGGGCGCGGCCGGCGCTGGCGACGATGCTGATGGTCTGGGCGCTCGGAGGCGGCTGGTATTGGACCCGAGCGCTCACGATCCTTCATGTGCCCGGCTACGAGCGGGCTTACGCGGAGGCGGCGGCACAGATCAACGAGCACGTCCCGGCCAAGGCCATCGTGGTGTGCTCGGCCGCCAGCGGAACCGTCTACTACTATACCGGGCTGCCGACGCTCACCTACGATTCGATCACGCCGCCGGTGTTCGAGGGTTATGTCGCGCAGGCGCGCGGGGCGGGGCGGGCGATTTTCGCCGCAGTGTTCGATATCGAGGAGGAAGAAGCCCTGCGGAAAAACTGCCCGGGAAACTGGCATAAAATCACGGCTGCAGGAAACCTCGGCCTGTGGGAGCTGCGATGAAAACGGCCCCGCAGATCACCGGGAGGATTCGGCCGCGTTTGAACGCGGGCCGCGGGTCGCGCCGCTGGTTGTCGTGGCGCGTGGCGTTGGTGGGCCTGCTGGCGGCGGCGGTGTGGACTGTCCATTACGAGCGGTGGACGCGGGCGAGCTGGTCCGTGCCGACGGACTACTACGTGGACGCGATGGAGACTCTGGCGCGCCTGAAAGCGGCGTCGGAAGGCGACATCGTGCCGCTGCGGCCGCAGATCATCGAGCGGCTGGGGGCGCCTTACGGGGCGAACTGGAATGCCTATCCGGCACCCGACAAGCCGCTCATGCTCGCCCTCGGGGCGCTGGTAAACCTGATCGGGTTGTATGAGACGGCGAATTTCGGCCTGATGCTCGCGCATATCACCTCGGCACTCGCGTTCTATTTCGTCGCACGCTGGATGCGCTGCCGGTGGGAATGGGCCGCGGCGGGGGCGCTGCTTTTTGCGTTTGCCTATCACACCGTGCACCGCGGGCTGGCGCATTTCTCGCTCGTCTTCACCTGGACGGTGCCACTCGGGCTGCTTGCCGTCTGGATCGTGGCGGGAAGCAAGCGCCTCTCATGGCGCAGCGGCGGTGCGGTGGTTTGTGGGGTCGCGGCGATCGCGCTGGGCGTCTCGAATCCCTACAATCTGTTCTTCTGGGTGCAACTGATGGGCTGGGCGCTGGTGTTGCAGTGGTTCGGCGGGCGGCGCCGGCCGAATTTGCAGATCGGGGGTGCCGCGATCGCATTGAGCGCGGCGGCGTTTGCGGTGATGCATGCGGAGGGCTGGCTCTACGTCGAGGACACGCGCGGACTGCCGCTGCTCGCCCGCAACTATGCGGGCACCGAGATGTATGCGCTCAAGCCCGTCGAGATGTTCATCCCGCCGGCGTATCATCGCTGGGAGTGGCTCGCCTTCTTCGGCGGGCGCTACACGCGCTGGTCGGGATGGCGCGGGGAGGCATTTCTGCCGTATCTGGGCATCGTGGGTATCGCGGGCTTTACGTTGCTGGCGCTGCTGGTGGTCCGTCGGGTGGTGCGCCGCGAGCCGGTCCCCGGCCAGGCGCTCTCGATCGGCTGGGTGATAGCCTATAGCATGATCGGGGGTATCACCAATTTGCTCGCCTTCTACGCAGGCTTCCAGGTTTTCCGTGCGACGAACCGGGTGGTGGTGTTCATTTCGGCGATCGTGCTCTTTTTTCTCGTGGTGCGTCTCTCGCGCTGGAGCGCGGGCTGGGGGCGGGGTTGGAGTCTCGCGGTCGCGGGGCTCGTCGCCGGGATTGGAGTCTGGGAACAGATCCCGAAAGGCGAGGGCGCGGCCGACCTCAAGGCGCTCGTCGCCGCAGTGCAGGGGGATTGGGCGTTTGGGCGCGAGCTGGAGGCGGCGCTGCCCTCGGGAGCGAATATTTTCCAGCTTCCGGTGCTCGGCTTCCCCGAAGTCCAGACGCCCTCCAAGCTGGACGACTACGAGCACTTTCGGCCCTATCTCGTTACCAGCACCCTGCATTTCAGCTACGGCGCGGCGAAGCTGCGGGCTCGCAGCCGCTGGCAACGTGACCTTGAGGCCCGTCCGATGGCCGAGATGGTGCCGCGTCTTGAGGCCTACGGCTTCGCGGCGCTCTACATCAACCGCAAGGGCTATGCCGATCGCGCCGAAAGCTTGCTGAGTGAGCTCGACCGCATCGGCTACTCGCGCCGGCTTCAAAGTCCGCTCGGCAATCAGATCGTCGTCTTCCTGCGGCCGGCTACGCGGCCGCGGCTGCCGCTTGGTGAGGCACTCACACTGGGGCAGGGCTGGCACTTGCGCGGCGATGCGGGCGTGCGTTGGGCCTATGACGCCGCCGCGCTCTCCTATTACAACCACCTCCCGCACCCCATCGCCGTCGACATGAGCCTGACGCTGATCGCCCGGGATCGGCGGATCGTGGTGTTTCGCCAAGAAGGGCGGGCACTACGTGAAATCGAAGTGGAGCGAGGGGCGCGCAGCGTGCGGTTAGCCGGGGTGACGGTCGTTCCGGGCTTGAACCGATTTTTTCTCTCTTCGCCCGTCCCGGCGGCGCGAGATCCCGAGGCGCACAATCAACTCCGGGCGTTCGGCCTGAAAGAGTCGGTGGTTTTCGTGAAAGCCTCCGAAACGCAGCCTGCTGCGATCGCGGGCCGGCCTTAGCCGAACCGTGTTGAGCCGACCGGGCCGGTGGCGGTCACCTCCGGGGTGACGGTAATCAGCGGCGTCAAGTTTTGAGCGTGCCTTCGGACCTTCGCAGATAATTCCTGCCTCGGGTCCCGATGGCATTCGATATCCGGTTTCCTGTCAGCAGTCCAAGGGCTGCCGGTCGAGATGGGTTTGTGGTAGGAAGGCCAAGGGAGTAAAGGAAGGGGCCAGGGCCAAGGGGGGCCGGCTTGGTGGTTTGTGGTATAGGCGGATAAGACCCCCCGTGTTGCGATCACAGATGTTTATCGGTCACCGCGCCTTCGGAGGCGGTGCTGACGAGTTTGGCGTATTTAACGAGGACGCGGCGGGTTACTTTTGGCGGGCGGGGTTTGTAGGCGGCCATGCGCGCGGCGTAGTCGGCGTCGGGGATGAGAAGGCTCATCGTGTTTTTCACAGCGTCGATCTCGATGTGATCGCAAGCGGGCGGAACTCAGGAGCGATCACGGAGAAGCTTGCGGCCTTCCAGGTAGATTAGCGGCACTTTATGCAGACGGGCACTGCGGGCGGCCGAGGTGCGGGCGCGGCGCAAGGCACGAAGCATTGCGGCTGTGGTGGGGTCCGAAACGATCGATGGCTTCTTGAGTGGGAGACGTTTCACGGGTTGAACGGGGAAAGAACGGCCGCCAATAGATCGGCGTTAGCAAAGTTCAGCATGGCGCCTTCACGCGGCAGATACTCGCGCGCAAAGGTCGCCCTTCCCGCCCCGTTGGGACCGGCGATGATCAGGCAACGGGGCTCAGCTGATTGCGACGGGCGTGTCGCCCGGTTTACAGATTCTTGTCCGTCACCGCGCCTTCGGAGGCGGTGCTGACGAGTTTGGCGTATTTGGCGAGGACGCCGCGGGGTTCCTTCGGCTTGTGCGGCTTCCGCGCTTTTTTGCGCGCGGAGAGTTCCTTCGCGGCGACTCCGAGGGTGAGTTCGTTTATCATGGGTGCGATCCGATCAGCTTGCGAGGGCGAGTGGTTTGACCTCGGCGCGGACGCGTTTGGCAGAGTGGCGGTCGAACTCCATCATGTCATAGGACTCTTGCAGCCTAATCCAGAAGCCGCGGCTGGTGCCGAAAAAGAGAGAGAAGCGTGCGTCGGTATCGACGGAAATGCCGTGCTGTCCGTGAACGATGCGGGTGATGCGGGAGTGCGGCAGGCCCGTGTCGTTGGCGAGGCGATATTGCGAGACGCCCATCGGCTTGAGGAAATCTTCGAGCAGGATTTCTCCGGGATGGATGTTGGAGATGAGTTTCGGTTTTTTCATGGTCAGTGGTAGTCGGTGATTTCGACGTCGTGAGCGTCGTGGCCGTCCCAGCGGAAGCAGAGGCGGTATTGGTCGTTGATCCAGATGGCGTGCTGGCCGGCGCGGTCGGCTTTGAGCGGGTGAAGCTTGTTATTGGGCGGGACGCGGAGATCGGCGAGCGACTCGGCGGCGTAGAGCTGGCGGAGTTTGCGCAGCGCGGTGCGCTGGATAGACGGAGGAAGTTCGGGCGTGTTTTCGCCGCGCCAGATGGTCTCGGTGGCTTGGTTGGCGAAACTCTTGAGCACAGGGAAAACGTGAAAGGGGGGCTATTTGCGTCAAGCGCAAATAGCGAAGCCAAAAACACAGACGACACCTCCCCGACGTGCGATGTCCCGGCGTTTGCGGTCAGAGATTCTTGTCCGTCACCGCGCCTTCGGAGGCGCTTGTCACGTGGCTTGCGTATTTGGCGAGGACGCCGCGGGTTTCCTTCGGCTTGTGCGGCTTCCGCGCTTTTTTGCGGGCGGAGAGTTCCTTCGCGGCGACACCGAGGGTGAGTTCGTTTTTTACTGCATCGATCGTGATGGGGTCGCCGTTCCTGATCAGGCCGATGGGGCCGCCGACGGCGGCTTCGGGAGTGATGTGGCCGACCACGAAGCCGTGGCTGCCTCCGCTGAAGCGGCCGTCGGTGATGAGCGCGACGTCCTTGCCGAGACCGCGTCCCATGATGGCGCTCGTCGGCGAAAGCATTTCCCTCATGCCGGGGCCGCCGACGGGGCCTTCGTTGCGGATGACGACGACGTGGCCGGCCTTCACTTTGCCGGCGAGAATCGCGTCGAGCGCTTTCTCTTCGCTTTCAAACACGATCGCTTTGCCGCTGAAGAGGAGACCTTCTTTGCCGGAGATTTTCGCGACGGCGCCGGTCGGGGCGAGGTTGCCGTAAAGAATGCGGAGGTGGCTGTCGGCCTTGATGGGATTCGAGAGCGGGCGGACGACGTCCTGGTCGGCCGGGTAAGGCCGCACGTCCTTGAGGTTTTCGGCGACGGTCTTGCCCGTGACGGTGAGGCAGTCGCCGTGGAGCAGGCCGCCATCGAGGAGGATCCGCATGAGCGGCGGGAGGCCGCCGATGCGCGAAAGGTGGACCATGCTGTATTTGCCGGAGGGCTTGAGGTCGCCGAGGACGGGGACGCGTTTGCCGATGCGGGTGAAGTCGTCGATGGAGAGCTTCACGTGGGCGCAGTGCGCCATGGCGAGGAGGTGGAGCACGCAGTTGGTCGAGCCGCCGAGCGCGATGACGACGGTGATGGCGTTCTCGAACGCTTTTCTCGTCATGATGTCGCGCGGCTTGATCCCGGCCTTGAGGAGAGCGAGCGCGGCGGCGCCGGCGGCGCGGCAGTCGGCTTTTTTCTCGGCGCCGACCGCGGTTTGAGCGGAAGAATTGGGGAGGGACATACCGAGCGCCTCGATGGCGGACGCCATGGTGTTGGCGGCATGTATACCGCCAACAC
>Ga0163155_10007468_pt1 | contig 10309 bp, 4 predicted proteins | sample OliLakLV19SP4G1_FD_148611 | JGI IMG/M metagenome (GOLD analysis project Ga0163155, IMG submission 148611) | Freshwater microbial mat bacterial communities from Lake Vanda, McMurdo Dry Valleys, Antarctica - Oligotrophic Lake LV.19.SP4.G1 | ecosystem: Environmental > Aquatic > Freshwater > Lake >...
GTGCGCTGGCGTATGCGGAGGCGGTCAGTGTGTATCTGGCGTTCGCTGTGGATAAATCAACAGATTATTGGTCTGGTCTATGTAGTTGGCATAATTCTGGCGAAAAAATGCGTAACACATTTGGTAGGCAGGCAATTCCGATGATTTGGGATTATGCTGAAGCCAATCCATTTTCTGATTCTACGGGTAACTGGATGGCGAACATTGATTGGGGGTGGAAAGTCGTCGAACGATTACTGCAAATTCGTTAGGAGTAGCAGTTCAACTAGATGCTACACAAATACAAAATGATACAATCGTAATTTCGACCGATCCACCCTACTGTCTGGCACCCGGCACCTTGATTTATACACCGGACGGGCTTCAACCCATCGAGACCATCCAAGTGGGGGATCGGGTCTTGACGCATCGCGGGCGGTTTGCTCCCGTCACACGCACCTATCGGCACACACATCAAGGCAAAATACAGCGTCTTAAAGTGGCGCACAGCCACCAACCACTTTTGATTACCGATGAACATCCGATTTACGGGGTGAAAACAAAATCTTGTCAGGTCGGCTATGCCGATTATTGTTATGCGGAATGTGCGTGGAAGAAGCAAAATAAAGGGAAATGCGGTTCCGACGTCGCCCATACCTATGAATTAGATTGGCTTCCTGCCGGACAAATACAAAGACACGATCTCATTTTTATGCCGACGGTGCAAACTGTAGATTTTGAGCAACCAGATGCCTTATCCTTGCTGGATTATCTCCCTGTCCATGCTTACCAAGTGGAGGAGGGCATACTGCATTATCAAAAAGCGACTCAGCGTTCACTGGCGTATCGGGCTGAAAACACCACTTTGCCCCGTCAATATCAAATAAAAGCCGATATTCCCCTTACAGCAGATTTGTGTCGCTTGATCGGTTATTTCACCGCCGAGGGATATGCCCGTGTTGAGCATGATGGTGGCACGATTCAATTTACATTTCATGTTGATGAGTTGGCGTTGCAAGAAGATGTAAAAACTTTAATGGTGCGGTGTTTCGGCATTGCGCCGAGCAAGACAACGGATAACCGCCCACAAAATAACCAATCCGTCCGGCTGAATTTTTACTCAAAACCTATTGCCGAACTTCTGCGATCATGGTGTTACACGGATGATGGGTATAAGAAATTTCCGGATTTCATTTGGAAACTCCCCAATCAATACCATTGTGAACTGATCAACGGCTATTGGTCAGGCGATGGTTCGCGCAGTAATGCCAGTTATCAGGCGGTCTCCAATTCCCACTATCTCATCGGACAATTACGCCTCATGCTTCAAAAAGTGGGGGTTTTAGCAGCTTTTCACTCCAATACAGTCAAACCGACAATGGTAAACGGCAAAGCTGTGATTGCTACAGGCTTACAATATTCTCTCCACATCTCAGGGACATCCTTACTCCGCCTCGCCGAGATTGTCGGACCGCCCAAGCGAGAACCCTTGAAGATGCGTCGTTTTCGGTCACACGGACATGATTGGCAAGGTGGGCATCTGTTACCGATCCGCGAAGTCGAAACAGTCGATTATGACGGTGAAGTCTATAATTTAGAGACAGAAGATCACTCCTATGTGACGGTCGCGGGTTGCGTGCATAATTGCGATAACATTGGTTATGCAGATCTTTCCGACTTCTTCTATGTCTGGATGCGGCGAACGCTGCGCGATGTCTATCCCAGCGTATTTGGGACGATGCTTGTGCCCAAAGCGGCTGAACTCATCGCCAATCGGTATCGCTTCGAGGGGAGTTATGATAAAGCGCGCAAATTCTTTGAGGATGGGTTGGAAGATGTTTTTGTACGCTTACGTTCCATACAACGTGTCGATTATCCAACGACAGTCTATTACGCTTATAAACAGCAAGAAGCCAATGATGCCGCCGATGAAGAACTCGATGATGGGACTATCGAAGTATCTTCTACGGGATGGGAAACCGTCCTGAACAGTTTGGTCATATCAGGTTTTCAGATTGCGGGCACTTGGCCCATTCGTACTGAATTGAGTAATCGCATGATTGGATCAGGTACAAACGCCCTCGCATCATCTATTGTTCTCGTGTGCCGACCGCGCCCAGACGACGCATCGACCAGCAGCCGCCGCGCATTTGTTGATGCGCTGCGGCGTGAATTGCCCGCTGCCCTCAAGAACATGCAGTCCGGCAACATCGCCCCGGTTGACCTTGCGCAAGCCAGTATCGGTCCCGGCATGGCGATCTACAGCCGTTACAGCAAAGTTTTAGAGGCGGATGGTTCCCCGATGCGCGTGCGCGCTGCCTTGGGGCTGATCAATCAGGAACTCGATGCTTATCTCGCCGAGCAGGACGGCGATATCGACCCCAATACGCGCTTTGCGGTGGCGTGGTTCGAGCAGTTCGCCTTCGCTGAAGGTGAGTTCGGCTTGGCGGATACGCTGGCGCGGGCGAAGAATACCAGCGTGGCAGGGGTGAGCGAGTCAGGGGTCGTCAGTTCACTGCGCGGCAAGGTCAAGCTGCTGCATTGGAAGGACTATCTGATTGATCCGCCGTATGATCCGACGGCGGACAAACGCCCGACAGTGTGGGAAGCGACTCACCACCTGATTCAGGAACTCAACATTCATGGCGAGACGGGTTCTGCTCTGCTCATCACCAAGTTGCCCTCCGATACAGCGGCGGAAGCGCGTGCGCTGGCGTATCGGCTGTACAGCATCTGCGAGCGCAAAGGGTGGGCGGATCACGCCCGGGATTACAACGCGCTGGTCATCAGTTGGGCGGGCATCGGCGAAGAAGCGGCACGGTTGAGGGCGGCGCAGGCGGCAGGCGACGCGACCATGCAGGATCGGTTGTTTGAGTAGAGAGGTTCTTCAGTGGATAGGATCATTAGCATCAACCTGATCTCCACCAATCCAGCGGTACGAAGCGGGCGACCTTGCATTGCGGGGACGACGATTGAAGTCTCCGCCATCGCTATCACCACCACCGTGCATATGCAAACGCCCGATGAGATCGCCAGCGATTATCGGCTGACGCTGGTGCAGGTACATGCCGCGCTCGCTTATTACTATGAACACAAGACCGAAATGGATGAGCAGATCGCCGCAGGGAACGCGATCGCGGATGCCTTTAAGGAAAAACACATTGGCAGCCGCCATTCGCCTCTATTTGGATGAAAATTAGGGCAAGCAAAATAAACATTTAATCGGGGATTGGGTGACGAAGCTGGAACTTATTTGCAAGGTCTACAACGCCGACGACATGAAAAACCACGTGGAGTATCTCTAGCATGGCAAAAAGTAACCGGGATCGCGTCAGCGAAGTGATGGACGCACTAAAAGAAGGACTTGCCCCTTATGTGGTGCGCGAATACGCCCGCGTGTATGGAAATAAACTGATCACTGAAATCAACGACGCGCTGACGACGGGCGTATATGGTGGGCTTGCCAGCACCAGCGCCGAGGGCGCAGTCCGCGAAATGGATACCCAAGCCTGCTTGAACGCCATCCAGCGCCGCTGGGAACAAATCTTCAAAGCGCGGTTGGGGAAGTCGGAACGCTCATACGTCGGTGAGCTGCAAGATGCCCGCGTGGCATGGGCGCATCAAAAGCCGTTCACGAACGATGAAGCCTATCGCGTTGTCGATACCGCCATGCGCCTCTTGGAAGCCGTTGGAGCGCCTGATCAAGCTCAAATCCCGCGTGACATCGCCCAGGACCTGCTGCGGTTGCGCTTTGAAGCCGAGCAGAAACAATCGGTCAAAAAACCTGGTACAGGTGATTTGATGGCAGCGCCAACCACGACCACACCGGGGTTACGTCCCTGGCGTATGGTCGTCAAGCCGCACCCCGATGTCATGGAAGGTCGCTACATTCTCGGTGATTTCGTCGCCAACATCGCGGACGTGATGCAGGGCAAAGCGGCGGTCGAGTACGCCGATCCGAAAGAATTCTTCCGCCGCACCTATCTTACCGAGGGCTTGCGCGACTTGTTGGTGACAGGGGTGCGCCGCCTCACGGGTCAAGGTGGCGATCCGGTCGTGCAGCTTCAGACCGCGTTTGGCGGCGGCAAGACGCACAGCATGTTGGCGCTCTATCACCTGTTCGGCGGGCAGATCGGCTTCAGCGAGATTCCCGGCGGCGAAAACATCACCAATGTGTTCCCGCAGATCGATGATCGTATCTTCGCCAACCGCGCCGTGATTGTCGGTCTCGATTTCAGCCCGACGCAGCCGCGCCAGTACCCTGACTGTAGCACGCATACGCTGTGGGGCGAGATTGCCTATCAGTTGGGGGGACATGCCGCCTATCAACTGGTCGAGAAAGACGATTTGGCAGCGGTCAACCCCGGTACCGAAACGCTGACGCGCTTGTTGGAACAGTACGGACCCGCGCTGATCATCATCGACGAATTGGTCGCTTTTGCGCGCAACCTGCACGGCGTGAGCGAACGACTGCCCGCCGGATCGTTCGATAATATCATGTCGTTCGTGCAGTCGCTCACCGAGGCGGTCAAACGCTCCAGCGATGCCATGCTCTTGGTTTCAATCCCGGAGAGTGACATCGAGATCGGCGGCGAAGGCGGTAAAGCGGCGCTCGATATGCTTGCCAAGACAATTGGGCGCATCGAGTCCGTATGGAAGCCCGTCACCGCCACCGAAAGTTTCGAGATTGTGCGTCGCCGTCTGTTTTCGTCGGAGATGGATTACGCCGCACGTGATGCGGTGATCGCCGCTTTCCGCGAGATGTACGCGGGCAACAGCGGCGAGTTTCCATCGGGTGTGGGCGAAGGCGACTACATGCGCCGTATGATGGAAGCCTACCCTATCCACCCGGAGTTATTTGCGCGGCTGTACGAGGATTGGTCTACGCTCGACCGGTTCCAGCGCACACGCGGCGTGCTGCGGCTGATGGCAACGGTGATCCATCGCTTGTGGAACGACAACGATCAATCATTGATGATCATGCCGGGGACGATCCCGCTGTTCGCCCCAGCCGTGCGTAACGAACTGCTGCGTTACCTGCCCGATGGCTGGTCTGCCATTGTGGATGCCGACATCGACGGCGAAGGCTCGAAACCGTATCAATTGGATAAAGGGGTACCGACGCTGGGGCAGTACACCGCCGCCCGTCGCGTCGGACGCTCGATTTTCGTCGGCAGCGCGCCGTCGGTTGCCGGGCAGTCCGTGCGCGGGGTGGAAGAAGTGCGTATCCGCCTGGCGACGGTGCAGCCAGGCGAGCAGCTCGCCGCGTTCAACGATGCGCTGCGCCGTATGAGCAATCAATTGACCTATCTGTACAGTGACGGCAGCCGCTACTGGTACGATACCCGACCGACCGTTAACCGGATGGCGCAGGATCGCGCGCAGAACATCCACGCCGACGAGGTTTACAAAGAGGCAATTGCACGTCTGCGCGTCGGTAAACCGCGTCGTGAAGACTTCGCCGGTGCGCACGTCGCACCGCAGACTTCGGGCGATGTTGCCGATGAATGGCGCACACGAGTCGTTGTTCTTACACCAGAATACGCGCACAAGCGCGGCAATGGCATCTCTGAGGCGCAACGCGTCGCCCAGGAAATCCTCGAAAATCGTGGGAGTTCGCCGCGCCTGTACCGCAATATGCTGGTATTCATCGCCGCTGATGTCGAAAATGCCGAGGCGTGGGAAAAAGCACTGCGCGAGTATCTGGCGTGGAAGTCGATCAGGGACGAAGCCGAGCCGCTCAATCTGGACGCGCAGCAACGCAAGCAGGTCGAGGCGAACTGTAAGCGCACGGAGGAGACGCTGCTCAGTCGCTTGCAGGAAACCTACAGTTGGTTGATCGTCCCCGTGCAGCCCGATCCAACGGGCGCGATTGAGTATGAAGCGCATCGCATCGCCGGGCAGGACAGCTTTTATGACCGCGCCGCGCGTAAGCTGCGCCAGAGCGAGATGCTCATTCCGCGCTGGTCACCCGATAATCTGCGGATGGAGCTAGACCGCTATCTGTGGCGTGATCAGCCGCACGTCGGACTGAAACAGCTCTGGGAATATCTGTCGCGTTACTGCTATCTGCCCCGCCTGTATAACGAGGACGTACTGGTCGAAGCGATCCGCGACGGCATCGCACGCGACGATGCGCCGTTCGGTTATGCGACGACGGTCGGCTTGGACGGCGCTTATAATGGGCTGGTATTCAGGCAGCCCGCGCCCAGCCTGTACTTCGACGATAATGCCGTGCTGGTGCGCCCGGAAGCGGCAGAAGCGCAGCTTGAAGCAGAGCGGCGCAAGCCTGGTAATAGCCAACCACTGCCGCCAAGCGGACCTGTTACGAATGGGGGGGACACGCCCCCAATCCCGCCGCCGAAGCCGAAACGAATGACTCGCTATCACGGCACGGTCGATCTCGACCCGCAGCGGGGCAATAAAGAAATGGCGACCATCGTCGAGGAAATCGTCCAGCGCCTCACCGGGCTCACAGGGACTGGCGTGACGATCACGGTTGAGATCAGCGCCGAACGCGAAGCCGGTTTCGACGATGCAACTGTGCGGACGATCAACGAGAACAGCCGAACACTGAAGTTTCGGGATCATGGGTTTGAAGAGTGATAATCTACTATACAAATTTGGCGATGCGTAGTTGGAAAAGTTGATCGAAGTAGTCGAGAACAGTGTCCACAACAGCTTTCTTTTGCATTCGAACCTCGCAAGTTTCGGTCACGTCAGTTCCCTATCGCCCTGATCCGCGCACCCATCTGGGTATCCATATCGCAGAAGCGTCACTAACTTCCGGGCAGATTCAGGAACTTGCAGACAAGATCGGTGAATCGACCAAGGCTGCCGTCGGTCATGATCTGCGGATCAGTTTGCGCGTCGAGCTGCACGGGGGCGAACTTCAGTCCGGGCGGTGGGACATACACGCATTCCACGACCGTCTCGCTGAACGGCTCGCTGGTCGGTAGTGCGGTCGTGCCGAGCGTCTCGCGCATCGAGAACAATATCCCGTCGCAGTCGCTCATTCTGGGCGGTAGTTCGCCAACACAGCTGCTCAGTCTGCGCTCGACGCACACCAATGGCACACATTACACTGTCGCCAGCGGCTTCACGGTCACGGTCGAGTACGATGAGCATACGCGGACGGGCTGCTTTAGTCCGGCGCAGGTGGATGCGGCAAGCGCCTCAGGCGGGCCATTGATGTGTACACCGTCGTCGGTACTGGTCGTGCCGGAGCAGGAACTTGAACTGCGCCTTTTCCCCGCCGAGGATGAAGCACTTCCGCAGAACGTCAATGGTACGTATATCGTTGCGCAGGGTCGCCAGATCACGCTCAATGCACAGGTTGAGGCTAAGGGGATTCAAAATATCACCCAACCGGTGACGATTGAGCTGACGGTACCAGAGGGGATCAGACCCCGTGGCATGACTATTCAGGGGGAAGACCCTATCAGTTTGAGCGAGATTTTCGAGACGCTGGCCTGTTTGCTTACCGGCGGAGCGAACTGCGGTGATCTGCTCAACGAGGTTCTGGAGGTAGTGCTGACCCTAGATACAATCACCTATGCCTACACGACCGAGGCCCCCGTGATCGTCGGTCAGCCGTTTCCGATTACCCTGGAGGTGGTGGGGGATGTACCCGGGACGTTTACAGTAATTGGGCGGGCATCTCTGGAGGAGTCTGCGCAACTAACCGCAATAGTTTCTGGTGTCGATCCTCAGGCAAGGAATCTAACCAGCACTAATGCTGCAGAGATGTTCCTACAACTGCAAATTACACCCCAACCGACCGACTACCTGAACCAATTTAGAGGCATTATCTTCTGGGCTATCTACAATGAAACCAATGCGAACCAACAAATCCCATTGTCCGAAGCGCTGCCTGGAGTTGAAACAAGCATTCCCAACTCGATTACTGATCGGGATCATCGCTACCTGATGGCACGGACAATACTGAACAATATCCCGTTAGAGGATGTATCGGCGGGCGTTGCGTACATGCGTCGGTGGGGCGGTTCAATTGGTGATACAGGTTATGACCTTTGGTCATATCAGCAAGGGAGTGCAGTATGCGAGTTTGAAGGAGAACCAGTCGCGCTCAGTTACACGATAGCAGCAGGTGAAGGTGATGCAGCCATCACGGGCTGGTTCAATGGCTATATGGAATGTTTGCGAACGGGGCAACCATTGGAAAATCAATTACCTAATTACGACGAGGCATATGGCGAAATTACAGGTTTCATCGATACCGCCATCGCCGACCATGTGAACGAGAGCGCCAATCCCGTTGTAGGCGCGCAGTTCGTGAAGCACACCTCCACATGTTTTGTGTGGCAGCGCGATGCGAGCGGACGCCTCACGAGCTGTCACGGCGATGGGGCGAGAGTCAACATGCAGACGTTCTGTGTGCAGTCACCTTATGTGGCACCGCCTGCGGATTCGTCCACCCCAACGCCAACGCCAATACCGAATCGTAATTGCCAGGTCACGTCAATCAATCCAAGCAGCGTCGTCGTCACTGACTGGTTGGCGTTGGCAGACGGACAGGACTCTAATCAGCAGCTTGGACTAGAGACGGTCGTTGGAAGGCGCAATCTGATCAACCTGGGTCTATACACAGACGATCAACCGTATAGTTGTGGTCTCCCGCGCTGCTACTTTCTGCTTGGTAACCCAACAGGGCGCCGAGCGAATGAAGACCGACGAGAAGATATAAGCGAAACACGAGCTGAGGCTTGGGAGCGGCACGAAGCGGCACAAATGGACACTGACTATGGATATCGCGGCAACGCCCGGAGTTATCTGGTGCATGTCTTATGGATCGATGATAACGATAATGAAACTTGGATCACGACCGTGTTCCAGCAGTGAGGAACGAACATGAAATGGACAATTGCCTATCTTGCGCTCGCTGTAGTGCTCTTGAGCAGTCTGCCCGGCACCGCGCAGGCACAAGAGCTGCGTCGTCCTTCAGAAATCCCAGCAGTACGGTTGGATTGGAACCCCAACAACGATTTGATCGCCATCAGCGATGCGGGCAGCATCGTCACCATACTCGATGCGCAGACCCGCACCGTGATCAACACCCTGTCGGTGATGCCGTTTCCGGTGCGTGCGTTGCGCTGGAGTGACGACGGCACACGCCTAGCAGTTGGTGGGGAATACACTATTCAGGTGTGGGACAGCGCGTGGGATGGGGCGCAGGCAGCACTGTCGCTCACCCTGCAGGTGCCTGCTGATCCCTTGAGGCTGAAGATGTTGGATTCGGTTGATTGGAACGACGCGGCGCAGCAGATTCTCACTATTGCGCTAGGGCGGGTTTACATTTGGGACAGTCGGACAGGGCAGCTCATCCGCACGATTGAATCGGTTTCAACGCCTCTAGTATCCGCCGCCTGGAGCCCAGACGGAACGATGCTTGGATACGCGAGTAGCACCGGTTTTGTCTCAATCGCATCGTTCACAACCGATGAAGTTTCAGGCGCTGAGACTTACGACCGAGATGCGCCATGGGCTATAGCATGGGAAACGAATGGAGATAATCTGGTTGTCGGCACCAATAGTGGCACTCTTCAGGCGTTCGATTTTTCCCCGCGTCGGCTGGGAAGCGACGTGCTGTCGCTTCGCGACGACTATGTGGACATCTTCAGCGTCGATTGGCACCCTACGCTGCCACTGGTGTCGGTGGGCTATGCTGATGGCATCGTGGAAATCTGGAACCCGTACACCTACGACTTAATCCAGCGCGTGCAAGGACAAACGGGAATGCCGGTGATGTCGGTGTCATGGAGTCCAGACGGGGCGCAGTTGGCCTACGCAAATGGCAGCGACTGGGTCATTGTTCCCGCACCTACGGTTGATGTTCCTACACCGACTTACAGCCTCACCCCAACACCTACGGTAACACCCGCACTCACCTCCACGCCGACGGACACGGTGACAGCAACTTTTACGGTGACATCCACGCCGACGGCAACCGATACACTTCCGCCAACTCACACGCCTACATCTACCACCACGCCGACGGACACGCCGACAGCAACTTTTACTCCGACCTTTACGGCGACTTCCACGCCCACAGCGACATCTACCCCAACCTTCACACCTACGCCCACACCGACGTTCACCTTCGCCCCAACAGCGACGTTCACACCTACTTTCACGCCGACGGCTTCGGTCACATGCACGGCAACCGCCGCGAATCCTTCCGTGCTGGTGAGCGCCATTACCGCCGCGAATGCGAACGGCACATCGCCCGACACGATCTGCCTGACGAACAGTACCTATACGTTCAGCACCGCGCAGAACAGCATCGCGCTGCCGTCCATCACTACACCGA
>Ga0163155_10007470_pt1 | contig 10308 bp, 7 predicted proteins | sample OliLakLV19SP4G1_FD_148611 | JGI IMG/M metagenome (GOLD analysis project Ga0163155, IMG submission 148611) | Freshwater microbial mat bacterial communities from Lake Vanda, McMurdo Dry Valleys, Antarctica - Oligotrophic Lake LV.19.SP4.G1 | ecosystem: Environmental > Aquatic > Freshwater > Lake >...
GTTGTGGGGCGCGGGGAGGGAAGGGGAATTGGGAATGAGGAATGAGGAGCGGGTTGCACGGATGATGCGTCGCAGCGTTGCGGGGCGAGCGGTCATTCTGTTTCACGCGGAGCACCGAGCGAAGGGAGGAGTGAGAGTCCGGGTCCACGAACCTCCGTGCGACGACGCTGGCAGTCGGGCCAGCAGGAGCGTGAACCGGCCAAGCGAGCGCTTCAGGAACCAAATTTCAGAGGCCTCTGGTTCGAGAGCTGCCGCGGGGCGGATGGGAGGCGCTGGTCCTCGTCGACAGGGTGCCGCGCGACAAGTCGATGATGGCGGAGAGCCGCGACTATGCGGGTCGCTTCATCACCGAGGCGACCAAGCACTCTGGATGCCACGGCTGGCTTGCCAGCCGTGCGTTCGTTCGCGGGTGTCGATGTCGGCTCGGGAGTGACGCCGCCCTGGTGAAGCGCGCTCAGTGAGACCGATGGCGCCATGCATGGGCACCGATCGCCACGTACCCGCCTGCACACGTCTGGCCGAGCTGGAGATGAGCGGTCCATCGGGGGACAGTCCATGGCGGCTGGCCATGGGGGCGATGCGTCGCCTCGTCGTCACCGCGGGCTGAGCGCAACTGCCGCGTTGATGATCGCCAGGTGGCTGTAGGCCTGAGCGATGTTGCCGAGGGCGATCCGGTAGCGCGGGCAGTATTGCTCGGGAGCGATGCCGGTCGGACCGACCAGTGCGACGAGTTCGTCGAGGAGGGCTCGGGCATCGTCGTGGCGGCCGATCAGGTGCAGCGATTCGACCAGCCAGCCCGCGCAGACCAGCATGCCGCCTTCGCGACCGGCAAGGCCGTCCGGCTCGAGATAGCGGTACACCACTCCGCCGCGGCGGAGCACACGATCGATCTGCTCCACGGTGGCCACGAAGCGCGGATCGTCGGCCTGAACGAGTCCGGTGAGGCCCACCATCAAGGTTGCTGCGTCAAGCGTGCGGCTGCCGTACGCGGCGGTGAAGGCCCCGAGTGCGCTGCTCCACCCGCGCTCGATGACCTCCTCGCGGATCTCCGCGGCGAGGGCCTCCCAATCGCTGTCGCGCTGTCCATAGATGTGCTCCTGAACACGCAGGGCACGGTCGACGGTCAACCAGCACATCACCTTCGAGTGGACGTGGTGGCGTCGATCAGCGCGGATCTCCCACACACCGTGGTCGGGTTCGCGCCAGCGCGACTCGATGGCATGCACCATCGCCCGGACCAGCCGCCAGTGATCCGGCGACACCGGCGCCCCGCGATCGGCGAGAAGCGCAACCAGATCGACAATCGGCCCGAAGACGTCGAGCTGCACCTGGTTCGCGGCGGCGTTGCTGATCCGCACCGGTCGACTGCCGCCGTACCCGGCGAGAGTGCCGATCTCGGCCTCGGGGCCCAGATGACGCCCGGTGACGGTGTAGATCGGCCGCAGCCGCTCGGGCGTCTCGCAGTCGTCGACGACCGCAAGCAGCCAGTCGAGAAGCCGAAGCGCATGACCGGTGTTCCCCACTCGAACCAGTGCCGCCGCAGCCATCGCCGCATCGCGCGGCCAGCAGAATCGATAATCCCAGTTGCGCTCACCACCCAGATGCTCGGGCAGGCTGGTGGTGGCCGCGGCGGCGATTGCACCGGAAGGCCCATGGCAGAGCGCCTTGAGCACCAGGGCGCTGCGCCGCACGACCTCGCTGTGAATCGGCGGAACCACGAGGGTGTCGACCCATCCGCGCCAGAAGCGCACCGTCTGCGCCCGGCGGGTCGCCTCCGCAACCGTGCTCTCACCCACGTTTGCCGAGCCCGATCGCAGCTCGAGCACCACCGGTTCGCCGGTCAGTTCGATCATCGCTTCGGCACTCTGGTGCATGCCGTCATCGCGAATCGTCCACATCACGCCCGGGCTGCGCAGCACCAGCGGGTCCGCGGCACCATCGACGTGCAGCCCTTCACCGCGCACCGAGAGCGTGGTGGCCACGCGGCCGAAGTCGAGTCGCGGTGCAAATCGCACCCGCACTCTTCCCCTGCCCTCGATCACCCGCAGCAGATCGCTGCGCCCGGCGCGCTGATACGGCCGGCCGTTCGAGCAGTCCATGTAGTCGACCACGCGGATGCCGCCCCAGTCGGTCACCAGCACGAACGAGCCGGGCTCGTAGCGCTGCGTGGGACGGTCGACGTCGCCGAGTGCTTCGGTCTCGAACCAGCCGCCGGCGGCGGAACCAGAGAGAATTCCCGAGAACGCTGCCGACGAATCGATTCGCGGCAGACAGTGCCAGACCAGCGAGCCGCGCGGATCGAGCACCGCCACCGTTCGCTCGTCGGAGAGGAGCGAGAGGGCCTCGAGCGGGACGAGCCGGCGCGTGGCGAGCCACTTCCGGCGGAGCTCGACCAGTCGGGCCAGCACCCCGACCACACCGTCAACGTCGGGCACACGATGCGAGGCCACAGTGTCGTCATCGCCGACCTTGATCCCGACGTCGCAGGGCCCGAGTGTGCGCAGCGCATCCTCGTCGGTGCGGTCGTCGCCGATGAAGAGGACCGCCGTCGCCCCGACCGCATGCCGAAGCCGGGCCAGCGCCGCTCCCTTGTCGGTGGGCGAGACGCTGAACTCGACGACCATGCTTCCATGTCGCACGTGCACGCCGGGTGTGCCGGCCATCCGAATCGTGGCGGCGGAGACGGCGGCTTCGGCCACCGGCGGCGCAGCGGTTCGATAGTGCAGGGCGACTCCCAGCGGCTTCCGTTCGACAAGAAGTCCCGTGCCACTTGCAGCGATTGCTTCGATCGTCTGCAGGAGCCGATCCAGCAGTCCGGGCGGCGCGAGATCGGCGTCGCCGTCGTCGGGCTCGGCGCCGTGGCTGCCGACGATGCGCACTCCCCGTGGCGAGTTGGTTCGGTGCACCAGATCGCTGCGCCCGCGACCAGAGAGGATGGCGGCATGGGTGTGGTCGAGCTCGGCCAGTTCGGCCAGCGCCGCCATGCAGGTGGCGCACGGCGTCGCCGCGGCCGGGTCGTCGATCAGCGGCGACAGCGTGCCGTCGAAATCAGACGTCACCAGCAGGACCGGCGTCTCGGCGATGGTGAGGAGGCGCAGTTCGAGATCGGCATTCATCGCTCAAGCGCCTCCAGAAAGTGCTCAGCCCAATCGAAGACGGTGTGACGCCGGACTTGCGTCCTCAGCACCGCCATGCGCATGCGAACGTCGCGCGCCGGCAGATGGAGCGCCTTGAGAATCGTCGCCTCGAAGGTCTCCGTGTCTCGCGGGTTCAACTGGAGCGCCATCCGCATTTCGCGCGCCGCACCGGCAAACTCGCTCAGCACCAGCACGCCGCTGTGATCGACGCGGCTGGCGACATACTCCTTGGCGACGAGGTTCATGCCGTCGCGGAGCGGGGTCACCACCATCACGTCAGCCGCGACGTAGTACGCCGTCAGCTCTTCGCGGGGAAGCGAGCGGCGGAAGAACTGGACCGCCGGACGACCGGGCTCCGCGAACGTCCCGTTGATGCGACCCACGATCTCCTCAACCTCGCGGCGAACTCCTTCATACCCGTGAGCCTCCTCGCGGCTGGGCACACCGATCTGGAGATGGACCACCTTCTCGGCGGAGAGCCGGCGCGAACGCAGGAGTCCTTCGATTGCCCGCAGCCGATGGGCGATGCCCTTGGTGTAGTCGAGGCGATCGACCGCGAGGATGATCTTGCGTCCGCCGAGCTGGCGGCGGATCTCGGCGGCGCGGCGCTTGACCGCCGCGGAGTTCGCCAGGCCCTCGAAGGCGTCGGCGTCGACCGAGATTGGCGTGGCGATGCAGCGGACCGTGTGCTCCCCGAGCGTGAGTTCGTGATCGGTGCCCTCGGCGTCGGTGTAGCGCCGCGCCACTCGCGAGAAGTTGATCGCCCCGCCTGATGTCTGGAAGGCACAGAGATCGGCGCCGAGAAGTCCCTCGAGCAGCGCCGCCCGCTGCGGGAGCTGGGCGAAGAGCTCGTCAGGCGGAAAGGGAATGTGCAGGAAGAAGCCGATGCGAAGATCGGGTCGCATCTGCCGCAGCAGCCTGGGCACGAGCTGCAGGTGATAGTCGTGGATCCAGATCCTGGCGTTCCGCGTGGCCCGCCGCGCAATTGCCGTCGCGAATCGGGCATTCACGTCGACGTAGGGCTGCCACCACTTCGATTCGAAGACGGGCTGATGGATCGCGTCGTGATACAGCGGCCAGAGGGTGCTGTTGCAGAAGCCCTGGTAATAGCCATCGACCTCGGCGCGATTCAGGCGCACCGGGGCAATCCCGAGCTTGCCCACCCGCACGCCACGCCCGGCGCGACCCACTCCGCCGTCCCAGCCCACCCAGATGGCCCGATGACGCTCGATCACCGGCTGCATGGCGCTCACCAGCCCGCCCGGGCTGCGCTCCCACACCACACCCTCAGGACTCGCCACACGATTGAACGGAAGCCGATTGGCCGCGATCACCAGTCCCGCGCGGAGGGTCGTCGTCGACTTGGTTGTGGTGGTGCTCGGCATGCGGGTAAAGTGTGGCCCCGCAGCGCAGCAGGGGGAGTGGGTCCGGGCCCATCCTAGTGGGAGCGCTCCGGAGCGGCTTCGCCGCACACTCGCTCTGGTGGGAACCACGGGTGCGCACGCTTGAGCGTTTCGGAGCGGCTTCGCCGCACACTCGCTCTGGTGGGAACCACGGGTGCGCACGCTTGAGCGCTGCGGAGCGGCTTCGCCGCACACTCGCTCTCGTGGGAACAACGGGTGCGCACGCTTGAGCGCTGCGGAGCGGCGTCGTCGCACACTTGCTCTGGTGGGAACCACGGGTGCGCACGCTTGAGCGCTGCGGAGCGGCGTCGCCGCACACTCGCTCTGGTGGGAACCACGGGTGCGCACGCTTGAGCGCTGCGGAGCGGCTTCGCCGCACACTCGCTCTGGTGGGAACCACGGGTGCGCACGCTTGAGCGCTGCGGAGCGGCGTCGTCGCACACTTGCTCTCGTGGGAACAACGGGGGCAGCCACGATCGCACCCCACGATCGTGCCAATGCGGGCGTCGCTCGCTCGGCTCGGCGTTCCCAGTCCATGACCAGGATTTCCGCTGCTCCGCCGGCGTACGCTGGCCTCGCGGTGAAGCCTTCCAGGCTGCATTGCAGACCAGTGTTGCAGCCCCGTTGGCTGCCTCACAACTGGTCCGTCCGCGAACGCAACAGCGGCCAGTCGCATGATCAAGCCCGATCAAGCCCGATCAAGCCCGATCAAGCCCGATCAAGCCCGATCAAGTCTGATCATGCCGGATCAAGTCTGATCAAGTCTGATCATGCCTGACCACACGCCGCATGACCACAAGGATCGCTTCGATGCACGTGAGGTCTCCCCGCGCCTTCGCCACGGTGGTGGCATCCATCTTGGTTGCGCGCTCCTCCTCCGTATCTGCCGCTCCTCCCGGCTTCGTGATCGAGACGACTCTTGACGGGCTCGTGAAGCCGACGGCGCTGGCGCTGGCCCCGGACGGCCGCGCGTTCATCAGCGAGCTCGCGGGGGTGGTCAAAGTCGTCGAGCGCGGCGAGAGCAACGCCGTGGTCATTCTCGACATCGTCGACGAAGTGGGCGCCTCCGCGGACCGCGGGCTGCTCGGGCTGGTGCTCGACCCTGGGTTCGAGACCAACGGATACATCTATCTGTACTTCGTCGTCGATCCCGTCTTCGGTCAGCCGAACGAGCTGCCGGCGTCGGTCACGTTCTGCCGACTTGCGCGGTACACGGTGGGCACACCGGAGAACTGCAACGCCGTGGATCCGGCCTCGCGTGTGGTGCTGCTCGGGAACACGGCCGCCGACGGCACCGTCTCCTGCCATCTCACCCATCAGGGCGGCGGTCTTGCCTTTGCCCAGGATGGATCGCTCCTTCTCGGCGCCGGCGACGGCGCCAGCTACTTCAGCGCCGATGGCGGTGGCAACGTCAACTGCGGAGCGCTCTTCGGCGCCGACTGCAACATCGGCGCGTTCCGAGCGCAGAACCTCGACTGTCTCGCCGGCAAGATCCTGCGCGTGGACCCTGCGACGGGAGCTGGCCTCCCGGACAATCCGTACTTCACCGGAGATCCCGCCGAGCCGCGCTCGAAGGTGTGGGCGTACGGCGTGCGGAATCCCTATCGCATCGTGATGCGACCGGAGAGTGACGGCATCGGCTCGCTGTACATCGGCGACGTGGGCTGGAAGGCCTTCGAAGAGCTGAATGTCTGTCGTGGCGGCGAGAACTTCGGCTGGCCCTGCTACGAAGGGCCGAATCCGCATTCCGCGTACTCCGCGATGAACCCCGCGAACAGCGGCTGCGCGACCTTGAACACGCCGGACAATCCCGGCCCGGTCACGGCGCCGCTGAGCCACTGGCACCACCAGTTCAGCCAGCAGTCGTCGCCACCTGGCATCATCGGCAAATGCACCGTCGGTGGCGCGTTCTACACCGGGACGTCATTCCCCTCGTCGTGGCATGGCGTCCTGTTCTATCCCGACTTCACGCTGAACTGGTTGCGCACGATGCGGCTCGATGAGAACGATGCGCTCGTGAGCACATCGCCGTTCACCTTCATCGGGAACGGGATGTCCGGCCCAGTCGACCTCGCGGTCGATCCGAGCGACGGAAGCCTCATGGTGCTGAATCACACCGGGACCAACGGCGGAGGACTGCAGCGCGTGCGCCATCTCGGCGCCGATCTCAACGACGACGGATCCATCGACGGCGCGGATCTCGGCCTGATGCTCGCCGACTGGGGCAGCGCCAGCAGCGCCGCGGATCTCGATGGAAACGGCACAGTCGAGGCCACCGATCTGGGGCTCCTGCTGACCGCGTGGGACGCATGAGTGCGCATGGGCGAATCGCCGCTCTTCACGGCGACCGGCGTGGCCGTACGCCGAGCTGGGGCTCGGCGAGACGCTGGTGCGCGCAACCTCCGTGCACGTCGACCATGCTCGCCAGACTTTCGTCACCTCGCGTGCAGGAGGTATGGAGCACGGAGGACATGGAGGACATGGAGGACATGGAGGACATGGAGGACACGGAGAAGCACGCGAGCGAGTGTTGTTGGTGAACGGACACGATTGGCTGTGATGCCGGCATTATGCATGGTGCCTGCATCACGGGGCCGGTGCCGTTCGCACCCTTGCCTCTTTCTCCGTGTCCTCCGTGACCTCCATGTCCTCCGTGTTCCATCCTTCCTGCGCACGACGCGAAGGACCTCGTCCATGGAGATCCGTGTCACTTCGTTCTTCGCTCAAGTGGGCGAATCGCCGTTCTTCACGGCGACTGGCGCCGCCGTGCGTCGAGCTGGGGCTCGGCGGTCCCAGGTGCGGCGGTACTGGGCTCGGCGGTACCGGGCTCGGCGGCGCTGCGGGCGTGATTCGTTCACGGCGTTGCCCGGCACGGCTGCGGAGTGCGCGAGGAGGGCCTCGAACCCGGCCACTGCCGCGGCCCGACCGATGGCCTGCGTGAGGGCTTCGCTGCCGTGGTGGTTGTCGGCCTGCCAGTCCGTCCCGGTAAGCCGCGACTCTGCCGCCCGGCGCTCAGACACCCTGGACACGCACAGCTCACGGAGGAGGTCCGCATCGTGAGTTCGGCGTGGGCTCCCAGCGGCACATGCTGCTGAGGCAGCGGATCGGGCTCAACGAATCGTGCGTGTCCCAGATCCCCTTCCAGATCCCCTTCCAGATCCCCTTCACGAGTCGCGGGTGTCCAGGATGGCTCCCCGATCGACCAAGGCCCTAGCCCCGATCTCAGGCTTGCCTCGACCGGGATTTTTTCACTTGGGTTTTCCACCGGGCGGCGTCGCGGTCTGCTGGACGACGGGCGGGATGACGAGTTGGGCTGGAGCCGCTGCGATGGCCGGCGGCGGATCGAGGCGGCGCACGGAGCTCGTCGTGACTTCATCGAGAGTCGGACTCGACGATCGCCGAAGGCCCTGCCACGCAACGACGTCGCCGGCGGCGAGCCGGCCGATCACTGAAGTGAGGTCTCGCTCGGTGGTGAGAAGTACGAGCTTTACTCCGTCCCATCCGGCGATGCGGTGGCGCGGGGTCGAGACGTCACGCTCGATCCGCATGGCTTCGGTCGTCCGCCTCCGGGCGTCGTCCCTCAAATCGTCTGCCTGCCGCTTCAGTTCCTCCCGGCGATGGGTGTTGCTCGTACCAGAGGAATTCCGGTCGTTGTCGCGGAGCCCGGCCCTGTCCCGGTCGTGCTGCTTGGCCCTCTCCTCAAGCTTTGACGCCTCGACTCGAAGCGCCTCCGCCCGGGCCACTGCGGCGGAGTCCGCGGGGACCGGATCGATCTGCAGAACCCGCACAACTTGCACGCCCGCAACCACGGGGCCCGAAGGCGCCGCGGGCGTGCTCAAGTCGGTGAAGTCCCCGAGCTTGGCTTCCAGGCGCGCCACGCGCTCCTGAAGGTCGCGGACCATCTCACGGAGTTCGGCGAGTTCGTCGGCTCGGAGCGGAGACGCGAGGATTACGGCGAAAGCCAAACCAATGGCGGCGAGTAGGTGGTGTCGCATGGGAGCAAAGCGTACACGGGACGGAATCACGCGAGCAGCTTGTGGCGATGAACCAGGGACGTGGTCAGGCATCGCCCCGCGAGCGAACGGGGCGTATTCGCCGGGAACGGCAGACTACCGTCAACGGTCTCCTCGCAATTCCTACAGGTCCGCTCGCCATGCGCATTCTGATGATCACCACTGGTTCGCACGGCGACGTGCATCCGTTCCTTGCGGTCGGAGGAGCGCTCATGCGACGCGGGCACTCGGCGACGCTGCTCGCCAATCCGGTGTTCGCCGAGCTGATCGAGTCGCACGGCCTGCGATTTCGTGGTGTCGGGGAGAGGCAATCCTTGAAGGAGCAGTTCCGCGCCAACCCCGCCGTGTGGGACCCGCGGCAGGCGCACAGGTCGCTGATCACGCAGGGAATCGGGCCACTTTCGAGGCCGATCTTCGAAGCGACCCGCGACGCGATTCTCGAGGACCGGCCCGACCTGGTGGTGCTCCACAATGCGTGCTTTGCCGCGTCATGGGCCGCGGAAGAAGCAGGAGTTCCCGCGGCTGTTGCGCTTCTCTCCCCGCTCTACTGGCTGTCGAGACACGAGACACTGGTTGATGCGAGGTCCGGAGTGCTGAAGCCGGGTTCGGTGAAGCGTTGGAGCATCCGGACCTTTCTGCGACCACTGCTCGATCGCACGATCGACTCCACGCTCAACAGTGTTCGCCGCGAACTCAACCTCGAGGCTCGCCGCGGCTGGTTGCGGGCGACGACGCACGGCGGGGTGTTGAACCTCGCTCTCTGGTCGGAGCACTTTCGCGGTCCACTCCCCGACGATCCCGCGACTTCGACGATCTGCGGCTTCACCTGGCACGATGCGATTCTCCCGGGCGCACAGGCCAACCTCGAGGATCTCGAGGCGTTCCTTGCCGCCGGTCCGCCGCCCATCCTGTTCTCGCTCGGCACGGCTGTCGTTCATGTGGCGCCGGACTTCGACCGGGTTGTCGAGGAGGCGATGCGGCTGACCGAGTCGAAGCGCGCCATCCTTCTCACCGGTCCCGGGGGTGAGGAGGCCTCGTCGTCGAAGCACGTGTGGCGATTTCCATACGCACCGTTCAGTCGTGTGATGCCGCAGTGCGCCGCGATCGTTCATCACGGCGGCATCGGGACGACCGCGCAGGCCCTGCGCGCCGGTCGGCCGCAGATCGTGCTGCATACCGCACACGACCAACCCGACAACGGCGACCGCATCCGGCGATTGGGAGTGGGCAAGAGCACATCCCTCAAAGCCGTACGTCCCGCGTGGTTGGCAGAGGCGATCCGCCAAGTGACCTCGGAGCCGAGTTTCGGCGATCGCGCCGAAGAGCTCGCTCGGCTCATTCGCGCCGAACGCGACGGCGCCGAGGTCGCCGCCGATGCGATCGATCAGTTCCTGAGGGCAACTCGGGCGGCGTAGCGAGCGCCGTCAGCTCCGACGTCGTAGGTGGGCGAGTGAATGCCGACTCAGGTGCAGGCAAGGACTCGTCGGGACTCGTCGGACACGCACGTTTCCCGAATGTTTCCAGGGGAGGTCTGCATGTCGTGCTCGCGCGGGTCCCGCTCCACAACCTGTTGAGCCGCTTAATCCATCGCCACAAATCGTGCGTGTCCAAGTCGCCCGTCCCTGTTGCTGGCGCCGACGTGCGCCGCGGCTCAGAGCCAGCGCTTCTGCTTCAACACACTCCAGACAGCTTGAATGTGTGCCTCGGCACGGGGGCTCGTTGGCGGGGGCTCCTTGGACACGCAGGGGCTCGTTG
>Ga0163155_10007471_pt1 | contig 10307 bp, 11 predicted proteins | sample OliLakLV19SP4G1_FD_148611 | JGI IMG/M metagenome (GOLD analysis project Ga0163155, IMG submission 148611) | Freshwater microbial mat bacterial communities from Lake Vanda, McMurdo Dry Valleys, Antarctica - Oligotrophic Lake LV.19.SP4.G1 | ecosystem: Environmental > Aquatic > Freshwater > Lake >...
GGCGGTTCGTAATACGCATGATCGCGCGCGACTAGTCGCAGCGCTCTGCCAGGCCAAGCCCCCGCTCTTGGTTGTGCCCGAATCGCGAAAAACGGTGCTGTACTTTTTTTGACCAGCACTCCAACTGACTGAGCGCGGACGGATCGGTGGCCAGCAGAAAGCGCCATGCAATGGGGAGCTACAGCACCCATTGCCGAAGTGGGCGCTCGGGCAGCACCTCGTCGGACAGCAGCGCTGCGTTCTCGGCCCTGCGGCGTGCGCCACAGGAAGGACAGAACCCGCGCTTCTTACAGCTGAACGCCAGCAGTTTCTCGGTATGGCAGTACTCGCAACGCACGCGCAGGAAGCCCTCCTCCAGCCGGCCGCACTTCAGGTAGGCATCAAACTCCTGCGCCACGTAGTCGGGAAGGGATCGAGCTTCCCTGGACCACAGCTCGCGGAATACGGGATAGCGCTGCCCGACCAGCCGATAGACGCCGGCGCATCGGGGCATGGGTCGCCCAGGGCAGGGCGCGGATCAGGCAGGCGAAGCGGGTAAGCCGATCACCCCGCGGCATGTGGCGATGACTCGGGCGCAGCGCCTGAATCGCGTGTTCGGGATCGATATCGAGGCCTGCGCCTGCTGCGGCGGCAAGCTTGCGATTCTCGCCAGCATCGAGGCGCCGGCAGTCATCGCGAAGATCCTGGCACACCTGCAGAAGACGACCCCGGATCACCATCAACCCGAGCTGCCGCTCGGCGCACAGGCACCGCCGACACAGGCGCGGCTGATCTGATGCGCTCCTGAGTCAAGATGACGATCGCTTGCTGCCGAGGAACCCGCAGCCGGTAGGGAGGGTGCATGCCCGCAAGTCAGTTCGGCGGTCGCAGTGCCGCTTGCCATGCAGTGAAAGGAGAGGAAGATTCGCATCGAGGCTCGGTCCGGGCTGTTGGCATGGCCGAAGCAAGCCGGGAGTGGGCAGGAGTCAGGAGGCCGCTCTGGCGGGCTTCGGCAGCGAAGGTGGTTTGAAAGTACTATCCGCTCCGAAGACCAGTCGCCCCGACGCCAGCACCGCGGCATTGAGCACGAAGTACGCGGCCGCCCCGAGCGCTGAGCGCGTGACGCATGGCCCAGGGTCATGCCGTCGAACCCAGACGGTGACAGCACCCGCGAGCGTGAGCCACAGCATCGCTCCGGTGCTGCCCATCCGTCAGACTCCCCAAAGTTGCGCCTCAATACTCAAACGCATCGACTCCGACCAGGCCTCAGCCTCAGCCTCAGCCTCAGCCTCAGGCACTACCGAACCGCATGACGTCTACTGCACCCAACCCGTCACCCGCAGCCGTCCGCTGATCTTGGCTCAGTACCAAGCACAATGCGAACCCAGCCACATCCTAGACCCGGCCAAGGCTCGTACGCAGCTGGTCCGACGCCACGAAGACGACACCCGGGCTCCGTTCAGAACAAGTGATCGACGCCCTTGCGTTGCCGTGCGCGCTGCACAATAGCTGCCGACAGCGCCCCGCACCTTGCATCGGTCACAGGTGGGAGCTATCTTTTCGGCGCTGCCGCACCAGACAGTCCGATCAGGATCAACGTATCGACACAGTTTCGGCCACGTCTACCAACGAGTGGCGCCGATGGCCGATCGTCGCCGGAGCGGCCCTCGGGCTAGGCAGCGGCGGCTCTGTCTTCGTCTTCATCTCAAGCCTGTTCGTGCTGCCTCTCTCGCAAGAGTTCGGCTGGACCCGCGGTCAGATCGCCGCGGCGGCAACTACCGGCCTACTGACCGCAGTCCTCGCGCCGTTCATCGGACGACTCGCGGATCGCCATGGCGCCCGGCCCGTGATTCTCGGCTCGATCGCAATGATGAGCCTCGGCTATCTGACGCTGGCGACGATGCGCGGTTCGCTGACTATGTACTACGTCGGCATGTTCCTGATGGGCCTTGGCGGTGTGGGTACGACAGGAATGACCTACACGCGCATCATCACCGGCTGGTATTCGCGCCACCGCGGGCTCGCTCTCGGTATTTCCCTCGCGGGCGTGTCGGTGTTCGCGTTCATCCTGCCGCCGCTGCTGTCCCGGCTGATTGACGCCCTGAGCTGGCGCGCGGGCTATGTCGCGCTCGCGGCAATCGGCATTGGCGTCGGAGTACCTGCCGTGATCTGGCTGCTGCGCGAGCCGCCGCCGGCCACGCCCTTCGGCAGCTCAGCCCTGACGGCAGGCGCAGCAGGCATTTCACAAGGCTGGCACACATACCTGCGCTGCACGGCTCGCAAACCGGTGTTCTGGCTGCTGTTCATCTCAATGATCCTGGTCAACGTCGCAGGTTCGCCGCTGCTGGCGCAGCTGACGCCCCTACTGAGTGATCGTGGCATTCCGATCCGTACTGCAGCGGGACTGCTTTCGGCCTATGCGGCTGCGGTGCTGATCGGGCGGCTGATCGGCGGATATCTGATCGACCGCGTATCGCCACCCTCGGTCGCCGCGGTCGCGATGCTGGCGCCAGCGGTGGGCTGTCTGATGCTGATCGACACGGACAGCGTGATGACGACCGTTGTCCTCGCCGTGCTCCTGCTGGGGCTGTCCCAGGGCGCAGAGATGGATCTGCTCGCGTTCTTCATCGCCCGGCACCTGGGTCTGCGCGACTATTCCACGACTTTTGCGGTGATGATTGCCGGCGTGGTCATCGGCAACGTCCTGGGCGCCCTGCTGTTCGGCTTCACGCATGACCTCACGGGCACCTACGGCATCGCACTCGCCGCCGCCGCAGTGTGCTTCCTCGGCGGCGCCGCTTCGCTCTATGCTCTACGCTGGCAGCCGCTGATTGAGCGCGATCCAATCACAGCGTGACCACGGCATGCCCAACCACGGCTAGTCACTTGCCTTCGCTCGCGACATGATCCCCGCGAAAATGGCGCGCTGCTCGGCGTCACTGCCACCGGTCCATGCCAAACTCGCCGGCCATCCACTTTCACATGTGCGTATTCCGGACCATTCTGACCTCTGATTCTGATTGAAGATGACCGATTGTCGGCTTTGGCTGGAATCTGTGGTCACGTTGCCGGAACCCTCGGTCACGTTCGTCCGGAAGGAAGCCTCGTTTGCGCTGGAACTTGCATTGTCCTGGCTAAGCTGCCCGATTTTTAAACGGAGAAGCCAATGCCAGCCAAACGGAGTGCCATGCGCAAGATCAAGGAAATACTTCGCCTGAAGTTTGAGGTGAAGCTCAGCCACGAGAAGATCGCGGCGGCGACGGGGGTGTCCAAGGGCGCGGTGACGAATACGCTGCAGCAGGCGGTACAGAAGTCCTTAGCCTGGCCGTTGCCGGCGGAATTGGACGAGAGCGGACTGGAGGCGCTGCTGTACGTGAAAGCGGCGCCGAGCGAACACTATGCGCAGGCCGACTACGCACTGATCCACCAGGAACTGAAACGCAAAGGCGTGACGCTGCAGTTGCTGTGGGAAGAATATCGCGCCGCCACGGCGAACACGCGTACCGCTACAGCCAGTTCTGTCTGCATTACCACGACTATCGCGGCACGCTCGCCCGCTCGATGCGCCAAGTGCACCGCGCAGGGGAGAAAATGTTCATCGACTATCAGTAATGTCCCAACGTTGCGCGTGTCGATATCCCTAACCCTCTGAACCGCCTTGCAAAAATGTCTTTCTGGTCTGGTCTCGATTTGAACATCGGATGCCTCTCGCGCACCGTGCCCGCGGTTGTCGCCGCGGAGTCGTTCGATGCATCAAGGCCAGCTCGTCTTCGCGCAGCTCATGCGCCATCTGCCGCTCAGCACCTTTCGCCGCTGTGTGGCGCACGACGCCGGGGAGCACAAGGTCAAGAGCTTCTCGTGTCTCGATCAATTCCTGTGCATGGCCTTCGCGCAGCTGACGTATCGGGAGAGCCTGCGGGATATTCAAGCGTGCCTGCGAGCACCGTCCTCCAAGCTTTATCACCTGGGTATCCGCGGATCGATCGCACGCAACACGCTGGCGAACGCCAACGCAACGCGCGACTGGCGCATCTACGCGACCTTCGCCCAACGCTTGATCGGTCTCGCTCGCGAGTTGTATGTCGACGAGCCCTTCGGCGTGGACCTGGCCGAGACCCTCTACGCGCTCGACGCCACCACGATCGATCTGTGCCTGTCGGTATTTCCCTGGACACCGTTCCGCTCCACCAAGGCGGCCATCAAGCTGCATACGCTGCTCGATCTGCGCGGCAATATTCCCAGCTTCATCCATATCAGCGACGGCAAGCTCCACGACGTCAACGTCCTCGATCTGTTGCTTCCCGAGCCCGGCGCCTACTACGTGATGGACCGTGGCTACCTGGACTTCCAGCGTCTCCATCGTCTGCACGAAGCGGGCAGCTTCTTCGTCACGCGCGCCAAGTCGAACCTCAAAGCGGATCGCCGATACTCGCATCCAGTGGATCGAGAAACCGGCTTGATCTGCGATCAAACCGTGGTCTTGAGTGGCTTCTACTCCCACAAGGACTTCCCCGTGCCGCTCCGTCGTATCAAGTATCGCGATCCGAAGACCCACAAGCGGCTGGTCTTCCTCACCAACCAGTTCAATCTTCCCGCCCTGAGCATTGCCGATCTGTATCGCTGCCGCTGGAGCTCTTCTTCAAATGGATCAAGCAGCACCTGCGCATCAAGTCGTTCTTCGGCACGTCAGAGAACGCCGTCAAGACACAGATCTGGATCGCCGTCTCCGTCTACGTGCTCGTCGCCATCGTCAAGAAACGTCTGAAGCTGCCCCTCTCGCTCTATGAAACCCTACAGATCCTCAGCCTCATGCTATTCGAGCAAACACCGTTCGATGCGCTACTTTCACGCGTCGTCGCCGACTCAAATCCGCCCGAAAGTCATAACCAGCTGAATCTGTTCGACTAACGTTGGGACACTGCTGAAGCTACTACTAGAATCCGGTGCTAATCCGCGTGGAGGCGTCGACGCGAAAGGGTGGTCGCCCCTCATCGCCGCCTCACTATACGGTCACGTCGGCGTCGTAAAAACGTTGATCGACGCTGGCGCCGACGTCAACGCCCGGGTTTCTGACGGGCATACGGCTCTTGGTTGGGCGCGCGCGGGAGGTCACGCGGAGATAGTTCGGATGTTGGAGCGAGCCGGAGCAAGGTAGAACTTTAGCGGACATTAGTTCCGCTGCGTTGTGTGACTTGAGTACGGGTGTTGCGATGGAGGGGGCTCGGAGGAAGAGGGTGGCGTCCCCTAACGGTCGTTGTCCCAGTGAAACTTGTGCATCACCCGGTGCATCACCGGTGCGAGCGCGACGCTCGCCGTGATCAGGAACAGCAGGCCCCCATACAGCGCGAACAGGCCGGCGAATAGCTTGCCGGCGTCGGTTTTCGGCATGTCCACTGGGCCCATGCCGCCGAGCAGCATGACCGCGTTGAGGAACGCGTCCAGCGGCGCGAGATGCTCGAGCTCGACGTAGCCGCCCATGCCGAGCGCGAGCGAAGCGGCGATCAGCCCGAGCACCACGCCGGCGTGTTGCAGCAGGCGGTAGACGAATTCCCGTCGTGGCAGTGGACGATGCGAGATCTGTTCGTACATCGAGTCAACTCCGATCGACCCTGGAACGTGGAGGCCAGCATACGACGCCGCGGCCGGCCACGGCGCCGGATCTCAGGTCGCATAGGTCGCGGAACTGTCCCCGGCGGCGCCGGACGTCGCGTCGCGCGTCATCGGCACGAAGCGGATCGTGATGCCGGGTCGAAGCTCATGATCGATGGGTATGCCGCGGCGATACCCGAGCGCCTCGTACAGTCGTACGCCCGGCAGCGTGGCCATCAGTTCGAAGGCGCGAAAGCCAGCGGCCTGCGCTTCGGCCTCGCAGCGCTCGAGGAGCGCACGGCCGATGCCGCGCCGCGCGTGGGCCGGATCGACGAAGAAGGCACGGATCCGGGCTGCGTCCCGTGCCGGGTCGAGGACGCCCGCGTCGCGGCTCGGGTCGGTGTCGCCGCCGAACAGCGTGCGGCGCCGGCTCCAGCCGCCGCAGCCGACCGGCGCGCGGTCCTGTTCGGCGACGAAGTAGGTGCCGTCGCGGATCAGCTGCGTATCGACGCCGAAAGCGCTCGCCAGCGCCGCCTCGACCTGTGCGCAATCGTAGTCGCTGGCGCTGAGCCCACGTGCGGAGCGTGCAATCAACGCCTCGAGGGGCGGTATGTCATCGAGACGTGCGAGGCGAAGCCGGAAAGCAGCTGGGGCAGGCATCACGGCGCCGCGCTCAGGCGCCGGGCGGGTGGTACTTGCCCACCAGCTTCGCCCAGCGCGTCTCGACACGCGCGAAGGACTCGGGCGCCATGCGCTCGAGTTCGGCGCGGTTCAGCGCCTGGTAGGTCTTCGGGCCGCCTTCCTCCGGCCACTGGCGCGTCGCATCGATGACGATCTTCGAGGTCATGGGCCGCTTCACCATCGAGGGATCGAGTGCCATGCCGCGCGACTCGGGGATGATCGCGGTCGCCGGCTGCGGCTGCCAGCGCGAGCCGATCGCATGCATCATCTCGACGCGATCGAGCACCTCGAGGTCGTCATCGACGATCACGATCACCTTGGCGATGCCGACGATCTGCGCGATCCGCTTGCCGATCTCGAGCCCCTCGCCGGGTTTGTTCTTCTTGATGCTGACGAAGCACAGGCCCGTCGCCTCGACCGGCGTGTGCAGCATCTTCACGTTCGGCATGAAGCGCTGCAGCGTCGAGAGCGCGATCTTCTCGAGCGGCGCGGTCGGGAAGCCGCGCGTGAGGCCGGTGTACTGGTTGACGATCCACGGATCCTTGCGGTGCGTGATCGCGGTGACGTTCATCCAGAAATTCTCGGACTTGCGAGCGCCCATGTAGCCATACATCTCGCCGAACGGGCCCTCGGGCTTGAATCCCTGGTCGAGCGGCACTTCGCCCTCGATCACCATCTCGGCGCCCGCTGGCACCAGGTGATCGTTGGTCTCGCACTTCACGACCCGCAGCGGCTTGCCGCGGATCGCCGAGACGACTTCGAGCTCGTCGGCCTTGGCGCGATTGAGCTTCGAGCTCGAGACCACCCAGGTGACGGGATCCTGGCCGAGCGCGATCGACACCTGCACCGACTTCTCGCCGCGTTCGATCGCCTTGCGGAACGCGAGCCAGGCGCCCTGGCCCTCCTCGGGGTTCACGCCTAGCATGCGCGGCCCCTTGATCTCGCAGCGATAGGTGCCGAAGTTCTTGCCGAGCTCCTTGTCGTTCGTGAACACCGAGCCGGTGTTGACGTAGCGGCCCGAATCGGCCGGATTCGACTGGAAGTAGGCGAACTTCGTCAGGTCGATGTCGTCGCCGCGCAGCACGACCTGCTTGCACGGCGCCTCGGCGCGCGCCACTTCCTCGAACGGCGCGACCGGAAATGCACCGCCGCGCCCGAGCTTCAGGTATTCGCCGACGCGATCGAGCGCCTTGTAGTAGGTCGCCATGTGATCGCCGGCAACCGGCTCGATGCCGAAGGCCAGGCACTCGGTGTCCCAATGGCCGAAGTGGTTGGCGATCACCGGACCCTTGTGCCAGTGGCCGTCGATCTTGATGTTCTCGATGTACAGCGTCGGTGCGAAGTACATGCCGAAGCGGTCGACCAGACGGTACATCAGCGCGGTCGCTTCGTACTGGTCCTGGTCGATGTCCTTCACTTTCAGCAGCAGGCCGCGCCGCTCGAGCTCCCGCACATAGCCGCGCAGGTCGTCGAACGGGCCGAACTCCCACTTCGGGCCTTCGCCTGGCTTCAGCACCGGCGAGGGTCCGCTGGCACCGACGCCGGGCGGCGGGCCAGCCGGGCCGGCCGGTGGTTCAGTTACGCCCGGCGGCGGGCCGCCGACGCCAGCAGGCGGCCCGCCCGCACCCGGCGGTGGCCCGCCCACGCCAGCAGGCGCACCCGCGCTGCCGCCCGCCTGCTGCGCCGCGGCGATCTTCAGGTCCGCGATCGCCAGCGCCGCTGCCGACAGCCCCGCGGTGGTGGCGAGGAAGTTGCGACGCGAAAGGCCATTTCGCAGTCGCTCTCTCGCGTCGTCGTGTTCGCTAGGATCCATGTCGTGTTCTCCTCGGCGCTTGTGCTACGCCTGCGTCCGACCGTGCCACGTTGCCCGGGTGCGGTAAAGGCACGACGGGCATGCACGTCCGACCTACGGTGCCGCGACGGCGTGCTAGGCTGCGGCCTCGCGCGCTCGCGCGAACCTCACCCGGCAAGGATGCCCGCGTGCGTCACCTGATCCTGATCCTCGGCGACCAGCTCGACCGTCGCAGCGCGGCGTTCGACGGCCTCGACCCGCGCCAGGACGTGCTCTGGATGGCCGAGGTCGCGCACGAATCCACCAAGGTCTGGTCCGCGAAGGCGCGGATCGCCGTGTTCCTCGCGGCGATGCGCCATTTCGCGGCGGCGCTGCGCGAGGAGGGCTTGAACGTCGACTACCACGCGTTCGATGCGACGACGCCGGAGAGCATCGCCGACCCCGACGCCGACACCAACGGCGGGATGGCGACGCCCCCGTCGACGCTCGAGGCTCGGCTCGCCGTGACGCTGCGCGCGCAGCGGCCCGAACGCGTGATTCTGGTCGAGCCCGGCGAATGGTCGGTGCGCGAGGCGCTGCGTGGCGTGCTGGACGCTGCGGGCATCGACTGGGAAGAGCGACCCGATCGGCACTTCCTCTGCTCGCACGAGCAATTCGCTGCGCATGCCCGCGGCCGCCGCCAGCTGCGGATGGAGTTCTTCTATCGTGAGATGCGCCAGTGGCACCGCGTGCTGCTCGACGCGGCGGGCGATCCGGAAGGCGGGCAGTGGAACTACGACGTCGATAACCGCGGCCGCTTCGGCGCGGGCGGGCCGGGCGCGCTCGAACCGCCGCTTCGGCGGCCACGCAGGTTCACGCCCGATGCGATCACGCGTGCGGTGCTCGAAATGGTCGAGGCGCGGTTCGCGACGCATCCCGGCGCACTCAATGAATTCGACTGGCCGATCACGCGCGCGCAGGCGCTGGAGGCGCTCGCCGACTTTATCGAGCATCGCCTCGAGCGTTTCGGGCTCTATCAGGATGCGATCTGGACCGGTGAGCCCTGGCTGTTCCATTCGCGGCTGTCTGTGGCGCTGAACCTGAAGCTGCTCGATCCGCGCGAGGTCATCGACGCGGCGGAACGTGCCTGGCGCGCCGGGCGCGCACCGCTCGCGGCGGTCGAGGGCTTCATTCGCCAGGTGCTCGGCTGGCGCGAATACGTCCGCGGCGTCTACTGGCAGTCGATGCCTGACTATGCGCAGCGCAACGCGCTGCAGGCGAGCGCGCCGCTGCCCGCGTTCTACTGGACCGGCGACACTGACATGGCCTGCCTGCGCGATGCGATCGGCCAGACGCTGCGCCTCGGTCATGCGCACCACATCCAGCGCCTGATGGTGACGGGCCTCTACGCGCTGCTGCTCGGTGTCGAGCCGCGAGCGGTGCACGAATGGTACCTCGCTGTCTATGTCGATGCGGTCGAATGGGTCGAGATGCCGAACACCCTCGGCATGTCGCAGTACGCCGATGGCGGCACGATGGCCTCGAAGCCCTATGTGGCTTCCGGCAAGTACATCCAGCGGATGTCCAATGCCTGCGCCGGCTGTCGCTACGATCCGGCGCGCGCCACCGGGCCGAAGGCCTGCCCGTTCACGACGCTGTACTGGGACTTCCTCGCGCGCCACGAGACGACGCTGCGCACCAATCCGCGGATGGCGATGCAGCTGCGCAATCTTGCGCGGCTCGATGCCGAAGCGCGCGCAGCGATCGCGGCCCAGGCGAGCGGGTTGCGGGAGCGCTGAGGATGCGCGGCGTCGCCAAGGCCAATCTGCCACAACGCGACTGCGCGCACTGCGGCCGGCCGTTCTCCTGGCGCAAGCGCTGGGCGCGCTGCTGGGAGGCGGTGAAATACTGCAGCGACGCGTGTCGGCGCGGTAAGGTGCCGCTGCCCCTGGACCGTCGAGGTGGACGATGACGATCGCGGCCCACAATCTCTCGCAGCGCTTTCCGCAGCGCCGCGCCATCATCACCGGCGCTGCCAGCGGCCTCGGCCTCGCCTGCGCCGAGATCCTCGCGCGCGAGGGCTGGCGGCTGGTGCTGACCGACGTCGATGCGCCGCGCCTCGACCTCGTCGCCCAGAGCCTCGCGCGGGAAGGGGCGCCTTCGGTCGCGATCGCCTGCGACGTGCGCGACGAGGCAGCGGTGCGTGCGCTGGTCAACCAGGCGGCGGCGGCCTTGGGCGGGCTCGATGTCGCGATCCACTCGGCCGGCGTCGCGACCGCGGGCGCGT
>Ga0163155_10007472_pt1 | contig 10306 bp, 10 predicted proteins | sample OliLakLV19SP4G1_FD_148611 | JGI IMG/M metagenome (GOLD analysis project Ga0163155, IMG submission 148611) | Freshwater microbial mat bacterial communities from Lake Vanda, McMurdo Dry Valleys, Antarctica - Oligotrophic Lake LV.19.SP4.G1 | ecosystem: Environmental > Aquatic > Freshwater > Lake >...
GCTCGGGCATGGGTGGCTCTCTTTATGAAGGGATAAGAGTCTACGCGCGGATATGGGCTGATGGCATGCCGTCCGTCTGAGCCGAGCTGCGCGAGCGGCCGGTCGTAGGTGTGCGATGCCACCGAGACATACGCCCGACCCTTGCGCACTTCACCGAAGAATGACTCCAGGCCAACGGCGTGCGCCATTCGGCGGCGATGGACGTATCCTTGTGAGACCGCCATTTGCTGAAGGAGTGTTTGCCATGACTACCGCCGCCGTTCGACCCGCTTCGTCGCTCCAGCCCTCCACCGATCCCCTGCAGCTCATTGACGTTGACCACGTTCGGTTCCACGTGGGGAACGCGAAGCAGGCGGCGTTCTTTTACGCGCACTGCTTCGGCTTCCAGATCGAACAGGTCTGCGACCTGACCACCGGCTCGCGCGAAGCCGCCCATTACCTGCTGACGCAGGGGAACATCCGGTTCCTCTTGACCAGTTCGTTGTCCGCCGAGCACCCCGCGGCGCTCGAAGTCGCGATGTACGGCGACGGCGTGAAGGACGTGGCGTTCACCGTGTTTGACGCCGAGAAGGCCTTTGAGCGGGCGGTCAAGAACGGCGCGACAGCGGCGCCCGGCGGCGAGCCGCGGACCCTGCGCGACGATCATGGCAGCGTGACCACCGCAACCATTCGCACGTATGGGCGCTGCGTGCACACATTTGTGAGCCGAACCGGTTCGTATGACCTCGTGAACCTCAAGAAGGGCGGCGTCTTCGCCCCGCGATTCCGCAAGATCGATCCCAACTGCGGCACACCGTCGAACGGGGCGGTCGGGTGCGCGCCGCAGAGCGGCGTCGGGTCGTCGGTCCTCGCGATCAACGACTACAACCGCAAGAACCCGTGCGGCCTGAAATACGTCGACCACCTCGTCGGCAACGTCGAGATGGGCAAGATGAACTACTGGGTGAAGTTCTATGAGGACGTGCTTGAGTTCACGATGTTCAAGCACTTCGACGACAAGGATATTTCCACCGACTTTTCGGCCCTCATGTCGAAGGTCATGGCGAGCGGCAACAACCTGATCAAGATGCCCATCAACGAGCCCGCCGAGGGGAAGAAGAAGAGCCAGGTGCAGGAATATCTCGACTGGCACAACAACACGCCGGGCGTGCAGCATCTCGCGCTGCGGACCGATGATGAACTGCATTCGATCGCCGCGCTGCGCGGGCGCGGCGTCGACTTCCTGATGCTGCCCGATGCGTATTACGAAGCCGTGTGGAACCGCGTGGACACCATGCTGACGAGCCACGGGCACTCGGCGGTGAAGGAAGATCACCAGCGCGTTCGCGACCTGGGCATCCTTGTTGATGCGGACGATGAGGGGTATCTGCTTCAGTTGTTTACCAAGCCGCTGCAGGATCGGCCGACGTTGTTCTTTGAGATTATCTGCCGCCGCGGGTCGCAGTCGTTCGGCAAGGGGAACTTCAAGGCGCTGTTTGAGGCGCTGGAGATGGAGCAGGAGAAGAGAGGGAATCTGTGATTGCGGGTCTCGGGTTTCGGGGCTCGGGTTTCGGGTGGGGGCGCTTGAGATGCTGACTGAGTGATAGGCTTGAATGCACGCGGGTTTGTGCGCGGGACAGGGAGGCAACGTGACGATCGATAAACTCCGTCAGGTGATCGCTACTGAGCCGTTCAGGCCCTTTACCATCTGCATGGCGGATGGTCGCCAATACCGCGTGGCGTCGCGTGAGTTCGTAACCATCGCGCCGAAAGCCGAGCGGACGTTCGTGGTCGCCTACGGCGAAGAGGAATACGCGATCCTCGATCTCCTGCTCGTGACGGCGTTCGAGTTCGGGAACGGGCATGAGAAGACGAAGCGGCGGAAGGCGTCGTAGAAGGCGAGGCAACATCGATGTCAATCCGTACGTTCTCCAGTCGATTGACCCTTGGATCGGTGTTGATTGCCTCTGCTTGCTTCAACACTGTTGCTCAAGCGAGTCCTCCTTCTGTCGTCACTCCAACACCCGACGCGACGGACCTTGAACAGGAGTTCGCCTCCCCCATTCGTTCCGACGAAATGGTGGTCCTCTTTCCCACGCTCGCCGCCCGCACCGCAGATGGCTGGCTCGTTCAGGTGCACGGGTGGATCTACGAGCCGGAGCGTGATTCGCGCGTGAGAGCTTCATTGATCGAGCGATTCGGGATGCTGATAGGGCTCACCGAGGCTGAGCGGGAGAAGCCGGAGTTTAAGGAAATAGCCAGCCGCTTTGTCGCAGACAACGAACGCGGCAAGAGCATCCGCGTGCATATCGGCGACCACTCCAAGGTCATGCCCGCAAGCGGCGCGAATGGCCACTTCAAGGGCGAGATCAACCTCACCGATGAGCAGGCTAAACTCGTTGAGCAAGACGCACACGGCCGCATCACAATCGAAGTCCGTCCGACCAGCAGGCCCGAACGGAAGTTTGCCGGTCACGTTACGCTGCTCGCCCCGGAGGGCCTCAGCGTCATCTCGGACATCGACGACACCATCAAGGTCAGCAACGTGCTCGACAAGCAAGAACTGCTTCGAAGCTCGTTCGCAAAGCCCTTTGAAGCTGTGCCGGGGATGGCGGATTTCTATAAGAAGTTCGCCGACGAAGGAGCTTCGTTTCACTATGTTTCGGCGTCGCCGTGGCAACTGTACGTGCCGCTCGCGGCGTTCATCCAAGGGGGCGGCTTTCCGCCGGGGTCGATGCATCTCCGTGACTTCCGGTTCAAGGACGAGACGGCGCTTGAACTCCTCTCGTCGCCGCGGTCGTTCAAGACGGCGGCGATACGCGATCTGATTCAGCGATTTCCGCAGCGACGGTTCGTACTTATCGGCGATACGTCGGAAGACGACCCGGAGGCATTCTCGCAGTTGGCCAAAGAGTTCGCGGAGCAGATTGTGTTTATAGCGATCAGGGACTGCGGCGAGGAAAGTCTCGCTCGCGCTGCCCGAGCGTCGCTCGAGAAACTGCCTGCTGGAAAATGGATCGTCTTTGGCTCGCCAAGCGAAGTTGATGCGAAGCGGATCCGACTCGAGTTGCGCGCCCGCGAGCGATGAAAGATGTTCAAGTCGGCGCCGGTCGATTGCCTCGCAGGGTACCGCCGATGACGATCGCCGCGCTGATCAGAACGAGGTTCTTGATGATGTACTGACCCTCGAGCGTCGGCGCCCAGGGGATATGTACGAAGCACACATCGGGCAAGATCACGAGCGGCAGGAACGTGCCGGGCATCTGCAGCGCCAGCAGCGCGATCGAGACGCGGATGAGCGGACGCCAGAGCATGCAGATACCGATAAGCACTTCCCACACGCCGAGCACGGGGAGGAACCACTCCGGATCGACCCAGTAAACGGTTTTGGCGACGAGGTCATCGGCGGGGCTGACGCCGAACGGCTTGAGCGCACCGAACCAGATGAAGACGACGGCGAGGGAGATGCGGAGAAAGAAGACGCCGCGGACGGCCATCCATGAGGCGATGGCCTTGTCGATCTGCTTGAGGGTCATGGGGGATTCTACAGGAGGTGGGCGGAGCCCAAAGAGCCGATTGCGCGAGCAATCGACGATTTCCTGACCCGCGTCGCAGGTCGCCGGCTCTGGACAGCCGGGCCACCACTTCCTGCAATCCGAGCGACCTCTCGGATCCGCGCCTCGGCCGCGAAATCCGCGGCCGGCTTACGCCGAGCGACGCTTCTTCGGCTTGGGAGTCTTCGCTTCGTATTGCTTCGCATTGGCGAAGATCTGGTCGAGCGTAACGTCTTTGAGCAACTTGCGGCGTTCTTTCGTGTAGTCGCCTTTGCCCTCACGATAGTGGAGCATGAATCGCATCGCGGGTCCATACCCGAGTTCTCGCACCAGAATGCGGATTGCTTCCGTTTCAAGCTGCCTGTCAGTGATAATCGGTTTCATGGCTTGCCATCTCCCCCAGAAGTGTAGTAGGGAGCACCGCGCGAAAGTTCAGTCGGCAACGCGCCGCCGTCGTAAGGAACCGGTCGTCGGTCGTCACCAGAATGTCAGCACCGGCGCTTTCCGCGAATGCAGCATGGAACATGTCCATGCCACGCAGACCAGCCTTTTTCAACTGCATTGCCCGCGCGTTCGTCCTATCGGAGTCGAAGCTGGGCAATGGCAACGATTCGAGCCATTCTCGGATTATCTTGGCACGATCTGGATCTGAGTTTTTGCGATTTTCCTCATCGTGCGCGGGCGAACGCAGTATTTCCATTCGTTCCATATTTTTTGGATCCACCAGCGCCACCATCGCGAGCGTTTCGGCGCGAATTCGAAACTGCGATTGATCGTCCCAGGGACGCTTGAGTGCGCACAAATCAAAGTAGACGCGGAGTTTCGCCATGCCTCAACCTCGCTTAAAACTCCGCGTGCTTCGGCGCCCTCGGGAACGGGATCACATCCCGGATGTTCTGCATCCCCGTCAGGAACAGCATCGCGCGCTCAAAGCCCAGCCCGAAGCCCGCGTGCGGCACCGTGCCGTAGCGTCGAAGATCGCGGTACCACCAATATTCCTTGGCCGGGAGCTTCATCTCTTCGATGCGGCGGTCGAGGTGGCCAAGCCGTTCCTCGCGCTGCGAGCCGCCGACGATCTCGCCGACGCCGGGAACGAGGACGTCCATCGCGGCGACCGTATCGCCGGGCGCGCCGTCGGTGCCGGGATCGTTGAGGCGCATGTAGAACGCCTTGATGTCCTTCGGGTAGTTCATCAGGATGACGGGCTGCTTGAAGTGCTCTTCAGTCAGGAATCGCTCGTGCTCGCTCTGCAGATCGGTGCCCCACTTGATGGGGTACTCGAACTTCTTGCCGCCCGCGATCGCCTTCTCCAGGACCTTGATCGCCTCGGTATACGGCAAACGCAGGAACGGCGTCTCCAGCACGTGATTCAAACGTACCAGCAAGCCCTTCTCAATCCGTTCGTCAAAGAACTTCATATCATCCGCACGCTCGGTCAGCGCGGCGTTGATGAGATACTTAATAAACTCCTCCGCCAGCACCGAGTCATCGTGCAGATTCGCAAACGCGATCTCCGGCTCGATCATCCAGAACTCGGCAAGGTGGCGACTCGTGTTGCTGTTCTCGGCTCGGAACGTCGGACCAAACGTGTACACGCGCGAAAGCGCCATGCAGTAGGTTTCGACGTTGAGCTGGCCGGAGACGGTGAGGTGGGTTTCCTTGCCGAAGAAGTCGTTGGAGAAATCGACGGGGGCTGTGGGATTGGCGGCTCGGGGCGCCCCGCCCGGCGCGGCCGGAGGGTGATCGCCGCCGCGCGGGATGTTCATGAAGTCCAGCGTACTGACCCGGAACATCTGCCCCGCGCCCTCGCAGTCGCTGCCGGTCACGATCGGCGTGTGGACGTAGAAGAACCCGCGCTCGTGATAGAAGCGGTGCATCGCCATCGCAAGGCAGTGGCGAAGGCGCGCGATCGCGCCGAATGTGTTGGTACGCACGCGAAGGTGCGCAACCTCGCGCAGGTACTCAAAGCTGTGCGGCTTGGGCTGGATCGGATAGGTATCAGGATCCTCGATCCAGCCGATCACGCGGATGGCGGTCGCCGCGATTTCGTTCCCGCCCTTGGGGTTCTGCACGATCGCGCCGTCGGCCTCGATGGCGCAGCCGCTCGTGAGCTTGGTGACTTCCTCGGCGTAGTTCGAGAGGTCGCCCTTGGCGACGATCTGTATCGTGTCGAAGCAGGTGCCGTCGTGGACGGCGACGAATGACAGACCGCCCTCGGCCTTGGAGTCGCGGCGCGTGCGCACCCAGCCCTTGACGGTGACAGAAGAACCAACGGGCGCCTTGAGCGCTTCGCAAACCCGGAGCCAAGCCATGTCATAACCCTTTACGAAAATGTGCGGCGATTCTACGGGAGCGCGCCCCGCACCGGCAAAGCGGGATCATTTTCCCTGATTCGCTCGCCGCTTCGGCGTCTTCGTCCCCGCCGGCTCAAGGCCGGTCCTGGGAACCGGCAGCACGGTATAACCCGCGGGCATCGAAGGCTCCGCATTCAAAATCTTCATATTCCCCGCAGTCAGGCAGACTCGTCCCTTGCGATCAATCGCGAACGCGGTTTCGATCGCGCGGAAGTCGCCGTCGCCGTCGAGGACGCTGACGAACCCATGCTTGTCGCACCTGGACTGGGCGATGGGAGCGCCGAGCTGGCCGGCGCGAGTGTCGCGGACGATGGTGATGTCGTCGGTGCGGGCTTCGAGGTGCGGCCCGCCGTCGAAGGGGTCGATGTGGTCGCGGTACTGGAAGCCCAGTTTCTCGAGCATGCGCCGCGCGGGGATGGTCTCCGGGCCGACTTGCGAGATGACCGCGCGGGCTTCGGGGGGGAGCAGCGTGAGGTAAATCTCCTCGCGCGGCAGCAGCGACGTCATGAACTCCTTGGAGAACTGGCAGAACGAATCCGCCTCGCCGTACGTCAGGTTGATAAACCGGCGACCCAGATATTCCCACAGCGTGTTGTGCCCGTCGGGCGTGAGCGGGCCCATCATCTCGGCGAGAACCTTATCAGAGATGAGCGGGCGGTACAGGCCCATCACATGGAACCGCACGAGGCTCAGGAATCGCCCGAGCCGCAGCTTGTGGCCGCGATAACTGGGTTGAAGGATGAGCCCGCCGATCTCGGTCGGGCCGGATTCGTCGAGGAAGAGCTTTGCAAGGATGTGCGTCGCACCGACCTGCAGCGTTGAGCTGAACATCTCCTTGCGCGAAAGCTTGAACGAGACATTGGGGCGTCCGGGTCCGCCCATGCGGGTGATGATCTGCGAGGTTCCGAGCACGCCGCCGCCTTTATCGTCGGCGACGGAAAGGTCTTCCAGCACAAACATAAAGAGGTCGGAGGAGTGGAGCAGGGAGGAGAGGCCGGCGTCGGGGGCTTCTTTTCGATGCGGGTGGGCGGGACCGGACGGCTTGCCGTTGGATCGCGCGTTGGCGGCATCCTTTGTCCGCCCCGAGCCGTTGTTCGGGGGGGATGCGGATCCAGGTGTCGCGCCTGGTTCGGCGCGCGCTTCGGTGAGCAGTTGTGGGGTCTCCACGTCCGGAGATCCGCCGCCGGCGACGTGGATCGCTTTCAAAAAGCCCTCGCGGCTGCGCATGACCTTCGCCGTGATGATGTCCCGGTCAGCGGGCAGATTAATGAAGTACACCATCTTGGCGAGCTTCAGGAGTGTGCCGACGTCTTCGATTCTGGCTCGACGGATCAGATACACGCTCGCTCCTTGCCTGCCGCGCGGCTTGATGGGTGTGCGGGGATTGTAGTGGGGATGTGGAGTTTCGATTAGACGTCGCACAGGACCAGACGCTTGCGCGTCACGGCTTGAATCTCAGCCGAGCTGCGCAAGCGGCCGGTCTTGTGTCTTGGTTGCGCTTCGCTCCCACTACCGGACGCTTGCGCGTCACGGCTTGGACAGGTGGGTAGACACAGGCCGACAGCTCTGGAGAGCTGTCCCACCAGACCGCTCCGATTACGTACTCACCAGCACCACCGCCACGCTCATCGCGTTGAACACCATGTGCATGACGATCGGCACCAGCGGGCGGCCTGTGCGCTCGTACGCGATCCCAAGCCCGACGCCCAGCGTGAACAGGATCGGGAGAGCGTGCCAGGGGACTGTCGGGCGATGGATCATGGTGAACGCCGCGCTGGTCAAGAGGATCGCGAGCCAGTGGCTCCGCGTAGCCCGAAGCAGGGCCGACTGAAGGAAGACTCGGAACGTCAGTTCTTCGATGATGGGCGCGCCGATAATCGCGCAGGCGATCACCAGCCACGTCCACGGATTGTTCCGATCGTCCATGATGTCATGCAGTGTTTCGTGGGCGATCGCGTCCGGCGGGTGCCCCTGCGTCCAGGTGTAGATCATCACTCCCAGAAATCCCACGCACTGCAGCACCGGCAACGCAAGCAGCAAAAGACCCACGCCCGTCGGCACGTCCCACCACCGGACCTTGAAGCCCGCTCCCGTCGCGTGAGGCTTTACAAGATAAATCAACAACGCCGCCACTGAACCACTTGCCAAGTACGCCCCCAGCATCGTGAGTCCGCCGAACTGCTGCGAGCCGTCGGGCACGCCCGCCGCCTTCAGTAATCCCACGGCGATCCCGCCTCCCAACACCGACGTCACAAAGAGCAGCATCGAACAGCCGACCCACACCGGCGCGGGAAGACCCTGCACATCGCGCTTGCCGCGCCGCCGATCAAAGGAACCGACCCGCAGTACATCCTTCATCACAAGAGCCAGCAGCACGAGCGGGGCCGCGATGAGCATCCCGAGCTGGATGAGATGACCGACGCGACCGGTGTTCAGTTCCACGGGGCCAGCCGCGTTTGGCGGCGGGGGGGTGGGGCGATTGGCCAGCGGATCTTTTATGGATTGCGCAAGCACACCGACGTGCCACCGACCGCTGTTCTGAGCGGTCGGTGCGTGAGGTACGGTCGTCGCCCCAAGGCACCGACCGTGCAAAGCCACGGTCGGTGGCACGGCTTCAGCTTGAGCAGCGACCGCAAAGAACCCGAGGGCCAGCACTGCAACAATGACCCCGATGAACGACGTGCTGCGTGAGATCGTTGAGAACAAGCGGGCTGAGGTCGCCGTGGCGAAGGCGCGGTGCTCGTTCCAGGAACTCGAGGCGATGGTGGCGCAGGCGGAGGAGCCGCGAAACTTCTTCGCCGCGGTGACTCGCCACACAAACAAAAGCCACATGTCGGTGATCGCGGAGATCAAACGCCAAAGCCCCTCGGCGGGTTTGATCCGGCCGGAGCTTGCGGGCGACGGGTTCGATCCGGCATTCATTGCCAGAAGGTATCACGCCAATGGCGCGGTGGCGATCTCGTGCCTGACGGATCAGAAGTACTTCGGCGGCCACCTGTCGTTCATCGAGCGGGTGAAAGAGGCGGTGCCGCTGCCCGTGCTTCGCAAAGACTTCCTTGTCGATCCGTGGCAGCTATGGGAGTCGCGGGCGGCGGGCGCGGACGCGGTGCTGCTCATCGCCGAATGCCTGAAAGAGGTGGAGCTGGTCGACATGCTGATCCTCGCGCAGCAACTGCGCATGACCACGCTGCTGGAAGCGCACAGCATGGAAAGCCTGCTGCGGGTGCGCCCGCACGTCGGCTTCCCACACCCCGCGTACGGGCTGCTGGGGATCAACAACCGGGATCTCCAGACCATGAAAGTGGACATCTCACACACACTGCGGCTCGCCGAGATGGTGGACGATCCGAGCGTGCTGGTGAGCGAATCAGGCATAACCCAGCCCGAACATCTGCGTCGGCTTCGAGCCCAGAACATTCGTATCGTGTTAGTAGGTGAGCATCTGATGCGCAATGAAGATCCAGGAGCCGCACTCGCCACTTTGCTGGGCCATCGCATCCAGTGAGCGGGGCCACCGGGCCGAGGAAAGAGGACGCCAGCTCTGTAACCGAGGTGTAACGACCCCTCAAGACGCCGCGACGATGCAACGATGCTCTCGTTCATCGGTTGTTCGAGGATGGACGGCGATCGTCGCCAAACCGGTCCGATCCCCAGTGATCGTCCTAGTATTTCGTTCGCTCTCATAAGCCAAAACCAGCACTTACACCGTCAGGGAGAATATGACAATGAATTGCTTCAACGTGGGTACAGCGGCTTTCGTCATCGCCGCGGCGATGTTCGGATCCCCCGCCATGGCCCAGGTCAATGAGGACGCCAAGGCGCTCCTCAATGAGTCCAGCGCGGCGATCAAGGCCCTCAAGGGCGTTTCCTACAAGTCCAAGCTCTACGGACTCGGCGCGCTGAGCAAGATCATGGACGGCGAAGGCGAGGTCAAGCAGATCCGCAGCGCCGCCGACCCCAAGTTCTCCCCGGTCTGGGTCAAGGCCAATATCGCCGAGATCGGCAAGGGCAAGACCGCGGTCATCGTCACCACCAACGGCAAGACCATCCGCTGGCAGGATGATCCCGGCAACACCGTCTTCGAGCGCTCGATCGTCGACAAGAACGACGCCTCTCGCGTGCTGGGCCTGGGCAATCAGATCGTCCTGGCTGAGTTCAAGGACGGCGCTCCCATGACCAAGGAACTCTCGGCTCAGAAGCTCGAGATCACCGGCGAGGCCGACATCCAGGGCGAAAAGTGCAAAGTCGTCGTGGCCTCCTGGGACGGCGGCATGCGCAGCACCACCTACTGGATCAGCGTGAACGACAAGCTCCCCCGCAAGGTCGAGCTCGCGCACGGCGCGAACAACGCCGACCCCGAGAAGCGTCTCGCCAAGGGCACCGAGATCTGGGACGTCAAGCTCCTCCCCGAACTGAAGG
>Ga0163155_10007478_pt1 | contig 10298 bp, 6 predicted proteins | sample OliLakLV19SP4G1_FD_148611 | JGI IMG/M metagenome (GOLD analysis project Ga0163155, IMG submission 148611) | Freshwater microbial mat bacterial communities from Lake Vanda, McMurdo Dry Valleys, Antarctica - Oligotrophic Lake LV.19.SP4.G1 | ecosystem: Environmental > Aquatic > Freshwater > Lake >...
GCCTATGGAGTGGCCACTGGTTTAACTGCCTTGATATAGATCAGCCGGCGGTCGAAGACTAATTTCCCACTGTGACGGCGCACGTTCAGCCCGGCGGCGTCGGTTTCCAGGCCAGCTTCCATCATCTCGCGCACGGTGGTGCGCGTGGCGGGGTTGGATTGCAAATCGGTGAGCCATTCTTCCAGGTCTTGTTCAAAGACAGCTACGGTCTCGGCTTCGATGGTCAGCTTGGCCGCGGTGACTAATTTGCGATATTGCTCGGCGCTGAGCGCGGCGGCATGGCTTGGGTTGCGCCGTGCTTCAATCGTATTTTGCGTGGCCCGTTTGACCGAATCATCGGCACCCAGCAGATCGGCTAAAAGCAAAACGCCACCGGGCTTTAAGAGGCGCGCCAATTCCTGCATAATGTGCTCTGGCTTGTGACTATGATCGAGCACCAGCCGGCAGATAATTGCGTCAAAACTTTCACCACGAAAGGGCATACGTTGGGCCGAGGCGAGCCGAAAGCTGACGCGGCTGGCGGCGGGCGATGCACTGCTTAGGCGTAAATACTCGGCTACTTCTAACATGGCGGGGCTAATATCGACGCCAACGACTTCGTTGGCCCCTTCTTCGGCCAGGAGCAATGCCAGCCGCCCGATCCCCGTGCCCAGATCCATGATGCGTAAATTCTTGGGCAAATTGGCGAATTTGAGCAGATGGCGCACACGTTGCTCACGCACTTGGTCAAGCAGATCAACATCGGCCGTCAGTACGCGATTATAGACATTGAGTACCTGTACCAGATCTTCATCTTTGGAATCTACGGCTGTTACATCGGGCGTCTGGTTGGCCGCAGTGGGTGCTACCAGCGTTGGCGCCAGGTTATGTTCAAGCCGATTGGTATAGACAATACACCACTCGCCGCCCTGCCAAGCTACCTCGGATATACTGGTATGATTGATGGAAAAAGCCACATTTTTGCCCTGACAAAAGTACAACAGGAGTGTGGAAACGGCATTACCATCCAGAACCACGGCGACGGTCTTGCCCCAGTGTTCATGGACAATCTTTTCCACATGGTCAATTAAGCCTTGCCGAAATACTGTGTACTTGTCTTGATCAGCAAATTGTTCCTGATGGTGTAACGGCGAGAAGAGATAATGACGATCCGTCCCTGCGCTTAAACTGCCGGTGCCAACGCGGGCCTGATAGGGTAAATCGCGGTTGACACTCACCGATTTGCCCAAAACTTGCCCTACGCGTTGGGCTGTAAGCCGACTGCGCAGTTGTGGTGCGCTCACCAATATATCAACTTTTTCATGGGTTGCCAGCCAGGAAGCCAGCAGATTGGTCTGTTCCCAACCTTGGGCAGTCAAGCCACTATCTTCTGTACTCAATTCGGAATAGCGACTTTGCAGCCCTTCCGCCTGGCAGATCAACAACAAGCGAATTTCTGGCGATTTCTGATTGGTAGAGCGAAGATGAGAGGGCGGGGAAATGGCCAATTGATTCGTTGAGCTCACAGTTGCATTATCACTCTCATGGGTATTGACGACGCTTTGCCGCTGGCTAAGGGGCGTATGATCAGGGAGTGTGGAATTTTTGTCAGCTTTTTATATAGAAAATTTTGCACACGGCTGATACTACGCCCGACTTATGGTGATAATACCAAATTGCTTATCGGTTACCAAATTATTCTTTGCATAATTTTAATCTTTTTCTCAGAAACCGCGGCGCACGGTGGCTTTGCTCAAGCCAATCGGATTAGTTTTCAGTTTTTGGGTGCATTGACAGCAATCCATTTTTTCAGTACAATCATTTTCAGCCGCTTCCACAGATCGATCACAAACCAATGACAATCGCATAGATTTTGCTAGCGCTACCGATGATCTCTCTGTAGATAGCTGCACAAGATCCCTGTATGGCCTGCACGCCAATGCTCCCTGTATGGCATGTCGGCCACGAAACCTATTTTTATCAGCAGTTCGTAACAACTGGCTCTGTCGTTTTGGTGAGAAATCGTTCGTCACGGTACAGCAATTCGTACACTGTAATCAAAACTATGATGGACTAGGCTGCGTTTTTATACCATCAAAATTTTAGTTGCAGTGTGCAAGGTTGCACAGGCAATTGCTCCAAACACCATCGTATCATCCATATCCTTGGGGAAGGAAACTTCCCCTACACTAGTGAAGAGCCTACGCTTACGATCTGCACTATTTGTGAAGGAGGACGCATGGCGAAGTATCGCACTGATCAGATACGTAATGTAGCTATTCTTGGACATGGTAGTTCTGGCAAGACTTCTCTGACCGAGGCTTTGTTATTCAAAACGGGTGCCATTTCCCGCATGGGCCGCGTCGAAGATGGCACGACTGTGGCCGATTGGGACCCCGAAGAACAACGTCGCGGCATTTCCATCAACCAGTCGGTGATTCCCCTTAGCACAGATAATCTAAAAATCAACCTGATTGATGTTCCCGGCTACCAAGATTTTGTTGGCGAGTTGATGAGTGCGCTGCATGTGGCAGAAGCGGCGTTGATTGTCATCGATGGCGTGGCCGGTGTTGAAGTCGGCACAGAGCTGGCATGGGATTATCTTAACGAGAGCCAAAAGCCGCGCATTGTCTTTGTCAACAAGATGGATCGGGAAAATGCCAATTTTCAACAGACGGTCGATAGCCTGCGCGCCACCTTTACCGACATCCGCTTTATCCCCATGCAACTGCCGATCGGCTCTGCCGAAAATCTGCAAGGTGTTATCAGTCTGGTTACCATGAAAGCCTATCTGGGCAAGGAAGAAAAGGAAGCCCCGATTCCTGCCGAGTTGATAGATGCCGTGGAGGTCGCCCGGCTCGCCATGGTCGAAGCCGCGGCTGAAGCAGATGATGATTTGATCATGAAATATTTAGACGGTGAAGAGCTGACCGCAGAGGAAGTGCGCAGTGGACTGAGCAAGGGGGTGCTAGAAGGCAAGATTGCGCCAATTTACTGTGGGGCCGCCACGCGCGCGATTGGCCTGGAGCGCCTGTTACACGCATTAGGCCGCTACGTTCCCTTGCCCAGCGCCCACCCGATCATCGGTTACAGGGGTGACGAAACCGTGGCGCTCGCCAGCGATCCTGGGGAAGTACCTGTCGCCGTCGTCTTTAAGACAATCATCGATCGCTTTGTGGGGCGCATGAACTATATTCGCGTTTTCTCTGGCACCGTCACCAAAGATAGCCAACTGGCCGACACCCGGACAGGCCAGAGTTTTCGGATCGCCAATTTGAGCTATGCCAGTGGCAAAGAACTACACGGCACTAACGAGCTAGTGGCCGGTGATCTGGGGGTGATTACCAAATTGGAACATGTCATTACAGGGGATACGCTCTCTGCCGATATGGCCTTGCGTGTGCCATCGCCCGTTTATCCACAGCCACTCTACGCGGTTGCCATTGCGCCATGCACCCAGGTCGATAGTGCCAAGTTAGGCCCTTCGCTCCACGCCTTGATCGAAGAAGATCCTACGCTGAAAATTGAAACGATTCCCGCGACCAAGCAAACGCTGTTGCAGGGCATGGGTGACACACACGTTGATGTGGCGATTCGCCGGTTGGAAAGCAAATTTGGCGTCAAGGTGGAGACAGCCGACCCGAAGGTGCCCTATCAAGAGACGATTAGTCGCACGGCTTCTGCCCAATATCGCCACAAAAAACAGACCGGCGGCGCTGGCCAATTTGCCGAAGTCCATATGCGCGTCGAACCGCTCAATGGCGGCGGCGATTTTGAATATGTCAGCGAAGTGTTCGGCGGCACGATCAGCGGTGTCTACTTGCCCTCCATCGAAAAAGGCATTCGCCAGGTGATGGCACATGGCGTGATCGCTGGTTTCCCCGTGACAGGGATCAAAGCCGTCGTCTTTGATGGCAAAGAGCACCCGGTTGACTCCAAGGATATCGCCTTTCAAACCGCCGGGCGTGAAGTCTTCAAATTGGCTGTGCAACAAGCCAATCCGGTGCTGCTCGAACCGATCTATCGCGTCGATGTGATTGTGCCCGAAGAGTATATGGGCGACATTATGGGCGATTTCAATACGCGGCGCGGGCGTGTGTTGGGAATGGAGCAGAAGGCCAACCGCACAATTATCCACGCGCTGGTGCCGCTAGCCGAAATCTTGCGCTATAGCACCGAGTTACGCTCCATGACCCAAGGTCGCGGCTTCTACTCGATCGCACTGGATCATTATGAGCCAGTACCCACCCATTTGGCACAGGATGTCATCAGCCAGTTTAAGCACGAAGAGCACGAACACCACTAAGCTACAATTGATAGAGCGTTAGGGTCTTGTAGGCCCTAACGCTCTCGGCAGATTATAATCGAATGTGCCTATGCCTTGGTTACAACACGCCCCGGCCAGATCTGGCGATTGACAATCGAGATGGGCCGTTCGCCATTCAAAAGTCCAATCACTTGATCGGCCACACCGTGCATCATCGCATAAATCCCGCGGTCGGTGCTCGAAGCAATGTGCGGGGTGAGCACTACATTTTTCATTTTTAACAGAGGATTACTGGGCAGGGGCGGCTCAGGATCAAACACGTCCAGACCCGCCGCGGCTAGATGCCCCTCATTTAACAGACGGATCAAGGCAGCCTCATCGATCACCGGGCCACGGCTGGCATTGATCAGGTATGAGCCACGTTGCATCAGGCGCATCTCGCGTTCGCCGATATAATGGCGCGTTTCGGGCGTCAGCGGCACATGAACGGTCACAAAATTCGAGCGACTGAGCAGTTCATCCAGATTATTGGTGAGGGTGACGCGTTCTGGGGTCGGTTGATTGGTCTGGACAAAGGGATCATAGACCAGCACATTCATGCGCAAACCGAGCGCACAGATTTCGGCGACACGCCGGCCAATGCGCCCATAGCCCACAACGCCCAAGGTACGATCCAGTAGTTCGGTGCCAGTCATGTCGCCACGCTGAATCGAATCGTCGCCACGCAGGGACATATCGCCCACCATTACGCGCTTCGCCACAGCCATGAGCAAGGCCACAGCATGTTCAGCAGTCGATTCGGTGGGTGCATCTGGCGTGTGAATCACCAAAATATTGCGCGCGGTAGCCGCGTCAATGTTAATGTTATCAACGCCAATCCCTGGCTTGGCAATCGCCAGCAAGTTGGGACCAGCCTTGTCCATCAGCACACCATCACAATAGACGCTACCCGAAACGATCACATCCGCACCCGCCACCTGTTCCAGCGCCGGATCAATCACCACCTCGGCAACTTCACGGATGCGATCAGTGGCACCAAAACGCAGCTCCATCTGCATGACAACTTTTTGTTTCATGACTAGGTTCTTTCTACCTGAATAGGGAATATTATATTTTTGGGTTGGTTATACCCCCTATTGTGATGCATTCAGCCATAGATGTCAAAGCACCCATCGACATAGTAATTTTTAAGCAGTAAACCAGTCGCCTTTTCCGTTTTGATTGCCCAGTTTTTTGGGGTTAGCGGGGAAGAAATACTCAATGCCCCAACACATCGACACTTTTAGAGCGGTCATGGTGTTGCAAGCGCCATTCACCAAATTGTTGGAGCAGGGCGCGCGCTTGTTGACAGCGGGTTTGCAGGCGCGCTTCTTTGCATTGCCAGGTGCCCTGCACTTGGTTGATCACCAGTAGCGAGTCACCACGAATGTCGAGACGCGCCGTGCTAGGATCAGCCCCGGCGTCGCGCAGGCGTTTGAGGATGGCTTCGAGGGCGGTGATCAGGGTATCATATTCGGCTTCGTTGTTGGTGACACGATCGCCAAAGCGCAGCCGGACTAGTTGTTGCTGTTCGCCCGGCCAGCGCAGCGCATAGCTGCCATAGCCTTGGCCTGGATTGCCGCGACTGCCGCCATCAAAGATCACGCTGATGGGCCATTCGGGAGCCTGGCCGGGCAGGGGCGACATGATCTGCGGATCAGCTTCGCGCTTCTCTGTGGTGGGCGCGCCGATGACAATCTTGCCGCTGACCGGTGAACGATAATCAGATTTGTCGGGTTTGGATCCAACCTTGGCTGCGACAGTGGGGGTGGGTATAGCCACCGATTGGGCAGTGTTTGACCGCGTGCGGCGATTCGTTGACCCTTTTGCGCCCAATGCCGGGGCTATCGCCAGGCGATTTTGATCAGAGAAGAGGATATCGGGCACAAAGAGCCCACTGGCATAGAGCCGCCGCTGCAACTGGCGGCGCTGATCGGGGGTCAACGCTTCAATTTCTTCGATCAGGGCCAAAATCGTAGCACTTGCCATAGGGGTCTACGTTCTACTTGAATGGATTGAACACTAGGCCGGTAGCGGCGCAGATTGGCGCTGTTTGCGCTGCGCGGCCCGCGCCCGTTCCCAGAGATAGAGCAGGTTGTTGGCGTGAAATTGCTGCACCAACCCACCCAAGGGAATGCGGCTGCGGTCGAAGCGCTCAATATCATATTGCAGCAAGTCATGCTTGGTCGCACCTTCGGCCATCAGGCGATCCACCAGGGCTTCGATCTCATTGAGATATTGGACGCTAATGTCGATGCTGCTGGTAACCTCGCCGCGCAACAAAATATCGCCGTGCCCCTGGACAATGCACTCCAGGTTATAGTCATGCAGGTTGAGCAACGAGCGCTTAAAGGCCTCGATATCGCTAAACGCAGTCGCGATTAAGGGCACTGGCATGAGCAGATCGCTAGCAAAGAGCACCTTGTCCTCGCGCACATGCACCGCGCACAGATCCGGGCTGGCACCGGGCGAATGAATCAAGTGGACGGTTTTGTCACCCAGGCGCAAGACCAAGCCCTCATTAAAGACCAGTTTGGGCAGGCGGATCTCCACCTCGCGCAGTTCCGGCGTATACTCTTTGGCCTGCGCCAGCGACTTATAGCCATGTTCGATGATCATCGCGCGACATAATTCATGCGCCACCAGTTCAGCATCGGGAAAAAAGCACGAACCATAAATATGATCGGCATGGCTGATTGTATTGACCAAATATTTGATGCCTTGGGGACAGACACGCTGGGCAAAGTCGATAATCTGCTTGGTTTCCGAGGGAAACGGCAACGTGTCGATGAGGATGCCGCCTTCTGCCGTTACCACCAAGCCAGCATTGACTTCCACATACAATTCACTGGTAAACACCCAAGTGTCATCCGCTACCCTTGTCCGTGTAATGGCCACAGTTCCCCCCATTCCTTCGCCCAATCTGCTTCAACATGTTAACGTGACAGTTTATCACAAACCTGGGGCACGCGTCAATAGATTGCGCAATTTTTCGCAAAGTGTAGGCGTAGCTTGCCGGCGCGGGTTACGGCCTGAAATCGACTTCTTCATCGCGGTTGTGGCGCGGGCGATGGACGAGGGTTTCAGTGGTCAACGCCATGAGTGCGCCGCTGACGCCGATCTGCAAGGCGGATTGGAGCACGCGCACCGGGTCCACAATATGCACAGCCATCACATCGACCATCTGCGCGTTCAGCACATCAAAGCCAAAGCCATTGTGCGCGGCGAGCAGTTGCGCTAGGATCGGGCCCGGTTCGAAACCAGAATTGCGCAGAATCGCTTGCGTCGGGGCCATGAGCGCGCGCCGCATAATCGCAATGGCCGGCGCTTCGTCCTCGGGCAGTTCGATGCGGTCGAGCGCAGCCAAGCAGCGCAGATAGGCAACCCCACCGCCAGGCGCAACGCCATCTTGCAGTGCCAACCGCAACACACTGACCGCCTCTTTGGCGCGCGCCTTGAAATAATCGCGCTCACTTTCGGTGGCGCCGCCAATCTCCAGCAGGGCCACCCCCCCCAATAACTTGCCACTGCGCTCGATCAGGCGGTCGCGGTCGCGGCCCGGTTGCGCTTTGGGCAACAGGCTGCGCAATTCCTGATGGCGCTGACGAATCGCTGCGGGACGCCCCTTGCCGCCAATAATCGTAAAGCCAGAGCGAATCGCCTGCACCTCGTCGGCCAGCCCCAAATCGGCCAGCGTGACCTTGCTCAGCGAATCGGCCAGGACCGCTTGAATCACTCGTCCACCGCACAAAACGGCCAGATCCTGTAGAATGTCACTTTTTTCGGAACCCAACCCCGGCGCCTTAATAGCAAGCGTGGGCAACACCTTGCGCACATGGTTGGTTACCAGCAGATTGAGTGCCTCGCCGGTGACCGAGGGCGCAATCACCACCAGCCCGCGGTCGCCCGCACTGCGCACCAGGTTGAGAATGGGCAACAGTTGGGCCGTGGCGTTGAGTTGGTAATCGGTAAAGAGCAGATAGGGCTTTTCCAACACCGCTGTGCCCGGTTGATTGGTAAAATTCGAGGAGACCCAGCCCTGATTCCAGAAGGTGCCTTGAATATAGCGGCGCTCATGAATGCGCGCATAGCTTGTCCGCACATCGATTGAGCCATGTGGGCCCACTGTGTCAAAGACTTCTTCGAGCAGCCGCCCCAGCGTTTCATCGCCCGTGATGGTGCGGCCCAAGGCCGCGATCTGTGCAGCCTGCACCAGCGGATGCGCCTGTGCCGCCAACGCATCTAGCACAACCGGCAAGAGTTTTTCCAGCCCGTGCGCCACGCGCATCAAATTATACCCTGCCGCGGCATGGCGATTGGCTTCATTGAGAATTTGGCGGGCGATCACAACGGCGGTGGTGGTGCCGTCACCCACAGCTTCTTCGACGCGCCAGGCAATATGCCGCGCCAAGAAGGCGCCCATTGTTTCAAAGCGATTGGGCAAGCCCGAAAATCGGCGGGCAATCGTCGCGCCATCGTTGAGAAATTCGGGTGATTTGCGCGGATTATCATTGGCTAACGCGACCAATCTGCCCTGTGGACCCAGGGAAACTTCCATCAAATCGCTCAATAGGTTAAAGCCACGGCTCAAGGCCTGGCGGGCGGCAGGTGGAAAAAGTAAACGTGGCTGCTTCATATTTGTTTTGGCTGATAAAAACCGCCTGAGCGCGGCCCAGGCGGTTAGCATACTCGAGTATGATTTTTATAAAAAGGTACTCCGCAGAAACGTGGGGACAGTGAGTGCGAACCTACGTAAGTAGGTGGGTGCCGATTGGGCGCTTCCGTCTTACCCTCGCGGGCTATCACATCCACGCCACTTGATCCTGCTCCCGTTTGTGAAATGTTGGCTCGCCCCGTATTCTATCCTTTCACGGAGACTGCAGAGTATACGTAGTATAGCACAGCTTGTTTGCAAAATCAAAGCGCCAAACCAGTGATTTTATTTCGCGTTTTCCTTTGCCTTGGCAACGCGCAACGCAATATGCAGCTCGGCCAACTGGGCGTCGGTTACGGGGCTGGGTGTGTCCAACATCAGGTCGGTACCCGCGGCGTTTTTGGGAAAAGCGATCACATCACGAATGCTGGCCGTTTCGGCAAACATGGCGACGAGGCGATCGATGCCCAGCGCAATGCCGCCATGCGGTGGCGCGCCATACTGAAAAGCTTCGAGCAAGTGACCAAATTGGGCGTCCACTTCGGTTTTTGCCATGCCCAACATGGCAAAAAGGCGATCTTGCAGATCGCTGCGGTGGATACGAATGCTGCCACCGCCGATCTCCCAGCCGTTGAGCACCACATCATAGGCTTTGGCCAGCACGCTGCCAGGATCGCTTTCGAGCTTGGCCCAATCGGCGTCCAGCGCGCTGGTAAACGGGTGATGGACGGCGTACCAGCGCCTATCCTCTTCGTTGTACTCCAACAGTGGAAAGTCTACAACCCAGCAGAAAGAGAGTACTTCATTGTTGATCACTTTGGCGCGGCGCCCCACTTCCAGCCGCAGGTTGTGCAAGCTCTGTGCCACCACGGCGGGCTTGTCCGCCACCAGCAAAATCAAATCGCCAGCCTGGGCACCGCTGGTGGCAATCACAGCGCGCAGCGTTGCGGGCGACAGGAATTTGGCAATTTGACTGCGCAATGCCGCCTCGGCATAATTGCCCGTGGCGTCGGGTGCGCCGGTCACGCCGATCCACGCCAAGCCTTTGGCCCCATATTGCTTGACAAAGTCGGTCAGTTCGTCGATCTCGCGGCGGGGCAGGCTCGCGCCGCCCGGGTAAATAATGCCCTTGACTTGGCCGCCACCCGCCAGCGCATTCTTAAAGACGGCAAACTCGCTGTCGGCGACGATCTCGCTTACGTTGAAGAGGGTTAGGCCAAAGCGCAGATCGGGCCGGTCGATGCCATATTTATCCAACGCCTCGGCATAGGTGATGATCGGGAAAGGCACTGTTTGAATCGGCTTGGCCCCCAACATCTGACACAAATCGATGAGCAGGCCTTCAATCAGCGCACGGAT
>Ga0163155_10007479_pt1 | contig 10298 bp, 10 predicted proteins | sample OliLakLV19SP4G1_FD_148611 | JGI IMG/M metagenome (GOLD analysis project Ga0163155, IMG submission 148611) | Freshwater microbial mat bacterial communities from Lake Vanda, McMurdo Dry Valleys, Antarctica - Oligotrophic Lake LV.19.SP4.G1 | ecosystem: Environmental > Aquatic > Freshwater > Lake >...
ATTCTAAAGAGAATACAACTATTGTGCAAATCCAACCGCAGCAACATCGCGAGCGTCTATATATGCAACAACTCGAGATTGTGTTTCTGGCATGGCACCAAGAGAAAGGGCTTTTGTTTTTTTAGAAAAAACTTCCTCCTGTTTTGCAACTTGTGCAGCAATCTTTTGAGCCTCTTGATTCAAAGATTTTCGTCCAACAATATCAAACGTAATCATACCTACCGTACCGCAGTACGCGAGACTTGAAAAAATAAACAATGACCACACATATGTATGCAAAGCGATATTCTTTTTGTTTTGTGTTGTGTGTTTTTTCATAATTATATTTTTTTATAAACTCGTAATTTTGCACTGCGTGAACGTGGGTTTTCTTTTTGCTCCATAAGACTAGGTGGCAGTGGTTTTTTTGTGACTGCCAACCATTCATCCTTATGATCTCTAAAATAATTCTTAACTAACCTATCCTCAACACTATGAAATGATATAAATCCAACTCGCCCACCTTCAGAAATAACTTTTGGAAGTGACTCGAGGAGTTCCTGCAAAGCACCAACTTCATCATTCACTGCCATGCGGATTGCTTGAAATGTTTTTGTTGCGGGATGAATCTTGCCTCTTTTGTAGGCCACAGGAACCGAATGATAGACAATATCTGCAAGTTGTTTTGTTGTGATAATTGGTTGTATTTCTCGTGCTTCTACAATATTGCGTGCAATTCTCCCTGCAAACGACTCGTCACTAAATGCACGTAATATTTGCTCGATTGTTTCTTGTGACCACTCATTTACCACAATGTGAGCCGTAATAAGTGAATTATCTCGTGAAGAAAGTGTCATCTGAAGTGGTTCTTCTTTTTGAAATGTGAACCCTCTTCCAGAAATGTCGAGCTCTTGTGAACTAAGACCTAAGTCTGCAAGAAGAACGTCGACATTCTTAACCTCTTTGTTTTTAATAACATCCACTACATGTCTAAAGTTTGTTTCACACAAAATTAATTCTGGAAGATCTTTTCCTAGTCCTGTTTTGAGTACCTTTTCACCTTCTTCTAACGCAACATGATCAAGATCAAAACCAATAAGTGTTCCCAACTTCCCTATTCTTTTTGCAAGCTCAACACTGTGTCCAGCCCTGTTAAACGTGCAATCAAGAATAGTCTCTCCTTTTTGAGGATCAAGTAGATCTGATGTTTCTTGTAAAAGAACAGGAATGTGCCCCATATCTAGATAAGACCAACCTCACCGAGCTTTTCTGCAAGTGCGTCTGCTTCTTCACCGACATTTTTCACATACGTACTCCATCGTGCTTCGTCCCAAATTTCCACACGATTTTGAACACCAGTTAAAATTACCTTTTCTTGAAGACCTGCAAACTCTTTTAGAAAGTCTGGGACTAATATTCTTCCAGCAGAATCAATTTCTACTTCTTCTGCACCACCGAGTAAAAATCGATTAAAACTTCGTGTGCTTGCGTTACCAAAACCTAAACTACCGAGTTTTGATGCGATTGTGTTCCACTCTTTAATACTGTAGACAAAAATACAATGATCCAAACCATTTGTGAGCACTACTTTTTTCCCAAGTTCTTTTCTAAACTTCGCCGGAAGCGAAATTCTTTTCTTTGGATCTAAAGTGTGACGGTGTTGGCCAATTAACATTGTATTTCTTGGTGAAAATGAAGCATGCCACTTCATCCCACTTGATGCCATTATATACCACTTTATGAAACATTCCTACCACTCTGTTCCACAGTTATCCACAAAAAGAACCCCCACTTTTCAGGGTGAGGGTTCGGTTGAGAAGAATCTATTATGATGGAAAATCAACGAATGCCAAACCAGCATTTACTCCCGTGGCTTCATAAGTGGAAACAATTGCGTCTCACGAATTGGTTTATCAACCAAAAATGAAAATACACGTTCTCCAAAACCAAATCCACACGTCGGAGGCATTCCATGTTCTAACATTTCGACAAATTCCCAGTCCGGCATCATTGCTTCATTGTCCCCTGCTTTCAATAATTCTTGCTGATGTTCAAATCGTGCACGTTGGTCTAGGGGATCATTGAGCTCGGAGTATCCTTTTCCTAATTCAGAACCACCAATTAGTACCTGAAACTGCTCTACAAATTTTGGATTCTTTGCATCACGTTTTGCAAGTGGTTGCATAAAATCTGGATACTGTATAACAAACGCTGGTCCAGAAATATTTTTTCTACAATATTTCCACAACGCATCTACCATTCGCTCTTTTGTTTTCCCATCATATTTGACATGAAGCTCAGTAAGCTTTGAGGCAAGATCATCTTCTGTTGCAGTTAATACATCAATATTAGTCTGTTTTTTTATTTCTTCTGTATATCGAATAACCACCCATTCATCGTTTAAATCAAACATGTGTCCCCGAGTGGTAAAAGCGGTTTTTTCGAATACATCATTTGCTATTTTACGATACATTTCTTTTACTAAATCCATTCCCATGGTGTAGTCAGCATACGCCCAATAAAATTCCATGTTTGTAAACTCTTGCAAATGATTTGGACTTGAACCTTCATTTCTATATACACGACCTATTTCATATGTTTTTGGAAAACCAGCGGCCATAAGACGTTTTTGCCATAATTCACCTACAGAAATACGTAAATAGACAGCCAGATCGTAATCATTATGATGTGTGGCAAAAGGTGCAGCTTCGGCACCACCAGTTGTAACTTCAAGCGTTGGTGTGTCTACAGCCATAAAACCCTTATCTTCTAAAAAATTTCGCACTACTTTCCAAAACTTTGCTTTTAAAACAAACATATCTCGTACTTCTGTATTGGTAAGAATGTCGAGATATCGTTTACGAAATCGTTCATCATCGTCTTGAATACCATGCCATTTTTCAGGCAGAGAGAGGAGTGACTTTGTCGCAAGTAGAAACGAAGTTGCCTGCATACTTTGCTCACCGCGCTGCGTAACAAAAAATGTTCCAGAAAATGACACGAAATCCCCAATATCTATAAGATCTGTAAATTGTTGTAAAACCTCTTCACTCAAAACATCTTTCTTGAGAACAATTTGGAATTGCGCAGTGCCATCATATAAAACAACAAAAAGAATAGCGCCCTGTCCACGAATAGCCATTATCCGTCCTGCAATTTTTTTTTCTTCACTTAATTTTTCTAAAGATTCAAATGTAGTCTTAACTTCTAGAAGTGTTAAGTCCATCGGCACTTTGTTTGGATATGGAGCTTTTCCTAGTACCTCCAGCTGCTTGAGCTTTTGTATACGAATTGCACGGATTTCTTCTTGTGATGCCATAATAGTTATAACTGTAACAAAAAAAGCGGTTATAAACCACTTTTTTTGTCTGAGAAAGATGCAGATTTACTCTATTGAAGCAACAGAATACTCAACCACACCTTTAGGAGTAGTAATGGTCGCAGTATCACCAACTTTCTTTCCCATGAGTGCCTCACCAATCGGTGAATGGAATGAGATTTTACCTGTTGCAGTATCTGCCTCCTCGCCACCCACAATAGTGAAAGTTCTCTTTGTTTTGTCAGTCTTTTTTACCAATTCAACAGTAGAACCAACAGAAACTGCATCTGTAGAGTGTTTGGTGGCAACCTTAGCTGTTTTTAAAATATACTCAATTTTAGAAATGCGATCCTCGAGCTTTGCCTGGTCTTCGCGTGCTTGTGAATATTCAGCGTTCTCAGAAAGGTCACCTAAGGACTTAGCGTAAACAAGAGAGTCAGAGATTTGCTTTCTGCCTTTGGTCTGAAGCTCTTCGAGTTCTTCTCGGAGTTCTTTAAATTTTTCTTTTGTGAGTATTTCTACCATCGTGAGCACTATACACTAAAATTACAACTTTGGGAAGAACGCCTTATGTAATATAGCTTATTTCGTATTTTATGACATTTTTCAACTAACCTTAGAGTGGCGCTACACCCTCTTCTATACCCGTCTCAGGCTCGGTTGAGGTTACTTCATCTGATATAGGTTCTTTTTTTGATAATCCCGCATATGAAGGCCGATTTTCCGCAATCCATTTCAAAATATCTCGACTCGTTTTTCCAGCACCATAGGTTGTGTCTACTGGACCATTTTCTAGAACAACAACAAAGGCGTATTTTGGATTTTGATAGGGGAAATACCCCGACATCCATGAGTTTACCCGTCCTTTCCGAATACCAATTTCTGCTGTTCCTGATTTTGCAGCGACAGGAAACCCGGCTTGCTGAAGTACTGGCGATGAGCCAGAAAGGACCGTCTGACGCATACCTTCTCGAATAATCTGGAGGTCTTCTTTTGAAACCGTATATTTTGTTTCTACCCCATCAACACGTGGTGTGATTGTTTGCACTAAATGAGGCACGACGAGTCTACCGCCATTTGCAATACTCGCCACAGAACGAGCCAGCTGGATAGGAGTCACCTGAGAGCCATATTGACCTATTGAGGTATGGTATGTGTTACCAAGTCGCCATTCTTCATCAAACGTCTTAAGTTTCCATTCTGGAGTCGGAATAACGCCTTTTGATTCACCGGGTAGATCTATGCCCGTACGCTCAGCAAAGCCAAATATTTTAAGATATTTATCTATCTTACTTATTCCTAGGCCTTTCTGATCCCCAAAGCCACCACCAATAGAGTAGAAATAAACATCAGAAGATACCGCGATTGCTTCACGCATATCGGTGTAGCCATGCGCTTTCCAGTCACGAAAAACAGTATCAGGTCCACCATAAGGATTTTTAATTGTAATAGACCCCCGACTTTCTATTTGCTTATTAGGACTAATAATATCTTCTTGGAGTGCAGCAAGAGCCATGAAAGGTTTTACTGTAGAACCTGGTGAATAAAGCCCAGAAATGGCTCGATTTAAAAATGGTTTACTTTCATCAATTTGTGCTTCTGCAAGCTTCTTTGTTCCATCAGGTGTATTAAGAGCATACAGAGGAAACGACGGTGCACTTACAAGTGCAATAAGCTCTCCTGTATCCACATCAATGACAACAACCGCCCCACCCTTAAAACCTCCTTCGTTCATGGCATTTTGTATTATTTTGTAAGTTGCATCCTGAAGCTCAGCGTCCACAGTGAGCGTCAAATTGGTGCCATCCTGAGACTCTTCAGTAATGTGAATGTCAGTTGTTTCTCCAAGCGCGTCTACTTGTACAATTCGTTTACCATTTATTCCTGATAAAGCATCGTTATATTTTTTTTCTAAACCATCTAGACCAACATATTCAGTTTGCCAATATCTACCAGACTTATCTTTTTTGGGATAACTTACAAAACCAAGCAATGGTGCCATACCCTCAAATGTTGCATACTCTCTTTTTGCAATTTCAGTATGTGTGGTTGTTCCAACGTTACGAATAAGTGCCACACCATTTCTGTCATATAAAATTCCCCTTGCACCAAAAAGAGGTGTGGAGATGATACGATTATTTTCTGATTTCTTTACAAAAGAATCCCCTTGTACAACTTGCAAGGAAAAAGCTTTTACTAATCCAATAGAAATAAAAATTGACGCAATAATACCCACAGCAATCACCGCCTTAGATGACACTGGTGTCTCTATTCGCCCATCAAAGTTATCCTGATTAAACTTGGATATGTTTTTTGCATCAAGAAAAATCTCGTCTGGAGATATTTCAACAGTATGTTTTTTTTTCTTAAAAAATTTCATTCTTGATTATATTCTTAAAAAAGGCGTCGCTATTTTGTAGACAATAGCGAGTACAAAGACGATAATTGTTGTCCATGGTGCAGACTCACTAAACCAGAGATCAAACAACAGAGCACATACTATCGCTACTAAAAAGATTCGTTTCATACGCTGGGATCTATACGCACAACATCAATCATTGATGGATGAAATGGAATATGAATTAAAATTTCTTTGAATCGATCACTTTCATTATCATTTATTTTTCTTACGATCCCTAAAACTAGACTGGGATTATTGTCATATAAAACAACACTACCCATTTGAAAATCCATTTCGTGTGGTACTTCTGCTCTGTAGACCCCATCATCAACACCTGTAAGAGTAATAACGGTTCCACTCGCACTCACTTTTCCTGTAATCTGGTTACCATTCCAAAGAAGTACTACAAGAGATGTCCTATCTCCAATTTCAGATATAGTACCAAGAAGAACATTACCAAGCCCAACCACGAGCATACCTGCGGACACATTATCTATACTACCTTTATTAACACGAAATGTATCATGTACAAGAGTGTCAATAACACCGATACGCTTTGCAAAAATGCTTTGATAAAACCCTTCAGAAAGGCCTTCATACTTTCGTATATCATCCCTTAGAGTAACGAGCTCTATGTAGAGTAATCTTTCTTCAGTGAGCTCATTATTGAGGCGAATATTTTCTTTATATAAAGACTCATTTGAAGCAGCATACAAATATATTTTGTGCGTAACGTTAGAAAAAAAAGAATATATTCTCGATGGAAAAAATCCAGTAGCTTCAAGTATAGGTGATGTGAAAGACTTAAAAGGTAACCACGCAAAAACAACAAATAATACTACTCCACTAAAGATGAGAATTTTTTTGAAATTTTTATTAGAATCGCGGCGAGATATCATCATAATTAGTAATGAGTACTTCTTTGTATTTATTGAGATCTTCTAAGATTATACCTGTACCTCGAGCAACTGCAGACAAAGGATCATCTGCAACAGTAACTGGAATCTTAAGATGTGACTGCATAAGCTCTGAAAGCCCTCTAATAAGTGCCCCACCACCTGAAAGAATCACACCCTTATGCATAATATCTGAAAGGATTTCTGGAGGAGTTGTCTCCAAAACTTCCTTTATTGCATCAACAATTTGCATCACTGAGGGCAAAAGAGCTTCGCGAATATCAGCGTCAGTTACAATTACTTCACGAGGCAGACCAGTAACCAAGTCTCGTCCGCGAACCACTATTTCCATTGGTTCACCTTCCAAAACTCCTCCTATCGCAATTTTTGTTGTTTCTGCGGTACGTTCACCAATAAGAAGTTTAAACTCATCTTTTAAATACGAAATAATATCAGCATTGAGTTTGTCACCTGCCACTTTAAGCGACTTCGATCGCACGATTCCCGCAAGAGAAATTACCGCAATATCAGTTGTTCCGCCACCCATGTCAATAATCATTGATCCGATAGCATCCTGAATTGGAAGTCGAATGCCAATTGCTGCTGCCATAGGTTCTTCTACAATATACACCTCTCGTGCACCAGCATTTTTTGTGGCATCATATACTGCACGAATCTCCACGTTTGTGATTCCTGTTGGTACACATACAACAACTCGAGGGTTAATAGGTTTACTTACGACCTCATTTACCTTGTTCATGAAGTACGACATCATTTCTTCTGTCACTTCAAAATCAGAAATAACGCCGTCAATAAGCGGTCTAATAGCTTTAATATGCGCTGGCGTTCGCCCGAGCATTAGTTTTGCCTGAGTTCCTACAGCTACCACACGACCTGTTTTTTGATTCACAGCTACAACAGAAGGTTCATTGATCACAACTCCGTGACCTCCTAAATACACCAAGGTATTCGCAGTTCCAAGATCAATTCCTACATCATTTGAATAGAGTTTTCGCAATCGACTAAACATAGTTTCTACACTTAAGAATACCCTACTTTAAAACATTTCGCCAATTAAGAGAAACTTTACAAAAACCTTGCGGTACAAGCATCAATCGAAATAATCTCTGCTTCAGTATTTGTGCGTTTTTTGTATTCCACACCACCAGCTGCTAAACTTTTTTCTGTCACCAAAATTCGGTGCGGCATTCCTAAAAGATCTGCGTCGTTTAATTTTACACCTATAGATGCATCGCGATTGTCAAAAAGCACTTCAATTCCTTTTGTATTAAGAGCATCATATATTTCTTTTGCTTTTTCATCTTGTTTAAATGAAATAAGGTGAACCTTAAATGGGGCGATAGTCTCTGGCCAGACAATTCCTTTTTCATCTGAAAGTGTCTCAACAATAGTTCCCATAATACGTGATGGTCCCATTCCATAACAACCCATTACAACAGGATGTTTCTCACCCTTATCATCAGAATAAAATAATCCGAGCGGCTCTGAAAACTTTGTACCCAGGTGGAAAATATTTCCAACTTCAATTGCTTTTTTTTCAACTAGTTTTTCTTTGGTAAGACCAAGCTTTGCAATTACTTCATCATTATAGACTTCTTTATTAAGCGCAATCTTTTTTTCTTCGTCAACATAAATTATATCTTCCCCCGCATCAGACACTGTCTGAAATTCCTCCGAAAATTCACTAAAAATTCCACCAGATGCAAATGTTGGGTATGTAATAGCTCCTATTCCAAGTCGAACAAAAACACGTTTGTATGTTTCCTTTGCTTTATTATAAAAGAGTTCATGCTGCTCTTGTGATACAGCAAAATCATACATATCTTTCATCACAAATTCCTTCCCTCGCATAATGCCGCTTTTCGCGCGACTTTCATTTCGAAATTTATTTTGAAACTGATATGCGGCTTTTGGAAGATCCCGATACGAGGAGATATAATCCGTCATAATTTGCGTAATAGGTTCTTCGTGCGTAATACCAAGCCCTACTTCAGTACCATTCTTGAGTGTGCTTTTAAACCAATTATCTACTTTTGCATCATCCCACCGATCTGTTGCTTCCCATAAAGCTTTATCTTGTAGCGCAGTCATCAACAACTCTTGTCCACCTACATTATTCATTTCTTCTCGAATAATCTGCTTTATATTTTCGAGAACACGAAGACCAAGGGGTAAAAACGAATACACTCCTGCCATTTCCTTGTGAATATATCCTGCACGAATAAGAAGCTGTGCATTTTTAGAAACCTCGTCAGATGGATCCTCTTTACGTGTTTTAGTGAAAAGATGTGATTGAAGCATGGTGTGTTATAAAATTAATCTAGCAATGTCTTGCCAGGTGACAAAAACCATAAGAAGTAACAGCAGTCCAAAACCAATCATATTTGTCCACGCCTGGAATACAAGTGGAAGGGGTCGGCGAATAACGCTTTCTATAGCCACAAAGAGAAGTCGCCCACCGTCGAGTGCTGGAAATGGAATAAGATTAAGTACCGCGAGATTAATAGAGATAATCGCCGCGAATGTAAAGAGTGCTGCAATACCAAATACTCGCACCTGATCCACTACACCTACAATTCCAATTGGACCAGTAAGCTCTTGTACCCCGCCTTTACCAGTAAAAAGGTTTTTGATGAGATTCAGGAATGCTTCTGCCGTAAGCACTGTATACGAAGCAGTCGTCTTCATTCCTTGCCAAAGTGCAAGATGAATAGGTAAATCAAGAACACCTACTCTATCTACAGTGAGTCCAATTATTTTTTTATCTGCACCCTCGTAAGCTTGCGGAACAATTGGAGCATAAGTTATGGTTTCTTCCCCTTTCTTTTTATAGCCAATTGTCATTTGTCCTTCTTGATGGCGAGCTACAAAATCACTAACCTCTTTGCCAGACTTTGGCTCGATAAATTCTTTGAATGTTGCTAAAGACACAAGACTATCCCCTGCTTGTACTCCTAAAATATCAGCCGACGAACCTTTTGCAACTTGTAATATTGCGCTGCGCTCATTTTGCACTTTTACGTTTTCTGGTACTGCAGCAACAGATGTCTCTGTTCCCATGAGATATGCACCCGCAAAAAGTACCCAAGCAAACAAAATATTCATTGCAATTCCTGCCAAAAGTACAGCAGCCTGAACATATCGAGGCTTATGTGCAAAACTTCTCTTTCGGTCTTGACCTTCGGTGTTCTCACTTGGATCTTCACCATAAATTTTTACATAGCCACCAATAGGCAAAAGATTCACTACATATTCAGTCTCGCCGAACTTTTTTCCAAAGAGTTTAGGTGGAAAGCCAAATGCAAATTCGTCTACACGAATACCAAACCATTTGGCAACAAGAAAATGCCCTAACTCATGTACAACGACAAGAAAAACAAGAATCGCAAAAAAGATTAAAGTTGAAATAAACATAGATTAATTCATTACTTCTCCTTCTTTTTTTGTAAACACATCCTCTAGATGTCTGTTGTACTCTTCAACTTTCTTTTGAAGTTCATCAGCAGCTCGTTTTGCATCATCTTCAGGCAAGATTGCTGCCTCAATATCTTTTTGAGTTTCTTGGCGTAACATGCGCACTTTTACCCGAGCATCTTCAAGGCGATCTTTGAGAACTTTTACCAATTGCGCTCGGCGCTCAGTAGTAAGTTGAGGGAAAAAGATTCTAAGTCCCATATCATCT
>Ga0163155_10007482_pt1 | contig 10294 bp, 1 predicted proteins | sample OliLakLV19SP4G1_FD_148611 | JGI IMG/M metagenome (GOLD analysis project Ga0163155, IMG submission 148611) | Freshwater microbial mat bacterial communities from Lake Vanda, McMurdo Dry Valleys, Antarctica - Oligotrophic Lake LV.19.SP4.G1 | ecosystem: Environmental > Aquatic > Freshwater > Lake >...
CTCAGATGAAGACCTGATAAGGCTCTATAAAGGTATTCTGTTACCTCGCATGATCGAGGAGAAGATGCTCAAACTCCTCCGTCAAGGCAAGGTTAGCAAGTGGTTCTCCGGCATCGGGCAGGAGGCCATCGCGGTAGGAGCTACGCTGGCCTTACAGCCAAAAGAACTCATATTTCCCCTACATCGTAACCTTGGGGTGTTTACCAACAGAGATATTCCGCTGCACCGCCTCTTTTCCCAGTGGCAAGGCAAACTAAACGGCTTCTCCAAAGGCCGCGAACGATCTTTTCACTTTGGCACCCTCGATTATGGCATTGTAGGTATGATCTCCCATCTGGGCCCCCAGCTAGCCCTGGCTTGTGGCGCTGCCTTGGCCTATAAGCTTGATAAACGTCCGATGGTCTCTCTGGCTTTTTCCGGAGAAGGAGGCACTAGCGAAGGTGATTTCCACGAAGCATTGAATATCGCTGCCGTATGGTCACTGCCTGTAATTTTTATCATCGAAAATAACGGCTACGGACTCTCTACCCCTTCCTCCGATCAGTTTATGTGCAAACATCTGGCCGACAAAGCCAAAGGCTACGGGATGGAAGGCATCACGATCGATGGCAATAATATCATCGAAGTCTACACCACGATCGATAAGTACGCTAAGAAAATGCGTCGTAAACCAGCTCCTATCCTGATTGAGTGTATGACTTTCCGCATGCGCGGACACGAAGAAGCATCAGGCGTAAAATACGTTCCACCCGAACTCATCGAAGCCTGGAATAAAAAAGATCCCGTCCTCAATTTCGAACGGTACCTGCTCGAACAAGAAGTGATCACGGAGGAGATAGTCAATGCAATGAAACGGGAAAATGAAGAACTCATCCTTCATCATCTCGACATCACAGAAAACGAACCAGACCTCACTGCAGATCTTGCACAAGAGCTAAACGATATCTACAAGCCCTGGAATCAGGAGGTAGTAGTCCCAATTGCGGGAGCGAAAGAAATGCGTATTGTAGATGCTATCACCGCCGGTCTCGATGAAGCCATGCAAAAGCATCCAAAGCTGGTCTTGATGGGCCAGGATATCGGTGATTACGGTGGTGTCTTCAAAATCACGGATGGTTTTGTAAAAAAATTCGGCAAAGAAAGAGTCCGCAATACACCACTATGTGAGAGTGGTGTCATCGGCACTGCACTGGGCATGAGCCTTGAAGGGTATAAGACGATGGTCGAGATGCAGTTTGCAGATTTCGTCACATGTGGCTTCAACCAGATCGTCAACAACCTCGCAAAGATTCATTATCGTTGGGGAGCATGTGCTGATGTTGTAGTACGTATGCCCACAGGTGCCGGTACAGGCGCGGGCCCTTTTCATAGCCAGAGCAATGAAGCATGGTTTTATCACGTCCCCGGATTGAAGATCGTATATCCCTCCACACCTGAAGATGCGAAAGGCCTTTTGACAGCCGCTTTTGAAGACCCTAATCCTGTTATGTACTTCGAGCACAAAGCGATGTACAGAGGTGTCAGCGGAATGGTGCCGGATGGATATTATACAACCCCCATCGGAAAAGCACGGCAAGTCAGGACCGGGCTACAAGCGAGTATTATCACATACGGTATGGGTGTTCACTGGGCGACCAAATTAGCTGAAGAACAAGATTGGGATCTCGACATAGTTGACCTCAGGACGCTTCTTCCTATAGACTGGGATTCAGTGCGTGCCAGTGTCCTGCGTACGCACAGAGTATTGATTCTCCACGAAGACACCCTGACCGGTGGTATCGGTGGAGATATTGCTGCTTATATTGCCGAAAATCTATACGAATACCTTGATGCACCTGTTATGCGGGTCGGATCGCTCGATACACCTGTTCCTTTTGCCGGAGTGTTAGAGAAGCAATTCCTTCCTGTCCAGCGTTTATATGAGCAGATGCAAAAACTTATATCTTATTAAATGAAACTAGACAACATCATTTCCGTCAGCGGCCTTTCCGGCTTGCAAAAATTGATCGCTACACGTCCAAATGGACTGCTGATCGAAAGCTTTGACAACGGCAAGCGTCAGTTTGTTTCTGTGCGCAAACACCAATTCACTCCGCTTGTTTCCATCGGCATCTATACCTACACCGATGTAGCTGCATTGGATGAAGTATTGAAAAAAGTAGATACCACGCAGGCTGAAAATCCCATACCAGATCTGAATGATAAAGCTGAAAATCTACGCGCATGGTTTAAAACCATCGTTGCAGACCACGACGAAGACCGCGTCCATATCAATGATATCCGCAAGGTGATAAAGTGGTATACCTTTCTCAAGCTGCATGCCTGGGAATTGATCAATGCCGATGCGGAGGCGGAAGTAAAAAATGATGCTTCGGCTACGCTCAGCAACCAAGTGAAAAAATGATGCTTCGACACATTCGACAAGCTCAGTTCGGCGCTACGTTCAGCAACCAAGTGAAAAATGATTAATGAAAAATGAAAAACGAAGCGCAGCGTAGATCACGTCCGCTAGGCGTGAGTGACAGGCGAAGAGTGATGTGCTGATCTGAGTCGAACCATGACGTGTATTATCCCCTGTTAAATTTTTTTAACTCACCACTCACCACTCACCACTCACAATTTTACAGTCACATGATGTTCTCTTTCATCATCGGCCAGCACTATTCCATGGTCTTCCTGCAATTCATTATCAAGAAGGATCTGTATTTCTTCTGATCCGGATTTTTCCTGGATCATTTGAATGACATACGTAGAAGTTTTGTACTTGTACCTGATGGTGACATTACCCCATTCTTCCGGCAGGCAAGGCTCAAAGTAAAGTTTGTCAGCTCGACGTTTGAGCCCAATCACAGCATCAATAATCAACTGGTATAACCATCCTGCTGATCCCGTGTACCAGGTCCATCCACCTCTTCCGGCATGCTCTGCTACCGCGTACACATCTGCTGCGATAACATAGGGTTCAACTTTATAGGTTAGCATTCCTTCGTGGGTTTTGCCATGATTGACAGGATTGATCATTTGCAGCAACTCCCACATTTTCGTTTTGTCCCTCATAGCTGCAAAAGCCATTATCATCCAGATGGCAGCATGGGTATATTGGCCACCGTTTTCACGAACACCCGGAACATATCCCTTGATATAGCCGGGATTCATTTCGGAATTGTCAAAGGGTGGATCAAAAAGCTGAATAATCTTATCCTTTTTTCGCACCAATCTTTTCTCTGCTTCCCTTATTCCCTGATGCGACCTGGTTTTGTCACCTACTCCTGAGAGGACAGCCCAACTCTGTGCGATGGAATCAATCTTGCATTCATCATTTGTTTTCGATCCTAGTGGAGTGCCATCATCAAAATAGGCCCTGCGATACCATTCACCATCCCATGCATTTTTTTCAATATTTTCTTTCAAAGCACTCAGGATAATCCTGCATCTGCTTGTGAATGGCTCATCACCGCGATAGGCAGTAATCTCACTGAATTTAATAATCGTGTCAGATAAAAACCACGCTAGCCAGACACTTTCACCTTTGCCTTCTGAACCCACCCGATCCATTCCATCATTCCAGTCACCACCTCGCATCAATGGCAAGCCATGTGTACCAAACTGAAATCCAAATTCAATGGCCTTGACGCAATGCTGATAAAGCGTTGAAGAATGATCTGATATGACAGGTAAATCATAATAGGAATGTTCATCCCTGCCCAACTTCCTGCTTTCAAGAAAGAGCACATTCTCCTCCAGGATTGAAGTGTCACCAGTTACGAGCACATAAGTTGATGTGACATACGGAAGCCACAAGTAATCATCAGAGCAACTCGTCCGTACACCTCTTCCTGCCGGTGGATGCCACCAATGCTGCACATCTCCCTCCATAAACTGACGTGAGGCAAACAGCAGAATCAACTGTCGTGCCAATGCAGGTTCATTGTGCAGTAGCGACAACACATCCTGAAGCTGATCACGGAATCCAAAGGCGCCACCTGATTGATAGTAACCACTACGAGCCCATAGTCTGCAGGAAAGTGTCTGGTAATTGAGCCATCCATTCGTCAATACGTTTAAGGGTGCATCCGGGCTGTCTATGTTTACAACGGAAAGGGTCTTCTCCCATTTACTCATTACTTTCTGAAGTGCTTCTCTCGCCGCTGTTTTTCCTCTATCTTGATTGATGAGATAACTTATTTCCTCCCGATGCGTTCCTGCGCCAAGTCGAAATACAATTTCATTTTTTTCTCCGTCTTCGAGGTTTAACATTATTTGTATCACCCCGCATGGATCAAGAGCTGCCCCTGTCCTGCCGGATAGTTTCGACTTGTGAAGGGCTTCAGGATTTTTTGCAGTTCCATTTCTTCCAAAAAATTCTTCACGATCAGTAGTGATAGTCCGCCCTCGATCGTTGACATCAAAAAAGCCTATCAGGCGCCCAAATTCAGTTGAATAGGAATTGCAGGCCACAATGGCGTCACTGTTCAAATCGACTTCAGTGGTCACATGCATTTTCGTTTTGTGCCGCAGATCACCTAACACCCATTCTGTATAGCCTGTTGCTGAAAGTTGACGTGCCCTGCCTGAGCGGTTTTCTATTTTGATGACCGTATACTTTATAGGTCTGTCTGCATCTACATAAACCCACATCTCCGTATAAATGCCATCTTCAACATGTTCATATACGCTGTAACCAAAACCATGTCTTGTGCTATATGGTGTTTTTCCGCAAGCGGGCAGCGGAGCAGGCGACCAGAAATATCCGGTTTCTTCATCACGGATATAAAAGTGCTCACCACCGATATCCGTAACCGGATCATTATGCCAGGGGGTCAGCCTCTGCTCATGGGCATTCTGAAACCATGTATAGGATTGTCCGCTTTCAGATATGACCGTTCCGAATTGGGGATTGGCTATCACATTCGACCATGGTGCTGGAGTGCGCTGACCGGGCTTTGTGGTGATGATATATTCTTTTCCATTTTTGGAATATCCGCCGATCCCATTATCAAATAAAAGTTCATCCCGAAGTTCAATGGCAGTCTCCGTGGAGTGATATATTCTTTGAGGAATAAAATTTGGAAGAATGGTTTTTAATTTCTTTCGACGATTTAGTTGCCCTTCCAATGTCCCTAACTTATCCGAAATGATAACACGCGCGACCGTTTGAAAAAGAATTCGGTCTTCATTGGATAATTGTTCGGCGGATCGGATAAATATACTTCCGGGCCTGTCCTGTTCCTCCGCGATATTTGTTGGAGCGATCAACGAAAGAATCCGGTTTTGCAATACCTGCCTGTATCCGCCATGATCTTCATTCCAGATGACTAGATCTACAATGAGTCCTTTCTGCCTCCAGAACGCATGGGCCTGGACAAGTTTTTCAACCAATTCAATACTGGTGCTATTCTCAATCTGAAGCAAGACTATAGGGAAATCTCCGGAAATAGAATGACTCCATAAACCCGATTGTCCGCTGTGGTTTTTGATAATGACACTCGGATCAGCCCTAAAAGACGCATTAGAATAAATAATTGATCCCGCCAATCTGCTATAGAGCAAAGCATCCTCCGCCGTAGCATTGATCTGCCGCAGGACGACCTGGCTATGCGTCCATGCCAATTCGAAAGCACGATCGATCATATGTTTGTCCTGGTATTTTTCAATCAGACGCAGGCTCTCATCCTCTGATTGACCTACCCCATACACCATGTCAAGTGTGATGGTTTCATATGGCTTGAGTGTTACTCTGTATTGAATAGCTACAATGGGATCCAGGACAGACCCTTCATTTCCTGAAAGAACTTCTTTTTGAATCATGGCCTGCGGATGACCGATGTTGTTACATCTTCCGATAAACTGATTCCTACTGGTTTCGTAGGAAACTTCCTGTACATCTGCGCCGTGTATTTTCATCAGGTGAAACATGGACAGTGGATGTTCTTCAACAGATCGGGGCCTGCGTGTACAGTGAATGGCATGATGTGCGGGGCTGATTTCAGTTTGCACAAAAAGATTGCTGAAGGCAGGATGTAACATGTCTGCAATGGCTGAATTTAAAACGACTTCACTATAACTCGTAAACTCTATTTGTCGGCGTTTGCGGGAACGATTCGTAATATGAAGTCTTCTGAATTCCACATCATCCTCCGGAGAAACTACAATTTCTGTGTGTGTATATACACTGTGGTCTTGTCTCCTGATTTCAGCACGGCCCGGTGAATAAATGACTTCATAATGGTCTGCAACTTTGAGCGTAGGTTGATGACCAGACGACCAGAACTCACCTGACTCCAGATCGCGGATATAACAAAAGGTACCCCAATGATCACAAGTGCCATCCTCTCGCCATCGTGTGACAGCAGTGTCCTTCCATCTGCTGTACCCACCACCTGAGTTACTTACCATCACATGGTACCTTCCGTTTGACAGCAACTGCACTTCAGGGATAGGCGTATTCGCTGTAGGGATGATCCTTAGTTCTGTATTGACTCGTTCTGAAGCAAGGTCCTTAACCTCTGTGATAGGTGTGAAGTAAGTAGTCGCCTGTGGAATTTTTTCCTGCAGCAATAACAAAGAAGTCTGAAGCTGTAAATCGGACTGAAACCTTTTTTGCATTGGTCGGTCACGCAATAAATGCAATAGGGAAAGGAATCCCATACCCTGATGATGCGTCATAAATGCTTTGACAATACTTTCAGTTTGTCCTCTTTGCAGCCTGGATGGGGTATAATCAATAGCCTCAAAGAACCCCCATCTGCCTTCAAACCCTTGTGAGGACATTTCTTTTAGGTTTTCATAGGCTTCATCAGGTTCAATCATAAGCGCCATGATAGATGCGTATGGAGCCACCACATAATCATCGGCCAGGCCACGCTTGAGTCCTAATCCAGGTACTCCAAATGCCTGATACATATAATCCATGTTGGCATGCACCATGTTGAAACAGGATTCTGAAAGTCCCCATGGCAACCCTCTCCGTTTGCCATATTCGATCTGTCTTCTTACTGCTCCTTTGTGCGTTTGATCCAATAAGGTACCATCATAGGTAGGTGTCATCAACATCGGCATCAGGTATTCAAACATAGAGCCGCTCCATGATATCAATACCGGATCTTTGCCCGTACTGGTGAGTTGTCTGCCCAGAGCAAACCAGCTTTCCTGTGGAATTTTTCCTTGCGCTATGGCCACATACACGCCCAGCCTCGCTTCTGATCCAAGTAAATCATAAAATCCAGGATCTCGGCGATGGTCTTCCACATTATACCCAATAGACAGAAAATGTTGCGCCGTACCGTACAAAAAATCATACTGGTAATCGGACATTTCAGTGCAGTGTTTTGCTATGGAATCAATCTTTTCCAGGATATTTTCTGTCAATTCTCTGGACGTAAGGATCTTGGATTGCATAGAAATCAACCATGCATTTTCGTCTGCTGAATTTTCGTCTGCTATCCACTTTTTAAATTTTGGGAGAAGATCATCCGTCATATTCATCAGGTCATCTAGTGAGGGAATCCTTTCACTCAATGGGATCAACTCACTATAGGTCGAAGACTGTTGAATGTCGGATATCCATGATATCAAATTGGTCAATTCATGATGTGCATGCGCACATTGACTCACTAAGGTACTGCTCCACCAATAGGCTTCGCTCGCAGGGTTTGCATTCAGTTTCGCGCGTAATTCTTCTGCCTTTTGCTGTAATTTTTCGAGAAAGGTTATGGCAGATGAAATAGACAAAGGTCCATGTTGTCCTTTAGCCATTGCTTCCTCTTTTATTTTTTGTATTGCGCCGGCATCTTTTGTCTTTTCGTTCAGCACACTTATGGTGTCGTACAATCCTTCATACATTTGAGCACGAAGTATTGGCTGTGCAGCTATGTCAAATAAACCTTCCTTTAAGGTGAGAAGACTTGCAGCAAGGTTGCCACTATCTACAGTGGAGACATATCGTGGAAAAAGGGGCAATAAACTTTGCGTATTGTACCAATTTAAAAAATGACCCTTGTATCGTTCAAGCCGCTGCATCGAGGCCATTGTTTTTTGGGTCTTGTCAAGCAGTTGCTGTGTTGTTTGATACCCAAAGTCATGTGCAGCCAGTGATGATAGGAGGGAGAGACCGATATTCGTAGGGGAGGTGCGGTGCGCGATCCTTGGTTCAGGATTTTCCTGGTAATTGTCAGGGGGCAACCAATTATCCTCAGGACAAATAAAATTTTCAAAGAAAGCCCAGGTTTTTCTCGAAAGCACCTTTAAGTAATTCGTTTGTTGCGGTGATAAGCTTGCTTTTTTTCTGGTTTGCGGCAGACTGATCCACCACGCAAGGAAGGGAGACAGTATCCATAAAGAAAGGATTGGACTGGCAACAATGAAAGCAGACCAGGATAAAAAGGGAAGTACCGTCAGCAGCACAATTCCACAGAAAGGGCCAGCCCACATGGTCATGTAGTGTCCACTCAGATTTTTTTCATTAACACCTGATCCATAAGGATCCCATTGCAGCAGGTTTTTGCGAGAGATATGCACCCTCCATATCGTACGCAAGATCGCATCCATGTTCACAAACGCTTCATAAGGCAGACTGATGATAGTCCAGGTATGTTGAATCATATTATTAATCAATACATGGAATGAGGCGTCCAGGTAATTTTCCCACGTAACATCTAATGGTTTTTTTATAAATCCCCATCCAAAGGATAAAATGGATGGTGGGATGATGATGCCAATGACGGTGAAAGTCCAGAACCAAGGTGTGGCAGAGATCAGCCAGCCAAATACCAACATGGCCCACATCGCTATGGGCACAAGGCTTCGACGGAGATTGTCAAGAATCTTCCATCGGGATAAGGCTGTCAATTGATTTGTTTGACTCGTATCGCCTGGTCCCGGTACGCCTGGATACAACCATCGTGCAATTTGCCAGTCACCACGTATCCAGCGGTGACGACGTTTTACATCAGACAGATAGGTGGATGGATGTTCTTCGTATAATTGAACATCACTGATCAGGCCGGACCTCGCATGACATCCTTCCAATAAATCATGACTCAGTATGCGGTTGTCCGGAAACCGTGCATTAAGCGTTTTTTCAAATGCATCTACTTTATAAATCCCTTTACCAATAAACGAACCTTCTCTCAGGACATCCTGATAGACATCGGAAACTTCACGGGTGTATGGATCTATACCTTCTTCATTGCTGTGAATCCTCGCATACCATGATGCATCAGCTTGTGGAAGGCTGGAAGCCAGTCTTGGCTGGAGAATACCATAACCTTCTGTAATGAGTTTCTTTTTTGGATCATAATGGGGTTGATTAAGTGGATGAGCCAGTGTAGAAATAATCTTCCATGCAGCTTCTCTGGGAAGATGTGTATCCGCATCAAGTGTGATCACATATTTGATCTTCTGCAGTATTGATTGATCACCGACGATCAGTTGGAATCTTTCCTGTCCACTTCCCCTGAGGATGGCATTGAGGTCTCCTAATTTGCCGCGCTTACGCTCATAGCCCATCCAGATCTTATCTGCAGCATTCCATTGACGTGGCCTGTGAAGAAGAAAAAATAACTCCTTTTTTTTACTCCCGTATTTTTTGTTGAGTTCGTTTATTCGATTTTCAGCATAAACCATTAAAAACTGATCTTCAGGCAATACTGCTGTCAGCGCATCGCGGAAATCAGTTAATAACGCGAAGTGAAGGTTGTCCTGCCTATTGGCAAGAAATCGAACTTCCATTGTCTCCAGTAAATGATCCAACTCTTCCGAACTGCTGCATAATGTGGGTACCGCTACTAGTGTTCTGGATGATTCCGGTATGCCTTTCGAATAGTCCATCTTTGGCATGAAATCCGGTTCGACCAATAAGGTAGCAAACCAATTGACCACCGCTGTCGCTAATTGGCTGGTGGCAATGACCGTGATCATCGCTGACAGCATCAACCAACCGATAGATAATTGTTGATGATACGCCTGACGTATGAGCATTCCTGAGAGAAGTAGGGTCAGCAAAATAATCGAACCGGCATACAGACTAAAATTATAATTGGAAAGCCTACCTGCCAGCTTTTCAAACCAGGTGTATGTAATACCTGCACGGTTTTCGGTGCGTTCTGCGCCTTTGCCGGTCAAATAAAAACCAACATGTATATTGCGTTGGTTGCCGTTTGAGCTATCAAACATTTCACGGGCGAAATCGATAGCCATTCGTGCTACTTCAAGTTCTGAAGAGCCGCTGCGTTTGGCAATAGCTTCTATGCGATGACGATAGTGGTCACGTGTTCTGAAATCCATGTGTCCATAG
>Ga0163155_10007484_pt1 | contig 10293 bp, 7 predicted proteins | sample OliLakLV19SP4G1_FD_148611 | JGI IMG/M metagenome (GOLD analysis project Ga0163155, IMG submission 148611) | Freshwater microbial mat bacterial communities from Lake Vanda, McMurdo Dry Valleys, Antarctica - Oligotrophic Lake LV.19.SP4.G1 | ecosystem: Environmental > Aquatic > Freshwater > Lake >...
CATAACGCGCCTGAGCCGGCGGCGCGAAGCGACGCTGGCGAAGGTCGCTGTTGATGCGGTTGTTATGCGTCACTGAGCCTCGCCCTCCAGTAGCCTGGCTTTCGCTTCGTTGGCGCCACGGCGACGACATAGACCTCGTTCTCATCGTGCAGGTATACCAGTGAGAACTTGAATTGCCGATCCACAACCCGGCGCGTCTTGTGCTTGTACTTCGGCCAAGTCTCGGGCGTCTTGGCCGCATGTGTCTCTGCGGTGTGAACCGCTTGGTCGTAGTGCTCTGCCAACCGAGCGCTGAGGGCAACGTAGTACTCGACCTCGTGTAGGAACTCGGCGCGAGCCTCCGGGGGATACCGGACCGTTCTCACCGCCGGATCAGACGACGGGCTTCCGCGTGAACCTCTTCGGCCGATATGAGCTTGACAGCGCCGGACTCGATCTCTGCGACCCGACGCTCGATCTCGCGATCCCAGGCGTTCTCAACTTCGGTATCGGACTCTCCTTGCAGCGAGTCCAACAATTCCTCTACGAGGCGCGCTCGATCCTCCGCTGACAAGGTCTTGGCGCGAGCTGACAGTTCCTCAACTAAAGTGGACATAGAACGACCTCCAATCGCTACCGGTACAGTTTACAGCGACAGCGTGCAAGACGGTTGCTTGTGACGCATAACGTAATGTCGGCCCCATATCCGGGGCGTTGTAAGACCCCAACATCGGGGCTGAGTCTGGCCAGAGTACGCCCAAGTCCCTGATCGATCAACCGGATCGACCGCGTCAACCCGGATAGGCACCTCTACGTTTGTCCAGTATAGGCACCATAGGGAGTCACGGCATGCCCGCGCCAAAGCTACTCGACCAGGTTCGCGAGCGGATCCGCGTGAGGCACTACAGCCTGCGGACCGAGGATGCATACCTGCACTGGATCCGCAGGTTCATCTTCTTTCACGGCAAGCGCCACCCGCGCGAGATGGGCGGGCCGGAGGTGGAGGCGTTCCTTTCGCACCTGGCCACCGAGGGCCGTGTCGCGGCTTCGACGCAGAATCAGGCGCTGTCCGCGCTGCTGTTCCTGTATCGCGATGTCCTGAAAGTCGAACTTCCCTGGCTCGACGGTGTGGTGCGCGCCAAGCGCTCGCAGCGCGTGCCGGTGGTGCTGACCGAGAACGAGGTGCGCGGGTTGCTGGCCCGGCTGGATGGGACGAAGTGGCTGGTCGCGTCGCTCCTGTACGGCACGGGAATGCGCCTGCTGGAGGGCCTGCGGCTGCGGGTGAAGGACGTGGACTTCGAGCGCAAGGAGATCACGGTGCGTGACGGCAAGGGGGCCAAGGACCGCCGCACAATGCTCTCCGATCAGCTGCTTGAGCCGCTTGGAACGCATCTCGCGAAGGTGCGCGCGCTGCACGAGCAGGACTTGGTCGGGGGTTTCGGCGACGTCCACCTCCCGTTCGCGCTTGCGCGCAAGTACCCAAAGGCCGGGCGAAGTTGGCCGTGGCAATACGTGTTCCCCTCGGGCAGGCGCTCGGCGGACCCGCTGGATGGCGTCATCCGCCGCCATCATCTGGACGAAAAAATCATCCAGCGAGCGGTATCCGCGGCCGGGCGAGCCGCCGGGATCGCGAAGCCGGTGTCGCCGCACGTGCTGCGCCACAGCTTTGCAACCCATGTCCTCGCCGCCGGTTACGACATCCGCACGGTGCAGGAGCTGCTTGGGCACTCGGATGTCTCGACGACGATGATCTACACGCACGTCCTGAACAAGGGCGGGCGCGGCGTCATCAGCCCACTGGACCGATTGGAGACAGTGTCGCCGCCGCCTCAATGAGCCCGGGCAGTTTGGCTTTTCCGCGCGCGCTCGATGGCCCGATCGCGCAGAATAATCTGATCGAAAATCTTCCACATTTATTGAAGTCAATCCGGCCGCTCATGTAGCGGCTTTCATGCCAGTTTGTGTATCGTTATCGGTACATTCATCGCGACAACCATGGATACGAATGTCAAACGCAGATTCTGCGACTCCGTGAAGCCCCAACGTTCAAAATAACCGGCGCTGCGCGGCCATATCGCGCAGCGTCCAGTTGATTGCAGGGTTGGGCACCCGGAAGGCAACCTTTGCTAGCACGCTGTTCACACGGAGGAACCATGCCCTCCGTCCGCAGATGAGAATCGATTTGGCTCTTTGGCTTCCTGTACAGCCCACACAATTAGGACAATCCATCCAACTATCGGAACGAACCAGAGGAGAAGAAACCACGCGCTTCTGTCGGTGTCATGTAACCGCCGTGCGCCAACTGCCAGAGACGGTAGCAGAACTGCCAACGAGAATAGCGCTGACAACGTCTCGCTTACGATACCTGATGCCGCCGACGCCAAGAAAGTAAAAAGGAACCACCACCAGAATTCTGACCGGGAGGCGCGCCCGTTAAACGCCACATATTTTGAGAAACAGGTGCTAATGGATTCGCCGAGCGTCATTTGGTATCTCCCTTTTCAAGCTTATTGGAGCAACATAGCAGTAGCAGTTTTCGGATATCAATAGAGCACAGCTCATTCAGGGCGGGTGCCCAACGTTGTGGTCAACGGGAGGCGCGCGCGATGGTCATTGAAAAAATCATGGCCGCTTTCGCCTGTCCGTTGCACCTAAAGTTAGACCTTGTATTTTTTGAATTGAAAAATTTATTTTAGCGGCGCTGCTCTCCATACTCGGGATCACGGTTCTGGTGGCGCAGGACCAAAATGCGAATTTCAGTCTCAGTTTCCCGATATATGACGGAGTACGGAAAGCTTGACAGTGGAAACCAGCGGCGTTGGTCCTCGGTAGGCGTGCCGATTCCCGGATGTTCAACCAGAAAATTGGCAATTCGTTCAAACTCGTCAAGGAAACGCGCTGCAAGTGCACGACTGCCTTCGCGCCGATAAAACCTTGCCGCCTCGGCGAGGTCATTTGCCGCGCCGTTGTGAAGCGTGTATGTCAAGAGAGTTCGACACGTAAGCGGGAAACGACATCTGGCCCGGAGACAGGCGTAGATTCGCCGCGTTCGATTTCCGAGTCTCGTTTGGCGGCGAGATTGTCCCAGGCCTTGTCTCGAGCTTTGTCGGCATCGAGGCTAGCAATCACACGGTCTAGCAGCCGTTCGCGCTCTGCAGCGGGAAGGCGAAGGACCTCAAGTTCCAAAGCTTCAACAGGTAATGACATATTGGGAGCCTTAATATTGGTGGTTCGATCTGCGTAGCTTGCCACAAGGCCGTTCAATTGGCATGTATTCCCGGTACAACTGTCAAGGGCAAGGTCTAACGTTCGCGCTAACCGGCGCGCGCCGCTTTTGCGCGCGTCCGTGTTGAGCGCGTTGTTAGGCGCAATGACCGCTTCGCAAGCCAGTTACTGAAGGACGCTTGACTTTCGCCAGATGGCTTGCCGGCCAATAACCCTTCGATGCTGATATCTTCGTCGCGGTCCTCCCAGTGAATACCCAATCCTCGGCCGATCAACCGCCAACGCTTGCGTTCTGCCGCGGTTGCGCGCAATAACCGTGGGTACCACCCAAGAGGAACCGAAATACTCCGACCGTCGCTCAGGTCGACGCAAAGCGTACCGACCGAAACGGTTACGGTCTCGGCAAAGGGCACTTCCATCTCAATGGCCGAAGTAGTCATTCCAGGTCTCCATAAGTTCAATGCGATGATCATTCACCAGCTTCTCGATCCGCGCGAGTTCCACGCGCGAAAATCCGCCGCTGCTTTGTAGCCGAATTGGATCGAGCCAGAATTTCCCGATCCTATCGTCCCGCTCAACATGGACGTGCGGCGGCTCGTCACGGTCCCCCGCGTAGAAGATCAAACGTTAAGGGCCAGATTTTAGTACGGTCGGCACAGCATGACTCCCAATCTTGGTTTCTTGCGCCTAACGTCTTAGTAGTTGACTTTTTAGTTGACAAATTTTAGGTGACGAAATAGTTGCCAGATATTCACTTGCTCTGCGTTCATTCTGCGCCGGGATCATGGCGGACTCAAGCGCCAAGGTATAGCCCGGAAGGCCGGGGGTATCGGTTGCATGGAAACCCGCGCCAAGCGGCCATTTGCCGCTTCCGTGGGAATGATGATGGCTGGAAAAGGCCGTCTGGCGCGCCTTTCCAGGCGATTGACCGGATCAGGCGGCGTACCCGTGGGCCTGCGGAATCATTTCCTCGCGCGCGTCCTTCCAGCGTTGCATCGCGGCGGCATGCACGGCCAATGCCGCCGGGTCGTAATCGGCTACCGGTCGCGGGTCGATGTCGAAGTGTCCGTAACGGTCGCTGCCGCGCGCGAGTGACGCCGATAGCCGCACCTTGCTCTGGCACGAACAGCGCGTCGGGATGTAGCTGATGCCAAGGCCGATGCGCCTGTCGTCGGAGCGGTTGGGCATGGAGTTGTGATAAAGATAGGTGTGGTGCAGCGAGAACTCGCCCGGTTCGAGCAACAGCAGATCAAGCGGCGCGTCGGCCGGCACGTCGAGGCTTTGCGCCGTGGGGAACATGTTGGCGCTGTCTTTTTTTTGCTCATGCACCACCTGGCCGCGATGGTGGCTGCCGGGCAGCACCTGCACGCAGCCGCTTTCGGTGCTGCTCGGTGACAGCGCCACCCACGCTGTCACATGCTCCGCAGGCGCCAGGCCGAAGTAGGTCGAGTCCTGGTGCCAACTGATGAAGGCGTCGGTCTGCGGTTCCTTCATCCACAGTGTCAGGTGATAGACGAGGATGTCGGGGCCGATGAGGTCTTCGACCGCGTCGAGTATGTGCGGGTGGTGCACGACTTCGTCCGCCCACTTCAGGTACAAATGCATTTTGCGCCGCTGGTCCGCCAACAGGCCGTGGCTGCGTTCGCCGTCCTCGAGCCGCGCACGATAAGCGCGTGCAGCGCTGGCATCAAAGGCGCGCAGCGGGCTGACGTAGCCCTGGTCGCGGTATTGCGATGTTTGATCCGTGCTCAACAGCTTGGGCATCGTGTTGCCTCCTTTGCGTTTCGCCTTGCCTGGCATCTGTCGTGCGTATTACGCGTATGGCATTTCTGGTGCGTGCTGCGCTGATCACCCGCGTATTGCAATTGTATTAATGCTGATACATTATAGTATGCACGCTGATGTGATTTGGCAATGTGATTTGCCGATGCCGTGATTTGCCGACGCTGTGATGCGCCGATGCTGTGATGCGCCGATGCACGCCGGAGTCGATTTTTTATTGAGGGTTGATTGCCGGGTGAAGCAAGCCTTGCATGGGGAGATGCGATGAAGGTCGGGTTGGTGCTGAAGGCTGCCGAATGGGTCATGAACTTCACTGCGGCGCGTTACCCGGTTTTCGAGCAGCGCATCCAGGAGCGTACTGCGGTGGTGCAGTTGCGACTGCGCGGCGGTGCGAATGGCGCACGGCATTTCACCTTCGGCGGCCGGCGCGTCACATCGGCACGCGGTCTGCATGCCAAACCCGACGTGGTGCTGACCTTCAAGGACGCCGAGGTCGCCTGGGACGTCTTCAAGCCCAATGCCAGGCGTATCGACGCGGTCAATCACGCCAAGAATTTTTCCATCGAAGTCACCGGCAACGACGAACTCGCCTGCTGGTTCACCGAGACCATCAGCATCATGCGTGCGGTGGGCTGGAAACTCGGCACCGATGCCGGCAACGGCGAGACGCGCATGCTCAACGCCACCAACAGCGGCCCGGTATTCGTCTATGTCAAGGACGGCAGGATCGTGCGCATGACGCCGATCGACTTTGACGAGCACGACCCGCAGCCCTGGACCATACGGGCGCGCGGCCGCGATTTTTCGCCGCCGCGAAAGACCACCACCACCTCGCACACGCTCGCTTCGAAGTCCATGGTCTATTCGCCCGACCGGCTGCTCTACCCGATGAAGCGCGTGGACTTCGACCCGAACGGCGAGCGCAATCCGCAAAACCGCGGCAAGTCGGGCTATGTGCGCATCAGTTGGGACGAGGCGCTCGATCTGGTGGTGTCTGAGATCCAGCGCGTCAAGCGCGTGCACGGCCACGGCGCCATCATGAACAGCCACAGTTCGCACCACACCTGGGGCAACATCGGCTGTTATGTCAGCGCCTTCAACCGCTTCATGAACGCCATCGGCTACACCAAGATGGTGATCAACCCCGATAGCTGGGAGGGCTGGTACTGGGGCGCGGTGCACCACTACGGTTACAGCATGCGCCTTGGCGCCATCGAGCCCTACGGCCATGTCGAAGACTGCCTGCAGGAAGCCGAGATGATCGTGTACTGGTCGAGCGACCCGGAATCGACCGGCGGCTCTTACGGCGCCTTCGAGGGCACGTTGCGGCGCATGTTCGCGCGCGACATCGGCATCGAGATGGTGCATATCGATCCGCACCTCAATTACACCGCGTCGCTGTTGGGCGGCAAATGGATTCCGATTATTCCCGGCACCGATCCGGCGCTGGCGCACGCCATCGCGCATGTCTGGATCAGCGAAGGCCTTTACGACAAGAAGTACGTCGCCGAGCGCACCACCGGCTTCGACAAGTACAGCGACTATGTCATGGGTGTCGAGGACGGCGTGCCCAAGTCCCCGGAGTGGCAGGCGGCCGAAACCGGTGTGCCGGCGCATACGGTGCGGGCCCTTGCGCGCAAGTGGGGCACGCGCAAGACCTATCTCGCCGCCGGCGGCAAGGGCACGACCTTTGGCGGCGCCTGCCGTTCGGCCACCGGCTCGCAGTGGGCGCGCGCCATGGTCTGCCTGATGGGCATGCAGGGCCTCGGCAAACCGGGCGTCAATTTCGGCAACCTGCAATACGGCGCGCCGATAGACCTGAACTTTTACTTTCCCGGCTACGGCGAGGGCGGTATTTCGGGCGACCTCGAAACCACCGGCGGCGTGGTGCAAATGGTGCAGCGCCAGCCGCAACTGCCGAGCATGAACATCGTCACGCAGCGCATCACGCGTAATCGCATTGCCGAGGCGCTGCTCAAGGGCAAGACCGAGGGGCATCCGATCGACCCCAAGTCCTCGCACGGCCAGTTCATGAAGTTCGGTTATCCCTCGCCCGGGCATTCGCGCGTGCGCATGATGTACAAGTACGGCGGCTCGCATTTTGGCACGGTACAAGAGTCGAACAAGCTGGCCGAGGCCTACCAGTCGGACGCGCTCGAATTTGTCGTCAACCAGTCGATCTGGCACGAGGGTGAATCCAAGTTCGCCGACCTGATCCTGCCCGCCTGTACCAACTTCGAACGCTGGGACATCGGCGAATGGTCGGTGGCGGGGGGCTATTCGCACCACAACAACTGCCAGCTCAATTACCGCGTCATTTCGATCCAGCACCCCTGCGTCGCGCCGCTCGGTGAGTCGAAATCCGATTACCAGATATTTCTTGCCATCATGCACCGCATGGGCATGGGCACCTACTACGGCGAGGGTCTGACCGAACTCGACTGGTGCCGCCTGCAGTTTGACGCATCCGATCTGCCCAAGCGCATGTCCTGGGAAAAATTTCTCGAACGCGGCTATTACGTCGTGCCGCCCGAGGACATGCAGGTGTCGCCGCAGGCGGTGGCGATGCGCTGGTTCGCCGAGGGCCGCAAAAAAGACGTGCCCGAGCCGCATCCGCTGCCCGCCGGCAACAGCGCGCGTTTTCGCGAAGGCCTGCAGACGCAAAGCGGCAAGTTCGAGTTCGAGGCCTCGAGCCTGAAAATGTTCGACGACCCGGGGCGCCCGCCGGTCAACAAGTACATCCCGTCCTGGGAGGGGCGGCAGACGAGCGAACTTTACACGCGCTTTCCGCTGCAACTCCTGAGCCCGCATCCGCGCTACAGCTTTCATACGCACACCGACGGCAAGGACAGCTTTGTCAACGACATCGAGGAGCACCGCGTGCTGGTGGATGGTTACTACTACCTCGCGGCGCGCATCAATCCGCGCGAAGCCGCGGCGCGCGGCATCGCCCATCACGACCTCGTCAAGCTCTACAACGACCGGGCGAGCGTGATTTGCGCCGCGGTGATTACCGCGCGCATCCTGCCCGGGGTGGTGCAGTGTTATGCCTCCTCGGCGGTCTATGACCCGATAGGTGAGCCGGGCAAGTCGCCCGACCGCGGCGGCTGCGTCAACGCCCTCGCACCGACGCGCTGGCAGACCGAAAAGACCAGCGCCTCGGCACCGAACTCGTGTCTGATCGAAGTCGAAAAATGGACCCAAGCCCCTGCGGCCGCGGCCGCGATGTCGGATGCTGCGGGAGTGGCGGCATGAGCGCGAAATGGGCCTTGTTCATCGACGTGGCCAAATGCCACAACTGCCGCAACTGCTATGTCGCCTGCAAGGACGAGCATGTCGGCAACGACTATCCGGGCTACGCCGCGCCGCAACCAAAACACGGCCACGACTGGATTGCCATTCATACGCATGAGCGCGGTGAGGCGCCGATGGTCGATGTCGCGCACCTGCCGACGCTGTGCATGCAATGCGAAGACGCGCCCTGCATGAAGCGCGATGACGGCGCGGTGTACCGTCGCGATGACGGCGTGGTGATCATCGATCCGGTCAAGGCGAAGGGCAAGCGCGACATCGCCGGCAGTTGTCCCTACGGCGCGATCTGGTGGAACGAAGAGGCGCAACTGGCGCAAAAATGGATTTTCGACGCGCACCTCCTGGATCGCGGCTGGAAAGAGCCGCGTTGCGTCGAGGTCTGCCCGACCGAGGCCATGACCTCGGCCAAGCTCGATGACGCCGCGCTGCAGAGCAAGGTAAAAGGCGAAGGCTGGGAGGTGTTGAAGCCCGAACTGGGGACGCGGCCACGCGTGTTCTACAAGAACCTGCATCGCTACCAGAAGTGCTTTGTCGGCGGTACGCTGGTGGCCGCGGCAAACGGTGTCGATGACTGCGTCGAAGGTGCAACGGTCGAACTGCTCAAGGACGGCCGTGTCGTCGCCACCGCGACGAGTGACGCATTCGGCGAATTCAAGCTCGACGGTTTGCCGCCTGACGGCGGCGGCTATGAACTCGTGGTCAACAGCGCCCAGCGTCAGGCGCGTGTTGCAGTGGAACTGGGTGCCAGCCGTTACTTGGGCACGCTGCGGCTGGAGACGGTTTAAGGGGTCCTTCCGGTAATGCCTTGATACAGGAGCTAAGCATGAAGACATGGCTGAAACAGATTGCGCTGGTCCTTGCCGCGATGACCGCTGTCGCCGCGCCTGCGGCCGCGGCCTTTCCGGAGCGTCCGGTCAGGCTTATTGTGCCGTTTGCGCCGGGTGCGACCACGGACATCCTCGCGCGCATGGTCGCCGAGCGCCTGGCCGAGCGCTGGAAGCAGCCGGTCATTGTCGAAAACAAGGCCGGCGCCGGGAGCATTCTGGGCGCCGACTTTGTCGCCAAGAGCGCGCCTGACGGCTACACCATGTTGTTCGGTTCGGAGTCGCTGGCGCTGCTGCCGCAATTGCAGGACATGCCCTTTGACTGGAGGTCCGACCTGAAGCGCGTGTCCCTGGTCGGCGCGCTGCCGATATTGCTGCTCGCCTCGGGCAAGCGCGCCGACATCAGCAGCCTCAAAGACCTGGTCGATGTGGCGAAGGCCAATCCGGGCAAGCTCAACTTCGGCTCGCCCGGCAACGCCACCGTGCACCACCTGACGACCGAAATGTTTGCGCGCGCGGCCGGGGTGCAGATGACGCATATCCCGTACAAGGGCGCGGCACCGGCGATGACCGACCTGATTGCCGGCAATATCGACGTCATGGTGGGCGCCGAGCCGAGCGCCAAAGGCCATATCCAGGCCGGGCGGGTGAAGGCACTGACCGTGTTTGCGCGCGAACGCCTGCCCGGCCTGCCCAATCTGCCGACCGCACGCGAGGCCGGCCAGCCTTTCGAGATGTCGTTCTGGTGGGGGGTGATGGTGCCGGGCAAGACGCCGCCCGACGTGGTGCAGGAAATAGCGACCGCGACCATGGCGGTGATACGCGACCCGGACCTGCGCAAGCGCATGCTCGACAGCGGCGTTACGCCCTCTGGCGGCAGCGCCGATGAATTCGAAAAATTCTTCCGTGACCAGTTTGACGGCTGGGCGAAAATCCTGCCGAGCCTGAAAATCAAGCTCGATTGAGCGCCGTGGTGTTTTTTGCCGGGAGCAGGCGCTGAGCGCCGTCAACCGGCGCGTCGTGCTGGCGCGGCTGCCGCAGGGCATGCCGCAGGACGCCGACTTCACGCTGCTCGAAGGGCCCGCCGCAACACCCGCAGCGGGTGAAGTGCTGGTGCGCAACCTCTACCTGTCGATGGACCCCTACCAGCGCAGCTGGATGGCCGGCGGCA
>Ga0163155_10007487_pt1 | contig 10291 bp, 7 predicted proteins | sample OliLakLV19SP4G1_FD_148611 | JGI IMG/M metagenome (GOLD analysis project Ga0163155, IMG submission 148611) | Freshwater microbial mat bacterial communities from Lake Vanda, McMurdo Dry Valleys, Antarctica - Oligotrophic Lake LV.19.SP4.G1 | ecosystem: Environmental > Aquatic > Freshwater > Lake >...
CAACGACTTCCTTGACGTTCATCCCATGCCTCCATGACCGCTCCCCAGATCAAGAGCATGGCATGGATTCCGGCTCGCGCAACGAACATGCGCCGAACGGCGCGCGATTATTTTGTGGGATGCGTATTACAACCCTCACTTCCCGCAAGGTCGGATCGTTCCTGACATCCCTTGATGAAGCGGTGGTTAACAACCGCCGATTGGAGTCACGCGTGCGGCAATGGTTGCCGCGCGGAGGCTTCGTTCGCACCTTCAGGGCGCTCGAAGTTCTTCGCCCGACGCATGCACGACGCCGGCCGGGCGGGAGACCGAAATGAAGATCGCAAGTTCAGCGCGATGCAGGTTGTGCATTGCCATCGCCGGAACAGCACTGGGCCTCACCGGCGTGTGCGATCGAGCGGTTCTTGCGCAGGACGCCTTCGCGTCGGTTGAAACTGAAATGGAATCCGGCCCGCAGGATGTCCCCGGGCGCGAAAAGGGCGAACGCTCCACCCTCGAACTTAAACGAGAAGCGACGCCGCCCGCCAAGCCCGTGACCCCCGAACCTCTCGACTGGTTCGGCGGCAAGCCCTGGTGGGAATGGTCCGCCGCGACCGGCAACTGGGGCGGCGCGCGTTCCTGGTTTGATGATCACGGCTTCGCGTTCGCAGGCTCGCTCACGCTGGATTGGTCGAGCGTCTGGGACGGCGGCGTCCGTAACGTCGCGTCCACTCGCACGCTCACCGACTTCAACCTCACCATCGATACGCAGAAGTTCCTGGGCCTGGAAGGCGGGACATTCTTCATCGACTTCTATTCAACCGATGGGCGCGGCGGCTCGGCCGATGCGGGGGATTTCCAGGGCTTCTCCAACATCCAGACCGACGCCAATCTCGACCAGATCGCGGAGGTGTGGTACGAGCAGTGGATACTCGGCAAGTTGCTGCGCGTCAAAGTCGGCAAGGTCGATGCCAACTCCGAGTTCGCGTTCGTCGATGTCGCGGGCACGTTCCTCAACTCCTCCGCGGGCGTGAGCCCACCGATTTTCAACCTGACGACCTACCCCGATCCCGCGATGAGCGTCAACATCTTCGTCTATCCGACGAAGAACGTCTATCTCGGTTTTGGCCTGTATGACGGCGCGACGGCCGACGGCATCCGCACCGGCGGACGCGGGCCGGCGACATTCTTCAGCGACAGCAAGTCGAGCAGTTGGTTCTTCATCGGTGAAGCGGGAGTGACGTGGGAGTCTCTAGGCTCGCTGGGCGGCGGCCGCGTCGCCGCAGGCGGATGGGGACACACCGCACGATATGATCGCTTCGATGGCGACACGCAGGACGGCACGGAAGGCTTCTTTGCGATGGCCGAGCAGCAACTGATCAATGGCGGCGGGGAAGAAGGCGACGATGAGCGCGGGCTCTTCTGCTTCGCTCGCTACGCATGGGCTGACGAAGACGTCTCCGAAGCATGTCAGCACGTCGGAGGCGGGTTCGTCCAGCGCGGCACCTTCGGCGATCGACGCGACGACGAAGCGGGCGTCTTCGTCTCCTGGGTCGACCTCAGTGATGACGAGAATGCCGGGTTCGCGCAGGACGAAACCACTGTGGAGCTTTACTACCGCATCGCGATCACGCCATTTTTCGCCATCACTCCCGACCTGCAGTACATCGTCAATCCATCGGGTGATCGGGATATCGATGATTCGATCGTCGGATCGCTTCGCTTTGAGCTGGCTTTTTAACCAAGGCGCACGCTCGCACACTTTCAGTCAGCGAAGCTTCAGCAGCGTCAACCCCAGCACGACGAAGAGGCCCGTCAGGATCCAGAACCGCGTGACGACCTGCTGCTCGGTCCAGCCCGAGAGGTGGAGGTTGTGGTGCAGGGGCGCGATCTTGAACACGCGCCGTCCGGTGCCGGTCGCAATGCGCGACGTCTTGAACACGCCGACCTGGATGATCACCGAGCCGATCTCAAGTAAGAACACCCCGCACATCACCAGCAGCACCGCTTCCTGCCGGATCACGACCGCGACATACGCGATGATCCCGCCCAGGCACAGCGAACCGGTATCGCCCATGAACACCTGCGCCGGCGAGCAGTTCCACCACAGGAACCCCAGGCACGCCCCAGCCGTCGCGGCACACAGCACGATCAGCTCATCCGACTGCGGGATGTACGGCACCAGCAACTGCTGGGCGTCGCTCTGGAACCCCGCGATGTAGGTCAAGACCACAAGCCCCAGCGACACCACCAGCGTGCTTCCCGTCGCGAGGCCATCCATTCCATCGGTGATGTTCACGGCGTTGGACATCCCCGCGACCATCAGCACGGCGACGATGATGAACGCGGTGCGCGAGAGATAGATCAGCGACGGGTTGATCACGAGGCCTGAGTCGCGGGTCTGCATGTAGGTGCGCTGGAATGGAAGATTAAGGACGTGGGCGAGATCGCTCGGGAGCTGAGGTTGGTCGCCGTGGTTGTAGACGAAGTATCCGACGAGGAGCCCAAGGCCGAGCTGGAAGACGAGCTTTTCCCAGGCAAACAGACCTTGGCGGGATGATGAGCCGCTGGCCTTGCGTGCGGCGGAGGTGAGTTTCAGCCAGTCGTCAAACCCCCCGAGCGTGGCGAGCCAGACGATGACGACGAGGCCGATGATGATGTAGAAGTTCGTGACGTTGGCGAGCAGGATGACGGAGGTGAGGATTGCTCCGGCGATCAGCACGCCGCCCATCGTCGGCGTGTTGGCCTTGCTGGCGGTGGTGCGCTGCAGCGCGGCGGCATCGGTCTGGCCGGTGTCGCCGATCTTCTTCTTGCGCAGCCATGACGTGACCGGGCGTCCGAACAGGAAGACGATGAGGAACGCGAGGGCGGCGGCGGCGAGAGCGCGGAAGGTGATCTGTCCCAGCACCTGGAAGAGCCAGTCGATTCCCCATTCCTGGAGTCGATTACTCAGTTGCAGGTAAAGAAGGTAGAGCATGGGGCTGTCTTCGCTTCCTTGCGTCTCGGGCGGCGTGTGCGGGGTGGTCCGGCGGTGGCCCGCTTCGCCAACGTCCTGTCAGCGGAGCCTGTTGTTGCTCGGGGGCGATCAATCATTCAACCGAGGATGCCGATGGGTGCCGGTGGGGGCGGCCTGACCGGGGAGTGTAACCGGAGTGCCGACAGCGTGCCGCTCCGCAGCGTTCCGCACGGCTTCGATGATCCGCTCCAGGCGCATCCCGCGAGAGCCTTTGAGCAGAACGACGTCCCCAGGTGCGAAGCTCGCGCCGAGGTTCGTGAGTGCTTGCGGTCCAAGCTCGGGGAGATGCTCAATCCGATCCGGCGGCCAACCGCCGGCGCGAATCGCGGCCGCTGTTGACGCTGAGTGCGGGCCGATCAATACCACGCGATCCAGTGCGGTCATCGAGGCGACGTGGCGCCCGATCTCGGCGTGTGACGCCTGGGTCGACTCGCCAAGCTCAAGCATGTCCCCCAGCACCGCGATGCGCCGGCCCTCTCCTGGGCAACTCGCGGCGAAGGTTTCGAAGGTCCGGAGCGACGCCAGCGTGGAATCGGGGTTCGCGTTGTAGGCGTCGTTGAGGAATGTCATGCGAGAAACGTGTGAGTGGTTGGGTGTGGCGATTCCAAGCTCAACCTCGACAACTTCCAGCCGCATCTCCGGCCCCTTTGCCTCCGCCAGCGCCGCGACGATTCGCTGCTCATCGATCCCGAACCGCCTTCCCACGGCGACCGCGGCAAGGGCGTTCACGGCGTTGTGCTCGCCCAGCAGTTTCAGCGTACACGCAAGGCGCCCATTGAGGAGGAACGTCAGCCGCCCGTTCTCGATGCGGATACCTGAGGCGCGTAGGTCAGCGTCGTCGGAGCGACCGAACCGCACAATATTGGGCGCGGCTTTCAGCAGTTCGCTGAACGAATCGCACCCGTCGGGCAGTTCACTCGGGACTATCGCGAGCGCGCCCGGCGCGAGGTAGGAGAAGACCGCGCCTTCCTCACGGGCCACGCCGTCGAGCGTGCCGAAGCCTTCCAGATGTTCGCGGCCGATCGACGTGACGACGACCACGTCGGGACGGACGATCTCGGCGAGTGCCGCGATTTCTCCCGGGGCATTGGTGCCCACTTCGCAGATCAGGAACTGATCCGATGGTGACGCCGAGAGGATTGTCAGCGGCACGCCCACCGAGTTGTTAAACGACTTGGCCGAGGCCGTCCCGCGCAGCGACGAGGCCAACACGGCAGTGATCAGCCGAGTCGTCGTGGTCTTGCCGTTTGAGCCAAGCACCGCAACAACGCGTGTCCGCTCGAGGGTTTTGCGGAACGCGCCCGCGAGTTTCATCAGGGCCTTGCCGGTGTCCGCCACGCGCAGCACGGAAAAGTCGTACTCGCTTGCAAGAGCGCCCAGGCGCGACGCCGACGCGGCGGTCTCGTCATCGACGATGAGCAGTGATGCGCCCGCCTTGACTGTCGGCTCAAGAAAATCGTGCCCGTTGAAGCGGTCGCCGTGGAGGGCGAGGAAGGCCTGCCCGGGCCTAATCGAGCGCGAGTCGGTGGAAAGCCCGGCAGCGAGGAGAGCGCCGGAGGTCTCGGGGTTTTTCCCGCGCGAGAGCCAGTTCCCGCCGCACGCGCGCCGGATGTTGTCGAAGGTCCAGAAGTTTGCGGTGGTCATAGTGCCTTATCTAAACTGAAAAAACTGCGAAGCGTGCGGCATGCTCATGGCTTTGGATGAGCATGCTTTGTGACCCTGTGTGCCTATCTGGCCCCGATCATGCCCGTCAAAGCATGGGCATGCCACACGTGCTACATCTCTGCTTCAAGTGAGTACCCGTCGCCCGCCTCCTTGGTCGCTTCGCGGCTCATGCTCACTGGCGGCCTGCTCTTGATTCCCCGCAATGCCAACCCTTCGCCCGCCACGAGTCGGTCGTCGAAGAAGTTCTTGACCGTGGCCTTCCCACGCGTGGGCGGATCGTCATCGTGCGCGGGAGACGCCGACGGGGGAGCGAGCACGATCTGATAGTCCTCGTGCCCCTTTCCCGCGATGATCACCACATCACCCGGGCGCGCCTCGCGGATCGACCGGAGGATCGCCTTTCGACGGTCCGGCTCGATCACCACGCGGCCCGTCGCAAGGTCATGCACCGCCCGCGCGGGCATCCCCGAGACCACTGCGTCGATGATCGAGAGCGGGTCTTCGGTCCGCGGGTTGTCCGACGTGATGTAGATTCGATCGGCAAGATCGCACGCGACCTTTCCCATCCGCGGGCGCTTGGTCGCGTCACGGTCGCCGCCGCAGCCGAAGACCACCGCCAGCTTCCCGGTTTCGGCGGCGTCATTTTTCATCGCGTCGCGCAACACCAGCAGCACTGTCCGCAGTGCATCATCGGTATGAGCGTAATCGACGTAGACCGTGATCGGGTTCGAGGGCGTCGTCACGCATTCAAGTCGTCCCGGGGGTGCGCCACACCGGGCAAGCTCGGCAAGGATCTGCTCCGGGCCGATCGCCTGCTCGCGCGCCAACTCTCCGAGCTTGGGATTCCCCCCGCCCACCACCGCCTGCACCGCGGCGATCGCCTGCAGCGAGTTCATCACGTTGTGAGGGCCGACCATGGGGGCACGCATCTCGAAGACACCGCTCCCGCCGAAGGGCGCGCGCAGCTCGACGTCGGTGTGGAATCGGGTGGCGTGCCGGATCGTCGCGGAGCATTCAGCCCCCGCGGCAGACGTGGTCGAGGTTCTCCAGATCCTCGCCTGACAGTTCCGCACCATCCGTTCCCACGCGGGGTCGTCGGCGTTGACGATCGCCGTGCCGCCTTCATTCGCAGGCGCGAGCATGCTGAACAGCTCGGCCTTGGCGTCGGCGTAGGCGTCCATTGTGCCGTGGTAATCGAGATGGTCGCCCGTCAGGTTGGTGAAGACGCCGACGTCGAACGATAAGGCGGCGACGCGCTTCTGCGCGAGCGAGTGGCTGGAAACCTCCAGCACCGCCGCCCGGCACCCCGCGTCGATCATCCGCGACAGCGTGCGGCTGATTTCGAGCGCGGGCGGGGTGGTCATCGACGCCGGGGCGACCTCGGTGCCGTCGTCGATCATCACCGTCCCGATCAGACCGCAGCGAACGCCGAGGGCGTTGAGGATCTGGTGGGCGATGTAGGTGGTGGTGGTCTTGCCGTTGGTGCCGGTGACGCCGATGAGCGCGAGTCGGGAGGAAGGATTGCCGTAGAACCGCTCGCCGAGGTAGGCGGATATCAGGGGCACGTCGTCGGCGATGAGCAGCACGACGGGGGAGGCGTCCCTCGAAGCGGGTTCGAGCTGAAGCGCCGGGTCGTCGGTGAGTATGGCTGTTGCCCCGGCCGCGATCGCCGCGGGGATGAACTGGCGGCCGTCGGCTTTCTCGCCCCGACGAGCGATGTACAGCGAGCCAGGCATGACGGTGCGGCTGTCTTCCGTGATATCGCACACCCGCAGGTCGGGACACTCGCCATCCGCCGGAGAGGCGAGCCGCACAGGGAGCCCGGAGATAAGTTCATCCAGCCGCATGCCCGATCCTATCGGAACCCCCCGGTCGCGAGGATCATATATCTGGGCGGAAGCGCGCAAGCGGTCGGTCGAGGGACTGGGGAGTGGCGCGCTCGCGGTTGGATTCGTGGATCTCGCCGTAGACCCGGCGATTTGCATGGCACCCCACGTGATGGCATTTCAGCTCGAGCGGCGGAGCCACTCTTCTTCCATGCTCTTGAGCTGGGCCTGGGCCTGGCCCCGTTCATAGAGCAGGTCGCGGCAGCGATTGGCGTCACGATAGACGTCTTCCTGCTCCATGAGCTCGTCGATTTCTTTCAGGCGGGATTCGTGGCCAACGATCTCTTTTTCCAGACGCTCCTGCGACATCCAGGAGAACGCGCTCTTTTCGTTGGAGCGATTGGGACCGGAGTTCGACGCCGGGCGGGGACCTTTGATCTGCGCGGGGCGTGCGCCGTTGGACTGCTGCGACGCTGGGGCTGCTGCGGGGGCCGGTTTCGGCGCGCTCTTGGGTGCGCTCTTTGCGGCCGCGGCGGCTTTGTCGTTCTTACGCGAGAGCTCCACGTCGCGACGGCGCTGGGCGTCGGCCTCGGCCTGTTTCTTAGCCGCGGCCTCGGCGATCTGCTTGCGATGCCATTCGGTGTAGTTGCCGTGGAAGACTTCCGCGCCGCCTTTGCCGTCCAGGACAAGGAGATGCTGGCACGTCGCGTCGATGAGGGCGCGATCGTGGCTGATGAGGATCATCGTGCCGTCGTAGAGCGTCTTGTGATCGTCTTCGTCAGCCTTATTCTCGTCGTCATCCTTCTTCGGAGCAGCGAGGATTCCTTCGAGCCGCTCGGCGGCTGAGATATCCAGGTGGTTGGTCGGTTCGTCAAGGATCAGCAGGTTCTTGGCGCTGGCCAGAAGGCCCGCAAGACGTGCACGGCTGCGCTCGCCGCCGGACAGGCTCCCGAGGCGCTTGTCCTGATCGCGACCGCTGAAGAGGAATGCGCCGGCGAGATCGCGAGCCTGCTGCTCGCTGAAGACGGTGCCGGTGTTCTCGCGCTTGATGATGAGCTGGAGATACTCGTAAACCGCCATCGCTTCGTCGGCCTCGTCGCCGGTCTGCGAGTAGTAGCCGATGAGGACGTTGGAGCCGATCTTGACGGTGCCGTTGTCCAGGGGGATCTGGCCGAGCAAGGCGCGGACGAGGGTGGTCTTGCCCGCGCCGTTGGGTCCGATGATGCCCCAGCGGTCGCCGCGGGAGATGGTGACGTCGAGGTCTTTGAAGAGGACCTTGAGGTGACGCGGATCACCCGGCACCGTTGAAACGACCGGCGAATCGGGAACAGTCTCGTCAGGGTCGGGGTTTGCACCTTCAGCACCGGGCAGCGGCGCGGCGTACTGCTTCGAGACATTTCTCGCAATGACAACAAGATCGCCCGCACGCGGCGCCTTGGGCAGCTCAAACTCCAGCGTGCCGACTTCCATCGGACGCTCAAGCGTCGCATCGCGCTTCTCGCGTTCGAGCTTTGACAAACGACCCTGGGCCTGCTTGGCCCGCTGGCCGGCCTTGAATCGGCGGATGTATTCCTCTTCCTTCTTGAACTTGTCCTGCTGCTTTTCAAAAGCGCGGAACTGGGTCAGGCGGCGGAGGGAGCGGATCTCGCGGAACGCGGTGTAGTTGCCGGGATAGTCAATCAGGCGGCCCTGCTCGACTTCCTCGATGCGCGTCACCACGCGGTCGAGCATGTACCGATCGTGGCTGACCATCAGCACCGCGCCCTTGAACTCGTTGACAAGGAAGTCTTCGAGCCACTCGCGCCCGGCGATATCAAGGTGGTTGGTCGGTTCGTCAAGCAGGAGCAGGTCCGGGCTTTCCAGGAGCAGCTTCGCGAGAGCGAGTCGGCCCTTCTGGCCGCCCGAGAGGCCGGAGACTTTGATCCCGAACTGCGAGTCGCGGAAGTTCAGCCCGTGCAGCACGGCGTCGATCTTGTGATCAATCGCGTATCCGCCGGCCGCGTCGATCCGATGCTGAAGGTCCTCCTGTCGCTTCATCAGCCGCGACATCAAGGTGTCGTAATCCGGCGACTGGGCGAGCTTCTCCATCTCGTGATAGACGCCGTCGAGCTCGAGGTGGAGGCGGGTGAGCTCGGTGAAGGCGAGGCCGGCCTCTTCGCGGAGGGTGAGTGAGTAGTCGAGAACGGGATCCTGGCGAAGGTAGCCGACTCGGGCGCCGCGCTGGAGGCCGGTGGAACCGGAGTCCGGCATCAGTTCGCCAGTGATGAGGCGCATAAGCGTGGACTTGCCCGCGCCGTTGCGTCCGACGAGGCCGATCCGCTCGCCGGGCTCGATGGAGATGGTGGCGCCGTCAAGGATGACGGTCTGGCCAATGGAGAACACGAGGTTGTTGGCGGCGAGGATTGGCATCGGGGCAGGATCTTAGGTGCCAATCAGGGCCGAGCCGCGCGAACGGCCGGTCATGGAGGCGGAAGCATGGAAGAAAAGGGACGAACGCCGCGCGCCGATTCGGGTTCGGGACGGCAGTTGACAAATGAAAAAACGCGTCAGGACTCGGCGCTGCCCTCGGCGTTCAGGCGACAACTCCCCGCTACTCCTCATCAAACCCATCATCGACGAGCTTCTTAAGAGCCGCGCAGGCCGCCGGGGCGTCCGCGCCGTCGGCGACCAGTTCAAGCTCCGTCCCCTTCGTCGCGGCCAAAAGCATCATCTGCATGATCGACTTGCCGTCGACGGATTGATCGCCACGCTTGACGGCGATCTCGGAGGTGAACTGGCTCGCCACGTCGACAAAGCACATCGCGGGCCGGGCGTGCAGGCCCAGCTTGTTGACGATGGTGACTTTGACCACGACATGTTCGGACAAGGTTCGCTCCGGGGAGGGTTTCCCCTATGGGTGGGTCAGCTCGCGAACTGCTGGGCGTCTGCTTCTTCGAGCAGGGTCTGGAGTTCTTCAACGGTGCCGGCCTGACGCAGGAGGCGCCGGAAGGTGTCCTTGCTGAGGTTCTTGAAGATCACTTCCATCGCCTGCAGATGATCTTCCGGACGATCTTCGGGCGAAAGGAGTAGAAAGACGGAGTAGACCGGGTGTTTGTCAAGCGAGTTGAAGTCGATCCCCAGCGGGCTGAGGCCGATGGCCGCGGTCATGCGCGTGACGGAGCGATGCTTGACGTGCGGCACGGCGACGCCTTTGCCGAAACCGGTGGAACCGCGACGCTCGCGATCGAGCACGCGGTTGATGAGCTCCTCCCGGAGCGAGGCCTGGGCGGCGCCGCTGGCGATGAGCGCATCGATCAGTTCGCCGATGACGGCGTCCCGCTCGCGGGCCACAAGGCGGGGCACGATGGCGCCCTCAAGGATCAACTGCGTCAACTTCATTCCCATGCTGCTCCTTCTCTCGGGAGACTGGCTCCCGGGCGAGAGGTCATTATTCCCCTGTGCGACGGGGCACGAAGGAACGGAAATGCACGAATGCGCGGATCACTGCCCTGCCCCCACGGACCGGTCGGAGGGCACAATCGTGCTCCCCGGAGGCCTTCAGGTCGAGCCAGGCCAGCTGCTGGAAGCGCGGCGGGACGGGGCGGGGGGTGGTGATCAGTGCGTCTTGAGCTTTTCCTTGAAATCCCGCACCTGACGACCGACCTTATCGACTGCGAGATCAATCGCCGAGTAAAGGTCTTCGGTCTCGGCATGCGCGATGAAGTCTTCGTGCTTGACGACGTCAACGCGCACTTCGACCGCGAACTTCGCGTGCGGGAGCTGCTCGCACACGACGGTGATCTGCTGCGTGCCGTCGAAGAACTTG
>Ga0163155_10007491_pt1 | contig 10288 bp, 7 predicted proteins | sample OliLakLV19SP4G1_FD_148611 | JGI IMG/M metagenome (GOLD analysis project Ga0163155, IMG submission 148611) | Freshwater microbial mat bacterial communities from Lake Vanda, McMurdo Dry Valleys, Antarctica - Oligotrophic Lake LV.19.SP4.G1 | ecosystem: Environmental > Aquatic > Freshwater > Lake >...
CCGGGAAGCTTCTGGCTTAAAAACCGGTGCACTTCTTCGATTTGAGGGAGCTCCGCCGTAACACCCGTCCCGATAGCCCAAACGGGCTCGTAGGCCAAAATATAGTCGATTCCAAGGCCTTTTAAGGCCTCTAATTGCGATTCCAAAACCTGAAAAACATGGCCTTTCTGACGCATTTCTAGTGTTTCGCCGCAGCAAAAAACAGGGGTGATTCCGACCAGTTTTAATTGATGAAGCTTGGCTGAAAGAACTGAATTGTCTTCGTGAAATCGAGCACGCCTTTCGGAATGGCCTACCAAACAATAGCGAACGCCAATTTCAGCAAGCACACGAGCTGACACTTCGCCGGTGAAAGCCCCTTCCATTTCGCTACTACAATCTTGAGCCCCGATCTGCAGACCAGATTTTTTTTCCCGTGAGCATTCAGACAAATGCACGAAAGAAGGAAAGACAGATGCGGTGACTTCAGGATTCTCAAAATTCCATCGCCCCACGAATTCTCGAGCTTTGGTTTGACCCTGAGCCATCTTCCAATTTCCAAATATGTATTTCATGCAGATGAGGCCAACATATTTTGGATGCCGGCGACTTCTCGTTCGCGAAGTTTTAAAATTTCGAAACCTGGCAACTCTTTACCTTCCAAAAATTCAAGCATCGCGCCTCCGCCGGTAGAGACATGGAATAAATCCGCCAGAGCTCCGCGCTCAGAAATTGCGGCCACAGTCTCTCCCCCGCCAGTGACTCCGCGGATTTGATCTTTATTCGCGATTAAGAAATCCACGACGCCAAAAGTTCCGGAAGAAAAAGGCTTCTTCTCAAAAACTCCCATCGGCCCATTCCACACAATCGTTTTTGCGGTACTTAAAACTTTAGACCAAGATTTTATAGTTTCGGGACCAATATCAAACACCGAAAGCTGGGGATCAATTTGCTCGGCCGCATTCAACGAAACCAGCTTAGGCTTCTCGTCGTCCATCGAACTCGCCGCCCAACCATCGATAGGAAACAAAAGCTGCACGCCCTTTGTTTTAGCTTCGCCCATAATTCGCTTAGCCACTTGCACAGAGGTTGTGTCGATGGAACTTTTTCCAATCGAAATACCTTGTGCCGCCAAAAAAATGAGTCCCATACGTCCGCCAAAACAAAGCGCCTTACATTGGGGTAATAGTTTTTCAATAACCTGCATTTTGTCTTCGATTTTAGCTCCGCCCATAACGGCAACTTGCGGTTTTGCTGGAGCATACAAAACTGAATTAAGAACTTCCCACTCTTTAGCTAATAAAAATCCCATTGATCGAATTTTCACTAAAGAAGCCAATGCATGAATCGAAGCGTGAGCGCGATGGGCAGCTCCAAAGGCATCGTTCACATAAACATCAATTTCTTGCAAAAGCTTCTCAGCAAAAATCATATCGTTAGCTTCTTCACCCGGAACAAACCTTAAATTCTCGCGAAGAATAATAGTCTTGCCAGGTCGGCCATCGATAATGAGTTTACGAATTCCAGAACCTACTACCTCTTCAGAAAAAATAACTTCGTGATTCAGCAATTCAGAAAGTTTCTCTGCAATAGGAAGTAGCGAAAGCGTTTTTCTCTTCTCGGGTGAAAGTTTTTCGGGCCGGCCTAAATGTGAAGCCAAGACCACTACCGCTTTTTGATCCAAAAGGTACTTGATGGTTGGAATACTCTGACGAATTCGATAATCGTCGACCACTGTTTCACCATCGAGCGGCACATTGTAATCGACGCGTAAAAATACTCGGCGTTTTTTCTCGGGCAATCGGTCCCACGGAATCTCGTCACAGCGAAGAATCTTCATCATGCAATTATCTTCCTATCCAGACATTTCCCATAAGGCAGGCCAGGTCGAGCATTCGGCAAGAAAACCCCCACTCGTTGTCGTACCAAGAAAGTACTTTCACGAATCGCTTATCCACCACATTGGTAAATGGCGCATCGATTAAAGAAGATTCCGACCGACCGCGATAATCAATACTGACCAGCTCTTCTTCTACGTAAGCAAGAATGCCTTTTAAACTTCCATTGGCTGCCGTTTTTAAAGCTGCATTTACTTCTTCAATCGTCGTATCTTTTTTTACAATACAGTTGAAATCCACGAGGCTCACATTCGGTGTAGGAACCCGTACTGAAATTCCATCCACTTTTCCTTTAAGAGAAGGAAGCACCAAGCCCAAAGCTTTGGCGGCACCGGTAGTCGTCGGAATCATCGACACCGCGGCCGCTCGGGCGCGACGCATATCAGAGTGTGGTAAATCTAAAATTCTTTGATCGTTGGTGTAAGAATGAATCGTAGTCATAGTCCCATGTACAATTCCTAAGCTCTCATCCAACACTTTTGCTACGGGCGCCAAGCAATTGGTGGTGCAAGATGCATTACTCAACACATCTTGTTTCTTAAGATCGAGAGCTTCGTCGTTGATGCCGACCACGATGGTAAGATCAGCATCTTTCATGGGAGCTGAAATAATTACTTTCTTGGCACCGGCCTGCAGATGAGCCTTCGCTTCTTCTTTATCTTTAAATCGTCCCGTACACTCCATGACGAAATTGGTTTGGGTTTGCGCCCAAGGAAGTTTGGAGGGGTTCGGTTCTTTAGAAATCGCAATTTTTTTGCCGTTAATTTCGAGATGGGTTTCAGTGGCTGAAACTGTTCCCGAAAAAACTCCGTGACTGCTGTCGTATTTTAAAAGATGGGCCAAAGTTTGTGAATCGGTGAGGTCATTGATCAAGCTAATTTCAAAACGACCCTCTTGAAAATCTTTAGTCTCAGCCAGCGCTCTCATCACGCAACGACCAATCCGTCCAAAGCCATTGATACCGACTCGAATTTTGGATTTTAAGGGAAACCGCGTAAGCGAAAACAAGGTGTTAGACATGCGGGGACGCTAAAAAACGGGCCTCGATAAGTCAATGATGGCTTGGCTTAATAGCCGGTTCTAGGGCATCTTGAGCCCGTATGGAGTACTGGCCTCAATATTTAGTTGCGAGCGTAAGCCTTCTCTTCGTTTTTGGAGCGGTGGGAGCCTTTTTTACTTTCTTTACTGAAATGAGCGTGAAGGCGACGCGAAGGCTATGCATTATGGGAATGTTCAGCTTTCTCATTTTGTCTGGTAGCTGCGCCGTACTCTTTGTTTGGCATCACTACTATCGAACCTAACCCGCCAGTGCCGAAGCCCCATGACATTTCTTGTATTTTTTGCCTGAGCCGCAAGGGCAAGGATCGTTTCTTCCGACCTTATCGGCTTCGCGTTTAACCGTTTGTGGTTTTTGCGAAGTCGATGATTCGGACGAACCTCCGCCTACGAACTGAAGTTTCTTGGCACGCTCTTCTCGCATACGTTGTTCTTCTTCGATTCGATTCTCGATCGCTTCTCGCTGGCGCTCATCTTCTTCAGGAGACAAACTGCCTTCACCAGCCGACATTCGTATACGATGAATTTTTTCTAAAAATTCCTGTTTCACTTGCAAGAACATGGCTTCAAAAAGTCGGTAACTCTCATTTTGATAATCCAAAATAGGATCCTTTTGAGCGTAACCACGAAGGTTAATTCCATCTCGCAAATGATCTACATCTAGCAAATGATCCTTCCAACGATCATCGAGAGTATTCAAAAGCAGCATTCGCTCCAAGCGACGCATAATCGCCTCGGTCATCTCTTTTTCTTTCGCTAGGTAGAGATTTTTCCAATTGGCAAAAAGTTGCTCAAATAAATGCTGATCGGAATTAATTTTTGAATGCCGGGCATCCGAATCGTCCGCCATTTGCTGAAGACCAAGATCGGAATTGAATACTTTTTCAATCGATTCTTTGAGTGCCGACCAATCAAATTGGTCCACTCGAGTCTTCGCTGGAATAATATCATTGCAGATGGTCTCAATAACTTCAGCAGCAATATCGTCGATATCGGAACGAATATCATTCTTGAAGAGAACTTTCTTTCGCCAGCCGTACACAACTTTACGTTGGTAATTCATGACGTCGTCGTATTTAAGGAGATGTTTTCTAATGTCGAAGTTACGAGCCTCCACTCGATTCTGTGCATCTTCAATGGCACGACTCACCATATTAGCTTCGATGGGTTCGTCTTCTTCCATGCCCAAAAAGTTCATGACCTTTAACATTCTCTCGCCAGCAAAAATTCTTAAGAGGTCATCTTCTAACGATAAATAGAACCGGCTCTCGCCAGGGTCGCCTTGACGACCCGCTCGTCCTCGCAATTGGTTGTCTATACGACGAGACTCATGGCGCTCAGTTCCTAAAATATAAAGACCGCCTAAATTAGTAACGCCCTCTTCTAATTTAATATCCGTTCCACGACCGGCCATATTAGTGGCAATGGTCACCGCGCCTTTTTTTCCAGCGTCGGCAACAATATGAGCTTCTCGCTCATGCTGTTTTGCGTTCAAAACTACATGGGCAACGCGCTCTTTCTTTAGAAATTCGCTGAGACGTTCTGATTTTTCGATAGAAGTCGTTCCGACCAAAACCGGCTGACCTTTTTCGTAACGATCCTTGATATCTTTTACGATGGCTCTAAATTTTGCGACCTCGGATTTGAAAATCACATCCGGCATATCTTTTCGGACCATCTCGCGATTGGTGGGGACTACCACGACTTCTAATTTATAAATGGAGGCAAATTCTTCAGCTTCAGTGTCTGCCGTTCCCGTCATCCCACCCAATTTATTGTACATACGGAAATAGTTTTGGAACGTGATCGAAGCCAGTGTCTGATTCTCATTCGCAACTTGCACGCCTTCTTTAGCCTCTAAAGCTTGATGAAGTCCGTCGCTGTAACGACGCCCGGGCATTAGCCGGCCAGTAAATTCATCGACGATAATGACTTCCCCATCCTTCACTACATAGTCGACGTCTTTTTTGAAAAGCGCATAGGCCTTCAAAGCCTGATCCACGTGATGGAGAAAATCGATAAATCGAGGATCATAAAGATTGTCGATGTTCAGTCTAGATTGAACTTCATCCACACCCTCATCGGTCAAAGCGGCAGTGCGACCTTTCTCATCCACGGTGTAATGCACATCTTGTTTTAAGAAAGGAATAATTCGATTGATGGTTTTATATTTGTCGGTGGTGTCATTGGTGGGACCCGAAATAATAAGCGGAGTCCTGGCTTCATCGATCAAAATACTATCGACTTCATCCACGATCGAAAAATTCAGATCCCGCTGAACCAAACTCTCGGGATTAATTTTCATATTATCGCGAAGATAATCGAATCCAAATTCGTTGTTGGTTCCGTAAGTAATATCGGCGGCGTAATTAAATTTTCGCTCTTCATCCGACAAGCCATGAACAATCACGCCGACTCGCATTCCCAAGGCTTCGTAGATGGGAGACATCCACTCGGCATCCCGCTTAGCGAGATAATCATTCACGGTAACGAGATGAACGCCTTTTTCAGTGAGCGCATTCAAATAAAGAGGAAGAGTGGCAACGAGAGTTTTTCCCTCTCCCGTTTTCATTTCGGCGATTTGACCGGTGTGGAGAACCATGCCCCCAATCAACTGCACATCGTAGTGGCGCATATTCATGCTGCGTCGTCCGGCTTCTCGACAAACTGCAAAAGCTTCAACGAGAAGACTGTCTAAAGTGGCGCCTTTTTTTAAAACGTTCTTTAATTCTAAGGTCTTCGCTTTTAAGCCATCATCTGAAATCGCCTGCATTTGCGATTCGAGCGCATTGATCTGCGTGACTCGAGCGGCGAATTTTCCGACCATTCGTTCGTTACTGGTTCCTAAAATTTTACGGAGAAATTTATTCATGACGTTCCTCAAACCCTAATCGATCTGGGCGCAGAGGAAAACCCCCAAATAAAGGCTTTAAAGGCTTCTATCGAGGATATAACGACGAGGATCTACGCGGACTCCGTGGAGCTGAATCTCATAGTGAAGATGAGGGCCTGTCGAGCGTCCGGTGCTACCGACCGTCCCTAAAACTTCGCCCCGCTCCATACGTTGGCCCACTCGAACAATCACATTATCCATATGAGCGTAGAGGGTAGAAATTCCGTAGCCGTGAAAAACTTTAACCGTATTTCCGTAACCGCCATTAGGTCCGGCAAACGTAACCACACCCTCAGCGGGAACAATTACATTTGCGCCTTCACGACCCGCAATATCGAGTCCGTTATGAAATGATCTGCGCCCGGTCAGCGGATCCTGCCGATAACCAAAATGAGAAGTCACCCAACCGTGAAGTGGGATTACCGAAGGAGTCGCTGCCAATTGAATTTTACGCCCTTTCAAAACTTCGAAAAGTTCTTCCACACTTTGGGTTTGTAACTCGGCATCTTTGTAGAGGCGTCCCACTCGAGAAAATAGCTTTTGAATAATAAATTGCTGACGTCGCTCTAAAGCAGGGGCTGATTCTTTTCCGATTTGCAGCTCTGAACTTTGGACCGAAAAATCTCCAAAATCGTAAGATTCTACGCCACCGTTTTCTTCACTATCACTCAAGCCCCCTTGGCCTAGAGGTCCTTTGGTCTGCGAAAACTCTTTATCAACATCGGTTAATGCGCGAAGTTTTTTGTCGAAGCGTTGAACTTTATCGACGGTCGCTTGCAAGGTATCGATATGAAACTGAATTCGATTCAACTCGCCTCGAAGAGCAATATTCTCATGTTCCAAAACTTGGCGTTCCGGAAGAGTAACTACGAAATTCACAAATATAAGAGCACTAATCCCTAAACAAACCACCGCAAATGCAAGACCGGCACGCAAAGTTCTGACCGATCGAGAAGTAAGATGGATTTTCTCAACCTCAAGATGCCCCTTAGTCATTACCAATAGAGTCAAAGGTTCGGGATCCGGACGGAGCCAATGACGTAACCATCTCCATCGATGAGTAACGCGTCCCCACCAGCCATGACCTTGGTGGCTTCTGAACTTTCCATTATGTCCTGATGGATTTGAACGCATTGTCTAAACTACCGAACCTTTTTAGACTTTATCAAACATTTACGCTGCGAAGAAGGCAAGATACCCAACATTTCTCGGTATTTTGCTACTGTGCGACGCGCAATTTCGATCCCCTGCTTGCGAAGTGCTTCGACAATTCCTTGATCGCTAATAGGATTGGTCTCGTCTTCATTCTTAACAATGGTCTTAATTTTATCTTTAACGCTCTCGGCAGCGATATCGTCCCCATTGGTTCTCTGGATTGCACTCGAGAAGAAAAACTTCAGTTCAAAGATTCCCTGGGGAGTATGAACATACTTATTAGAGGTCACTCGAGAGATAGTAGATTCATGCATGCCAATATCGGCGGCAATATCTTTTAAAACCATCGGGCGCAAATTGCTGATTCCATGTTCCAAGAAATCGCGCTGATTCTTTACGATACTCTCAGTTACTTTATAAATTGTTCGTTGTCGCTGATGAATCGATCGGATCAACCACAAAGCTCCACGAAGTTTACTCTGAATATAAGTCCGAGGATCCTCGGCCACTTTTTTGGCCGCCGCTTCGGGAGTTGCTGCTGCTGCTGGCGCTTCGATGGGATTGCCATCATTATCAAAAGTCGGCTCTGCTAATGGAATCGCCGAATTTACCAAGGCTGCCAATTCGGCTTCTACGCTTTCTTTGGATTTCTGATGAGCCGTAGTTAAAATCTTTTTCGCCTCAGGCATGGTTTGAAGAATGTTTCGATACAAATTGCTGATCTTCAACTTAGGAAGACCGTCTTCGTTCATCGAAATAATATACTCTTCGTTCATCTTTACGATGTAGATGTCCGGACTAATATAAGGGTTCTCAATCTCGACAAAAGGACGACCCGGTCGAGGCTCTAACTCTTGTAAAAGCTCGATCAATTCTCCGAGCTCTTCCAACTCAAGACCCATATCCTTAGCAATTACTTTGAAATTCTTTTTCTCCAGATTGGGAAGATGACTTTCGATCAGTTGCTTCAGAAGTTCTTTATGAGACTTGAAGCGGAATTTAAGCACCCGCAATTGTAACAATAAACATTCTTTTAAATCGCGCGCACCGACTCCAGGAGGGTCAAACTCTTGAACCATTCGCAATACCAGCTCAGCTTCAGAGGGCACATAACTCTTATTAGAAGAAATGGTTTCTAAAGGTTCTCGCAAATATCCCCACTCGTCTAAAGTTCCAACGATGTCAGTGGCAATCTCACGTTCTTTTTGCGAAAAATCAGAAAGATTAATCTGATTTAAAAGATGGTCGCTTAAAGTTTCAGTCTTTGAAGCCATGGCTTCGAAGCCAGGACCATCTTCTTGGTTGGGATCAAACCCCAAACCGCCCGTACTTTTTCCGGTGTAAGAAAAACTTTGTTCTAAATAAGCATCCCAATCGAACTCAGGATCTTTATTCGTTTCGGGCTGAACTTCTTCAACTTTTTCATTGGAAGATTCTTTAGCTTCGATCTCAGCTTTTTTCTGATCGAGCTCCGACATATCAACTTGCTCTTCAAGAAGTGGATTCTCCATAAGCTCTTGCTGAATCGTTTCGGTAAGTTCCATACGATTCATCTGCAAAAGTTTTATCGCCGCTTGGAGTTGCGGCGTCATGACCATCTGCTGGCCAAGTCTCATTGAAAGTCTTAGATCTACGCCCATAGCACTGCAATTAGTATACCACGGACATACGCCGAAAGAATAACCCACAAAAAATAACAGGGCCTCTTATTAGGAGGCCCTGCATCAAAATTGTCCAAAAACCAGGAATTAACGCTTCGAGAACTGGAAGCTTCTTCGAGCCTTCTTGTGACCGTATTTTTTACGCTCCACAATTCTGGAGTCTCGAGTCAAAAGCTCTGCCTTTTTAAGCGGGGGTCGGTTCTTGATACTGACCAAGGTCAAGGCTTTAGCAATTCCATACATACAAGCGTCTGCTTGACTAGAGTAACCGCCACCTTCGACGTTAATACGAACGTCGTATTTTCCGTCTACATCAACCACCTTCATAGGCTTACGAATTAGAGGCTGGTAAACGGTTTGAAAATACTCATCGAATTTTCGTTCGTTCACCATAATTTGTCCGGAGCCATTCTTCATATAGACTCGGGCAATTGAGGTTTTACGTTTACCTACTGCGTGAAAAACTTGACCTGCTGCCATCTTAAGCTGCCTCACTCGATTTAATATTTTTTAGATGTCCCTTACCCTTTAAAGAAATCGCAGAAGGTTTTTGCGATTTTTGAGGGTGATCGGCCGTTCGGAAAACTTTCAGAAGGGCCAATTGGTATCGAGACAATTTATTGTGGGGCAACATTCCTTGAACCGCATCCCAAATGACTTTTTCAGGATGCTTAATCAAAGCATCGCGCGCGGTTTCTTGTTTCAATCCACCCATGAACTTTGTATGCCAGTAATAAATTTTCTTATCGGCTTTGTTCGAAGTGAAGAAAGCTTTGTCAGCATTAATAACGATAACTCCGTCGCCAGAACCTGCTCCGGGAGTAAAAGTGGGTCTATGTTTGCCCATCAAAATCGAGGCGGCAACAGAAGCCAAACGACCAACCGGAGCTTCGCTTGCGTCTAATAAATACCAAGATTTTGAAACTTCTTGAACTGCTCCCGTGGAGTGCTTCAACACGGACTTGGTGTTGTTCCGTCCACCTTTAGTGGTGCCCCCGAAAGTAGCTTGCTGAATGGGAGTATCTTGCCATCCTAAGAAACGACCTTTGCGGTTTTTTCTCGACTCTTCGGTCGTTCGAACTCGCGCAGTAAACTTAGCTGTGTTGGATCTGTTATTAGATAGCGGCTTGCTTGATGCGGCCTTTGAGCCAGCACCGGCCGTCTTTTTCTCTTTCGCCATAGTTTCAAAGACTTAGTGTGGCCTATAAGCCTGGTCAAGCTGAAAGAAAGCCTTAAATTCGGCGACTTATGAAATTAGAGGCAGCCTCGTTCCATTGAATAATTACGGAACGAAGAGGCTCCTTTAACTCCCAAACCACGTCTTTATATATAAAGGTCACGCCAGGGTGGATCATATCGCGAACAATGACCTGAACGCTCTTGTTCCGGGTAACAGTATTTAAGAGAATTTCGCGTTGGCGGCCCACAAGCTCCTGATTCTTAATCAGTTCCTTCTTCTCCTCTAAACTTCGGCGGTATTCATCCTGAAGGAGACGGGCTTGCTCATGGTCTCGCTTCGAGGCCTCGGGGATTTTTTCGTATATCTCCCCCAACTGCTTTTCGAGACCCTCCAGCCTAGCCTTAATATCGGCCTCCTTTTTGGGAATCCCTTCGTCGTCAATTCTCCTTAAAGCTGCCTGTAAATC
>Ga0163155_10007496_pt1 | contig 10281 bp, 7 predicted proteins | sample OliLakLV19SP4G1_FD_148611 | JGI IMG/M metagenome (GOLD analysis project Ga0163155, IMG submission 148611) | Freshwater microbial mat bacterial communities from Lake Vanda, McMurdo Dry Valleys, Antarctica - Oligotrophic Lake LV.19.SP4.G1 | ecosystem: Environmental > Aquatic > Freshwater > Lake >...
CTTTGGCCGCGGCGTGGACCGGATCTTTCAGAACGTCAAGCGGACCATGACGGGAGTCTCAGCGAACATGGCGGTCTCGACGCTGATCGTGGGCGCGATCGGCATGCTGCTGATTGTCGTCGGCGGGCGGGCGATTCTTTCGGGCGAAATGACGGTCGGCGATTTTGTAATGTACCTGATTTATGTCGGACTGGTGACGGCGCCGGTTGTGCAGATCGCATCGATTGGCACGCAAATCACGGAAGCGTTCGCGGGGCTGGATCGCATCCGCGAGTTGAGAAAGCTGGTGACGGAGGATGCCGGCGATGAGCAGCGCAAGCCCTGCACGGAAATTACCGGCGACATCCGCTTTGAGAATGTGGTCTTTGAATACAATCCTGGCAAGCCGGTGCTGAAGGGAATTTCGCTGCATGCTCCCGCGGGTTCGACGACCGCGCTGGTGGGCACAAGCGGTTCGGGCAAGAGCACGCTGGTCAGCCTGGTAATGGCGTTCAACCGGCCCCTGTCGGGCACTGTGCGCGTGGATGGGCGCGATCTGGCGGATTTGAAACTGCGGGATTACCGTTCCCACTTGGGCGTTGTGTTGCAGGACAATTTTCTTTTCGACGGCACGATCACCGACAATATCCGGTTCTCGAAGCCGGGCGCATCGCTCGACGACGTTCGCGCCGCCAGCCGTCTTGCACACTGCGAAGAGTTCATCAACGCGTTTGAGCAGGGCTTTGAAACCGTTGTCGGCGAGCGCGGCGTGAAACTTTCCGGCGGGCAGCGCCAGCGCGTGGCCATCGCGCGCGCACTGCTGGCGCAGCCGCGCATCCTCATTCTGGACGAGGCGACGTCCAGCCTGGATAGCGAGAGTGAGGCGTTGATTCAAGATGGATTGCAGGCTCTGCGCGAAGGCCGCACGACATTCGTTATCGCGCACCGCTTGTCCACGATTCGTTCGGCCGATCAGATATTGGTGCTGGAAGCGGGCGAGATTGTGGAGCGGGGGACGCACGAGCAGCTTTTGGCGGCGAACGGGCGGTATCGCGTGTTGCATGACCGCCAGTATCAATTCGAGAAGGAGCGTTTTATCAATCAGGGCGAGGAGTTCAATGAACCGCCTCGCTCTGTTGTGATTGCCGCGAACTAGACAACTTTGACTGCACGTGTGTGATGTTTATCGCAAAAAAACAAATTTAGTCGTACGCTTTTGCACGCCTCGAACAACTCCAAACGGGGAAGTCTGAGACGGCGTTGGAGCGTGAAAATTTATTCTATTTTCATGGGTAAATTGTCCAACTCACGCACTCGTTTCAGAAACGCCGGGTGTATCTTCCGATAGGCACACGTTTACAGGCGGCCATCGATGACCACACGAAACTCAAACAGATTAGTGGCGGTAGTGACGCTTCTGATGACGCTCGGAATGAGCACGTTCGCCGCCGATTTCACACCGGCGGATCATGATTTTTTTGAGAAAAAGATTCGCCCGGCGCTGGTTCAGCATTGCTACAGCTGTCATTCCGCCAAGTCGGAAAAGATCAAGGGGAAGCTGCGGGTGGACGGCCGCGCGGTGCTGCAGAACGGCGGCGAAACCGGTCCGGCGCTCGTTCCCGGAAATCCTGAGAAGAGCCTGCTGATTGAGGCGATTGTTTATAAAAATCAAGACTTGCAGATGCCGCCCGAAAGCAAGCTGCCCGACAGCGTGATCCAGGACATGATTGCGTGGGTCAAGAAGGGCGCTTATTGGCCGGATGAGAAGGAAACGCAGGCGGTCGTTGCAGAAAAAAAGATCGATTACGACGCGCTGAAAAGAGAGCACTGGGCGTTCAAGCCCATCAACAAAGGTCCGGCTCCCAAAACGCGCCAGGCCGCGGAGAATCCCGTTGATCAGTTTGTGCTGGCGAAGCTGGAAGAGAAGGGCCTGAAGCAAGGCGCTCCGGCGTCGAAGCACAGCCTGCTTCGACGCGTTTCGTTTGATTTGACCGGCCTTCCGCCGACGCCGGAACAGATCGACGCCTTCGTCAACGACACGGCGCCGGATGCGTTCAAAAAAGTGGTCGATGCGCTGCTGGCATCGCCGCGTTTTGGCGAACGCTGGGGGCGGCACTGGCTGGATGTGGCACGCTACGCGGAGTCGGCGGGTGGCGGGCGCATCGTGGCGTTGAACAATGCCTGGCGCTACCGCGAGTATGTGATCAACGCGTTCAACGCGGACAAGCCCTACGACCAGTTTCTCCGCGAGCAGATCGCGGGCGACCTCATGCCAACGACGGATTTCGCCCGGCGCGGCGAAAATGTCATCGCCACGGGATTTCTGGCGATCGGCCCGAAGAATCTCGATACCCAGGACAAGGATCTGCTGCGCATGGACGTGGTGGATGAGCAAGTCGATACGATCGGGAAAACGATTCTCGGCATGACGATCGGCTGCGCGCGCTGCCACGATCACAAGTTTGATCCCATCACCACGAAAGAGTACTACGCGCTGGCCGGAATTTTCCGCAGCACCAAAACGCTGACGCCGGGAAACGTCTCGGGCGTCGTGCAGACGGGCCTGCCACTCGATGTTGAGACGCAGAAAAAGATTGATGAGCACGACAAAATTGTGACGGCTCTGGAAGCGAAGCTGCACGGCCTGCGCGCTGATGCCAAAATAGCGGCGGCGCCGAAAGGCAAGATTGAAGCCGGGCCGGCCGTTGTTGCGGCTCCTTTAATAACGGCTGCACCAGCGGTTGCGACTGCTCCGGCCGCCACCCCTGCAACACCGGCGGGGAAAATGAAAATTGATCCGGCGAAATTGCAAGGCATCGTAATGGACGACAGCCAGGCCAACATCATCGGCACTTGGATTCGGTCCTCGCACACGGCGGGTTATATCGGCGCGGGGTACTTGCATGACAACAACACATCAAAAGGCGAGTTGAGTGTTTCGTTCGCGCCTACGTTTCCGAAGACCGGCGTCTATGACGTGCGCGTCTCCTACACAGCCGGGACTGGGAGAGCGGACCGCGTTCCGGTGATCGTTCAGTACGCGAACGCGGAGAAGACCGTGGAGATCAACCAGCGGCTGGCTCCTCCGCTTGACGGTTCCTTTATTTCGATCGGCAAATTTCTTTTCAATCAGGGCAACGATGGCTCGGTCACCATCAGCAACGCCGGAACGAACGGGCACACGATCGTGGACTCCGTGCAGTTTCTGGCTGAGGACACAACGCCCATCGATGCGCCAGCGGTTCAGCAAGCGCCTGTGAACGATAAGCCGGCGGAGGCCACGGCGCAAAAAGCGGTGCCCGTCAAACGCACCGATGATGTGGAAAAGGCGGCTCTGGACAAACTGGAGAAGGAAATTTCGGAGCTGAAAAAGAAAGCTCCGGCTGGGCCCGCGGCGCTGGCTGTGAAAGACGAAGAGCAGACTGCCGATTACAACATTTGTATTCGCGGCGATGTGCACCGGCTTGGCAATCCCGTGCCGCGTGGATTCTTGAGTCTCGCGGGAGTTGAAGGACCGAAGATTGCATCAAAACAAAGTGGGCGCGTGGAACTGGCCGACTGGCTGGTGGACCCGAGAAATGTGCTGACGCCGCGCGTGATGGTCAACCGGATCTGGCACCACTTATTTGGAGCCGGCATCGTGCGGACGACAGATAATTTCGGTCTGACCGGCGAAGCGCCGTCGCATCCGGAACTGCTGGATCTTCTGTCTCGTGAGTTTGTGGAAAAAGGGTGGTCGGTGAAGCAGGCCATACGCGCCATCGTTCTTTCACGCACCTACCAACTGGGGAGTGCGGTTGCAGCGGAGGCGGCGAAGATCGATCCGGACAACCGGCTGCTGGCGCGCGCCAATTTGCGGCGGCTGGACGCGGAGGCGATTCGCGACGCCATTCTCTTTAACAGCGGTCAACTGGAACTGTCGGACAGCCCCGGCCTTCTGACGCGCATAGTGGAAAAAACGAAAGCTATCCGGCGCACTGTTTACCTGTCCGTGGAGCGCGAGACGCTGGATGGAATGCTCGAGGTATTCGATTTCGCGGATCCCAATCTGGTGGTCGGCACGCGAACGACGAGCAACCTGGCGACTCAGGCACTTTTCCTGATGAACAGTCCGTTCTCTATTGAGCACGCACGCGCGGCGGCGAAGCGATTACTCGCGGCGCCAGTTCAGAACTCCGACGGGCGGATCGAACTGGCGTATCTTCGCGCGCTCGGGCGCAAACCCAACGACGTGGAGAAGAGCCTCGCGAAAAAATTCCTGGAGGGCGCCGGAATCGCCTCGGCGGAAGCGCCAAATGACTGGGCCAGTTTTTGTCAGGCGCTTCACGGGTGTGTCGATTTTCGGTTTCTGGATTAGGCGGCGGAGGATGTCTGTGATGGAAAGTATTGAGTCGTCGCGCCGGGCGATGCTGCAAAAAATAGCCTGCGGATTTGGCTATCTGGCGCTCGCCGGCATGTGTTCAAACGCGAACGCTGAGGAAAAACGGGGGCCGCTGGCGCCGAAAGCGCCGCATTTCAAGCCCAAAGCCAAGCGCATGATTTTCCTCTTCATGCAGGGCGGGCCGAGCCATATCGATACGTTCGACCCCAAGCCGCAGTTGGACGCCAACGATGGAAAGAGCATTGAGTTCAACGTCGCACGCACGCGAAAAGTGCAGCCGCGCACGATTCTGAAATCACCGTGGAATTTCAAACAGCACGGCCAGAGCGGACGCTGGGTTTCCGATCTGTTTCCGCAGACGGCGCAGCACGTGGACAAGCTGTGTTTCATTCGCAGCATGCACACCGAGGGCGTAGCGCACGGGCCGGCGACGCTGTTCATGCACACCGGCGCGACGGCGTTTATCCGGCCTTCGATCGGATCGTGGATCACGTACGGACTCGGCACGGAGAACCAGAATCTGCCCGGTTTCGTGACGATCAGCCCGCCGATGAACATGGGCGGGCCACGCAATTATTCCAACGCGTTTCTGCCGGCCGTTTACCAGGGCACCGCGATCGGGCGCGTCGGGAGTTCATCGAAAGAAGCCAAGTTTAGGCACGTCATGAACGATTCGATTCCGGCGGAACAGCAGCGCAAACAGTTTGACCTCCTGCAGGCGCTGAATCGCGAACAGGCGCGCAAGGCGCCCGGCGACGACGAACTCGAGGCGGCGATCGATTCGTTTGAACTGGCGTACCGCATGCAGATGCACGCTCCGGAGATCACCGACCTTTCGAAAGAGACGCCGGAGACGCTGAAACTGTATGGCATCGGTGAAGCCGAGACCGACGACTTTGGCCGGCAGTGCCTGCTGGCGCGGCGCATGGCCGAGCGCGGGGCTCGCTACATCCAAGTGAACTATTCAGACAATTCCGGCAATCCGCGCTGGGATCAGCATTCGAATTTGAAGGCTCATGAGAAGCACGCGCGCGCGGTGGACAAGCCGACGATGGGGCTGCTACAGGATTTGGAAGCGCGCGGGCTTCTGGAGGACACGCTGGTCTGGTGGGGCGGGGAGTTCGGGCGTACGCCGTTCAGCGACGGGCGCGATGGGCGCGATCACAATCCGACCGGATTCACGGTGTGGCTCGCGGGCGCCGGCGTGAAGAAGGGCATGGCGCACGGCGAGACAGACGAATTTGGATTCGAGGCGGTGAAAGACAAAGTTCACATGCACGACCTGCACGCGACGATTCTTCATCTGCTGGGGCTGGATCATGAAAAGCTGACGTACAGCTATGCGGGGCGTGATTTCCGATTGACGGATGTGGCGGGGCGCGTGGTGAAAGAGATTCTGGCCTAACGGCTTTCAACCGCCAAGGCGCCAGGACGCCACGAACGGCAACGGATAAATCCACCACAGAGAACACAGAGAACACAGAGAACACAGAGAACACAGAGAACACAGAGAACACAGAGAACACAGAGGACACTGAGGACGGCATGGTGTTCAAGATACCGATTTTTGCGAAACGAAATGGGAGATGACACAGTGAAGTACTTGGGATTGATTGCGTTGGCGCTGACGGCCGGGCTTTTTGCGGCGGACGATGAAAATATTCCTCTGGAGGTGGAGAGTCCTGATCCGAAGCTGGCCAAGATTGTGATCGTGGCGGGCGTTCAATCGGGAAACATCCAGCATCAGTACTGGGCGGGCGCTGTGGCGATGGCCAAGCTGCTGCGGCAGACGCCGGGCGTGCATATCACTCTGGTGCGCGGCGGATGGCCAGCCAGTCCGGCGATTTTTGAGAACGCGAAGGCGATCGTCCTTTTTATGGAAGGCGGCGAGGGCGGCACGGTGCATCCGCTGACAGAGACAGGCCGCATGGATGTCTTGCAGAAGTATGTGGAGAAAGGCGTGGGATTGGCAACGTTTCACAAAGCGGCCGCGATTCCGGTGAAGGAAATCAATGAAAAAATGATGCAATGGGTCGGCGCGTGCTACGACTTCAAGGCTGGCAACAAAGGGCACTGGCCGGTGGATTTCAAGGTGTTTCCCGAACATCCGTCCACGCGCGGGATGAAACCGTTTTCGCTGAATGACGGGTACTGCGTGGGGCTGACGTTCGTTGCGGACAACAAGGGCGTGACGCCCATTCTTTATGCGCCGAAGGGGAATGGAAAACTGGCGCTGGCCGCGGAATCGACGACGGCGAACAAGGATATCACCGCGTGGGCGTACGAACGCGCGGATGGTGGCCGCGCCTTTTCGTTCACGGGGTTGCACTCACATCGGTATTTTACGGAATTAAGCATTCGCAAGTTGGTGGTGAATGGGATTCTCTGGAGCGCTCAGATTGAGGTGCCCGCCGAGGGCGCGAAGGTGGAACTGGATCCGGCGGAACTCGATAAGAATATCGAAGCGTTGAGCAAACCGGCGGCGAAGAAATGAGCGCTGCTGGAAAAGTCGTCTAACTCTCCTAATCTGAACGCATGAAACATCCCGCGATTCTGCACATTTCTAAAGTTGATCCGGTCATGAAGCGGCTCGTGCGCGAGATCGGGCCGTATGTGCTGGAGCCTGAATCACTGCAGCAGCCTTTTGAGGCATTGGTTCGAGCGGTTGCGCATCAGCAGCTTCACGGCAAAGCGGCAACGACGATCTTAAATCGGTTTATTGCTTTGTTCCCCGGCAAAAAATTTCCTCGCCCGGCCGATTTGGCCACTGTCTCCGACGAGGCCATCCGAGCGGCTGGATTTTCAGGGGCCAAGGTGGCGTCGATTCGCGACATTGCCGCCAAGACGCTCACCGGAATAGTTCCCAGCCCGCGCAAGATTAAGACGATGGCCGACGACGAGATCGTTGAGCGCCTGACGGAGGTTCGCGGCGTCGGGCGCTGGACAGTCGAGATGCTGCTGATCTTTAAGTGGGGACGGCCGGATGTTCTGCCGGCGGACGATTTTGGAGTACGCAATGGGTTTCGTGTTGCCTATGGACTCAGTCAAATGCCCAAGGTCAAAGATCTGCTGGCGCACGGCGAAAGCTGGCGTCCGTTCCGCACGGCGGCATCGTGGTACTTATGGCGAGCGGCAGATCGAAGTAAAATCGTTGCAGCGAAATAACAAGCCATCCCCCAGGTAGTGCTAATCATGCTACATCAAGGGAGACTTCCTGAATGAGCCAGAAACCCAAGCCCATCCTGGATGATATGCATGGCGCGTTGCCCATGCTGGCGTACGACGACAGCGTTAAAGCGATTGAATTCTACAAAAAGGCGTTTGGAGCGACGGAGGTGATGCCCGCACCCAAGTCTGAGTCCACGCCGGGCCTCACATTTGCACTCCGCGTCCCGATCCATTAAACTTGGCCTTCTGTGATCTGTGCGACTGATTAAGCTTTTTCTGGTGAGACTTTTTTGTGATCCTGGTCATCGATAACTACGACTCCTTCACCTACAACCTCGTTCAGACGCTCGGTGCCCTCGGCGCCGATCTCAAAGTCGTGCGCAACGACAAGATCACCATTGAAGAAATAAAAAAGTTGCGTCCGGAAAAAATCATCGTCTCTCCCGGACCCTGCACGCCCAACGAAGCCGGCATCTCAGTCGCCGCCATTAAGGAATTCGCCGGGAAAGTCCCACTGCTGGGCGTCTGCCTGGGCCATCAATCCATCGGCGCCGCGTTCGGCGCCACAGTCGCGCGCGCCGGCCGGCTGATGCACGGGAAGACATCCACGATCACGCACGATGGCAAAGGCGTGTATGAAGGCCTGAGCAATCCTTTTGAGGCCACGCGCTATCATTCCCTGATCGTTAAGGAAGAGACGCTTCCGCCCTTTCTCAAAGTTGTCTCGCGCACGCAGGACATGAATGAAGTCATGGGCATTCGCCATACCGAATGGCCGCTGGAGGGCGTGCAATTCCACCCCGAAAGCTTTTTGACGACTGAAGGCACGCGGCTTCTGCAAAACTTCCTCGAAGGCAGCCTCTTCGCCGTCAGCCGCTAATTTTCGTTCCCGCCTTCGCCTGCTCCCTACTGGCCCCTGACCCCTGAATCCTGTACCCTGATCCCATGCGCCTCCCTATTCTAGTCGCCAATTCCATTCGCTCGCGCAAGCTCATCGCGCCGGGACAGAAAGTGTTGATCGCACTTTCAGGTGGGCCGGATTCCGTCGCACTGTTTCATTGCCTTCAGGAATTATCACGCAAGCGCGATCTGGCGTTCAATCTCGCCGCCGCACATTTGCATCACGGCCTGCGCGGCAAGGACGCCGATCAGGACGACAGTTTCTGTCAGCGCCTTTGCGCTAAAAAAGAAGTGCCGCTCTTCCGCGCCTTCGTGGACACGCCCGAGTTGTCCGCCCACATCAAGCGCTCCAAAGAAGAAACCGCGCGCATCGCGCGCCACGCGTTTCTGGCCACCGTCGCCTCATACTCCGATTGCGATTGCGTGGCCGTGGCGCATCACGCCGATGACCGTATCGAGACCGTGCTCTATCGCCTCTGTCGCGGTACGGGCGTTGCCGGATTGCAGGGCATCGGCTGGACTGGCCCGCTGGTCCTCGCCGGAGAACCCGACGTCTCCAAATGGCTGCAATGGCGCGCGCCCAGCGCCGATGAGATGGTGTACAAACAGTCCGTCCCGCAGATCGCCGCGACCCTCGAAGTCGTGCGTCCTTTCCTCGGCTGCACGCGCCCGGAAATTCTGGCGTATTTGCGCTCAAAACGGCAGCAGTACTGCACCGACGAAACTAATTTCGATGTCGATATCCCGCGCAACGCGATTCGCAATCTCATTCTGCCGGTGCTCGCTGGAAAAGTGCACCCTGGCGCGCGCGCCGCGCTCTGGCGCCTGGCCGAAGAAGCCGAAGTCCACGCCGAAAAGCGCGCCTGGCGCCGCGAATGGCTCACCGCGATCGCGCAGCTGGGCAAGCAGGACCATTTTGCGCTGCCCGTCCCGAAGTTGGGATCGCCGCCGGAGATCGCGGAACTCAGCGATGCCTTGGAAGTATTGAAAACGATGTGGAATATGAAAGAGGTGGCGCTAACACACCGCCATGCGCAGGCGCTGCGCCGCTTGTTCAATCCGGAAAGCGGTGCGAAGAAAATCGACCTGCCCGGCGGCCTGGTCGCCGAACGCCGCGGCAAAGTAGTCACCATCCGGAGAAACTTCCGCGCCCGCGACCTGTTCTAACGTACCGCCGGCAGGCGCGAGCCGCCGCACCGCGCCTTCCATCCTGCCCGCCGTTGGGTTCGATACCGTATCTCGGCTTGAGGCCGGCTTTCACTGATAAGAATGGCCCTTGAAAACGGGTCTGGTCAGAACATCAAGAAGTCCAAGGAGCGGCAAGGAGCACTGGCGAAGAGAGCTTGATCAAACGGCAGAAAATGGATTCGCGCTGATTTACGAATGGAATTACAGGACGCACTTGACACCAACAAAATGTATCGTAAAAGTTGTTTTTGCTCGCAGTTCTCGGCGGTGAAATCAAAGCACCGCCCGCAAGCGCCCAAAACTGAAGACGCCCCACCAGTCATTCCCCGATAGCTCAACGGTAGAGCATCGCACTGTTAATGCGAGGGTTATAGGTTCGAATCCTATTCGGGGAGCCATAAATAAAATCGAAATTCCGCCGCCTTGCCAGTTAACGCAATCCCGCGCTGAACAGTCGCGCTGATTCGTCGCGTATATCCCGTTGCCACCAAAGGTTTACGAAGAACACCGGCGCGCGTCTAACTCTCTCTTATCGCGTGCAGCCTGCGTTTACATGACGAAAAGTCCCACGTCGGCCAACTAAACCGCCCGAACTCTCAGACTCTCCAGCCCAAAAACGGCTTCCAGTTAACGCTCGCGTACACAATGGACCCCACTTTATATTT
>Ga0163155_10007504_pt1 | contig 10269 bp, 9 predicted proteins | sample OliLakLV19SP4G1_FD_148611 | JGI IMG/M metagenome (GOLD analysis project Ga0163155, IMG submission 148611) | Freshwater microbial mat bacterial communities from Lake Vanda, McMurdo Dry Valleys, Antarctica - Oligotrophic Lake LV.19.SP4.G1 | ecosystem: Environmental > Aquatic > Freshwater > Lake >...
CCCGGAGAGAGTGTCGGGCACGTCCGCGGTCCCTCGAGCCACAATCGGCGATCAGGCCGGCTGCAGCGTTTTCTCGCCCGGCTTCCAGTTGCACGGGCACAACTCGTCCGTCTGGAGAGCGTCGAGCGTGCGCACGACTTCCTCTACGTTGCGGCCGACCAACAGGTCGTTGACCGACACCCAGCGGATCACGCCTTCCGGGTCGACGATGAACGTCGCGCGCAGTGAGACGCCAGCCTTCGGATGGAGGATGCCGAGTTCGCTCGCGAACTTCGGGCTGACGTGGACCATCGGGATCTTGAGCCCCTTGAGGTCCTTGTGATCGTTGCGCCACGCGAGGTGGCTGAACTCGTTGTCCGTGCTGCCGCCGATCACGACCGCATCGCGCTCGCCGAACTTCGGCGACGCCTTGTCGAACTCCGCGATCTCGGTCGGGCACACGAAAGTGAAGTCCTTGGGCCAGAAGAACAGCACGAGCCATTTGCCCTTGTTCGTCTGGTTCGTGATCTGCTTGAACTCTTTGCCCTTCTCGAGGCCGACGCAGGCGGTAAAGTCGAACTGAGGCAGCTTGTCTCCGACGGTGAGCATGGTGATCGATCCTTCTCCTCCCGTTCGGGGAGGGCAGCGCTCGTGCGCGTTGGTCTGTGAGTGATGCCGAGGTCCGCTCCCGGTGCCCACGCGGGCACCGGCGGTTCCCGGAGGGGCCCCAGCACATGCACACTGTCGCCTGTTACGGCCCGCGCTGCGAATCGGATGCGCGCATCGGCTCGATCGACGGGCTCGATCGTCGGCGCGAAGTCCGGCCTTCGACGCTTGATCTGCGGCCCGCGCGTGCTTCGATGGCGCGCACCGTGAGCCACGTCGACGTCACCGCGATCACGCTGGCCGAGCTGCGTTACGTCGTGGCTCTCTCCGAGCACCGCCACTTCGGACGAGCGGCGGCCGCCTGCCACATCACGCAGCCCACGCTGTCGGCTGCGCTCAAGAAGGTCGAGACCACGCTGCAGGTGCAACTCTTCGAACGCTCGTCGAAGGGCGTCGCGCCGACGGCGACGGGAGTCGAGGTCGCCGACGCTGCGCGCGCGGTCCTCGACGCCATGGACCGCATCGTCGACCTCGCGGGCCGAGGACGCGAATCGCTTTCGGGCCCGCTGCGTCTGGGCATGATCCCGACTCTCGGCCCCTATCTCCTGCCGCGCATCGCTCCCCTGCTGGCACGTGAATTCCCGAAGCTCGCGCTCGTGTTTCGCGAGCTGCGCACCGTGGATCTCCTGGACGAGATCGCGCGGCACCAACTCGACGCGGGCATCCTGGCCCTGCCACTGCCCACGGCCGGACTCGCGTCCGCGCCTCTCTTCGAGGAACCGTTCCTCCTCGTCACGCCGCCGCAGCATCCGCTGGCGAAGCGCGCGACCGTTTCCGAAGCCGACCTGCGTGGCCAACGCGTCCTGCTCCTCGACGAGGGGCACTGTCTGCGCGACCAAGCGCTCTCGATCTGTCGCGAGGCCGGTGCGCACCCGAGCGACGGCGCGGACTTCCGGGCGACGAGCATCGAAACCCTGCGCCACATGGTGGCCGCCGGGATGGGTGTGACTCTGCTCCCTCGACTGGCGGTCGCTCCGGACGAAGAAAAGCGCTCGCACGTGTCCGTCCGCGCCTTCTCCGGTCGGCCACCCGGTCGCCGAATGGTCCTGGCCTGGCGCCGGACGCATCCCCGCGCGGCCGACCACGAGCGCTTGGCCGCGTTCCTCGTGGCCCACCTCCCGTCGGGCGTCTCCGCTTTGGGAAAAACGAAGACCTGAAAGCGCGGATTCGACGCCGCGCCGTTCGTTACCCCCGGACTTCGATCTCGAGGGCCTGAAGATCGTCGGATTGCCGGGTCCCGAGGGGGGGCGTAACCTTGCCCCACCCCCCGGGCGACCTGGAATCGCGAGCGGCGCGCGCGCCCGCGAAACCGACCGCCCCAGTCCCTGTCCCGTTCGACCGACTACCGCTCCGCTCCACGCCGCCACTGGACCGGTTCCTCCCAAGTGCCATGAAAATCACGATCGCTCTGCTCGCATTCCTTCCCCTCGCCGCCGCTCCGGTTGCCGTCGCCGCGCCCGCCGCGGTTGCGACCATCGAAGCCCCGGCTCTCCGCGCGCGCTTCAACGCCGCCGTCGACGCTCTGCGCGTCAAGGCCGAAGCTCGCAACGCGACGCGCGCCGACTACCAGCGCGTGATCGACGAATACAAGGCCGCCGCCGCCGGGTACGAAGTGCCGGCGCCGATGGTCTTCACGGGTGATCGCCTCCTCGCGCGTATTGGCGACCTCGAAGTGATGGCCCAGTCCAAGATGTACGAGCTCCTCGAGCTCGACATCCTGAAGGACGCGGCGATCGATGCCGAGCTCGAGTACATCCTCACCCGCATCAAGACGGGCGTCGCCGCGAGCCGCCAGCCGAGCCGCACCGACTGGGACGCCGTCATGGCGACCCTGACGGCACGCGCCGAGGCCGCGAAGTCCTGGAACCCGGAGATCGACGCGATCATCGGCCGCCTGCGCGCCGAGATCGACGCGCTCATGATGAAGTCCAAGGCCGGTCCGCTCGTCGAGAAGGACCTCGGCACGGCGGTCGACATCGTCAAGGAAGTCCGCTTGTCGAACGTGGTCGCACGCCTCGAGAAGCGCGGCCTGGAGAAGGTCGCGATCGACTCGGACTTCAAGGACGTTTCGGACGCCGCCAAGCGCGTTCCGCTCCCGACCGCGGAATCGGCCGAGCTCGTCAAGAAGGTCGATGCGAAGCTCGAAGAGCTGAAGGCCGCGGTCAAGGCCGGCACGATCACGCGCGAGCAGTTCGCCAGCTTGCGCGAGATGCTCATGATCCGCGCGCGCGCGGCGGCTTCGCCGAAGTGACCTGATGGACGGACCCGACTCGGCGAACGCCGAGCGGACCGCCCTCCAACCGCCCGGCCGGTCCTCGGATCGGCCGGGCGGCTTCGTTTCGGAATGGAGAGATCTAGTGAGCACCCGATCGCGCCGGTGGATCCAAACTCCGGGCGGGGTCGCTGCGCGACGTCCCGGGGGGCCACGCCAGCCCCGGGGACCGCGAGGTGCAGCCCCTCGCAGGGACGCCTCCTCAGAGGCACTGCGTCCCCCCGCTGGGACGCTCACCGCCGCGGAACCGCGGCGGTGAGCCCAGAGCGTTCGGTTCGTCGTGGCATGCATCTCGCTCGGGTCAGGCGGGTTTGCCGGGACCTCACAGTCCCCCTACGCTGTACCCGCTGGAGCAACCGCAGACCCTGCGAGCGGGGTCGAAGCTCCGGTCATCCTCATCCCTTTCGAAACTCCGCCAACGCGGTCTCCGTTCGCAAAGAGACCCGTCGCGACCCTGATCTCACACATGAAGTTCACCACCGCCTCCCTGACTCTCTTGGCCGCCTTGGCTGCGTTCCCGGCGCCGAGCGCCGCGCAGTCCCCGGCTCCCGCTACGGCCCCGGCCGAAACCCAAAATCTCCGCGCGCGCCTCAACAACGCGATCGAGGAACTCCAGAAGAAGGCGATCGCCCGTGGGGCGACGCGCGAGGACTACCAGCGCGTCGCTGACCAGATCACGGCGGCCGCGAAGGAGTACGAAACCCTGACGCCCGCCATCCCGAGCCTCCGCGCGCGCGCGGCGGCTCGCATCGAAGACATCGAGACCCGCGCCCGCGCCGGCGCGGTCGAGGCCGTCGAGTTCGACGCGCTGCGCGATCACTTGGTCGACATGGACCTCGAAATCGCGCTCGGCCGTTTGAAGGCCGCCGCCTTGGCCGGCAAGTTCACGCGCGCCGAGTACCAGGGTTTCCTCGGCGCTTGGACGGCTCGCTCGACGACCGCCAAGGCCGGCAACGCCGAGCTCGAGGCGATCACCACGCGTGCGAAGGCGGCTCTCGATTCCATCGAGAAGCGCGCGAAGGACGCCGCGAAGCCGATCACGGAAGCGGACGTGGCTCCGCTCGCTGACCTCACGGCCGAGTACCGCACGACGTTCTGGGTCGCGGTTCTCGAGGAGAAGGCGCTCGGCAAGAAGGCCACGAAGGCCGACTACGACGACGTCACCAGCGCGGTGACCGCCTCGAGCGGCGAAGAAGTCGCCAAGAAGGTGGCTGTGCGCCTCGAAGACCTGCGCAAGGCGGCCGAAGGCGGTCGCATCACGCGCGAGCAGTTCGCCGAGCTCAAGACGATGCTCGTGACGCGCGCGCGCGCCGCGGCCTCGGGCCGGTGAGGTGATCGGAGCCCGCGCGGGACTCGCGCGGGCCCTGTGAGCTGATCCCGCGCGCGAGTCGCGCGGGCCGTGTGAGCTGATCCCGCGCGCGAGTCGCGCAGGATGGTGCACCGCCCGCCGGACCTCGCGTAGGTCGGGTGGGCGGTACTTTTGGCGCGGCTTGCCGCGCCAACCACGTAGCAGCGGCCCCGACCTACCGCGCTACCCAGCCGATCCTGAGCCCATCCCACCGCGCGCCGATCTACGGCACGCCGATCTACGGCACGCCGATCTACGGCACGCCGATCTACGGCGCGACGATCTACGGCGCGACGATCTACGGCGCGACGATCTACGGCGCGACGATCTACGGCGCGACGACTCGGCGCGACGACTCGGCGCGACGACTCGGCGCGCGACGACCGCGTGCGACGGAGCCGTGATGCAGCGCAGAGAGGCGCCATGCCGCGAGGAGAAGCGCACACTCGATCGCACTCGCTGGGTTCGTAGGCGCGCCCGCTCGACCTCACGGCCGAGCCGAACGACCGACTACTTGTGCGCGAGCAGCATCGTCATCCGTCGGCCCATGAGCTTGGCGGGCGACTCGACCTTGCTGATGTCACCTAGCGTCGACGCGACCTTGCGCATGACTTCGTAGCCGTGCTCGGGGTGCGCCATCTGGCGACCGCGGAAGATGCACACGACCTGGACCTTGTGACCGTCCTCGAGGAACTTGCGTCCTTGGTCGAGCCGGTAGCTGAGATCGTGCTCGTCGATCGCGGGTCGCACGCGCAGTTCTTTGAGCAGGCTCGCCTTGGCATGCGTGCCGCGCTCCTTCTTCCGCTGCGCGTACTTGAACTTCCCGTAGTCCATGATGCGGCACACGGGCGGCCGCTCGTTGGGCGAGACCTCGACGAGGTCGAGTCCCGCCTCCTCCGCGCGACGCATCGCGTCGAGCGTGGCCACGACGCCGATCTGGGCGCCGGTCTGATCGATGAGCCGAACCTCGGGGATCCGGATCTGGCGGTTGAAGCGATAGTCGGTCTGAGTCACTCAGTCCTGGTCTCTCTGGGAACGAGGAAGTCGTCGAGGGGTCGACGGAAAAAGGGCGAGGTCCGACCGACGGCGGCGCGCGCCGAAAGTCTGGGACTCGCCCCTGGAAGATAGAAGAGCCGGGCCGAACTCGCCACACCGAGCAGGTGCGCGGAACGGGTGCCGGGGATCGGACTCGCGCCTCAAGGCTTCTTCGCGGGCAAGGACGTACGGATGTGAACCTCGACGAGCTGCGCCGGATCCACGATCGAGGGCGCGCCGCACATCAGGTCGGTGGCGGAGGCGGTCTTCGGGAACGCGATCATGTCGCGAATGTTGTCGAGGCCCATCGAGAGCGCCGTGAGGCGGTCGAGGCCGATCGCGAACCCCGCATGCGGCGGAGCGCCGAACGACAGCGCCTCGAGGAGGAAGCCGAACTTGCGCTGCTGTTCCTCGGGGCCGATCCCGAGGATCGTGAAGATGCGCTGCTGCAGGTCCGACTTGTGGATCCGCACGGATCCCGAGCCGAGCTCCCAGCCGTTCATGACGAGGTCGTACGCGCGCGAGTAGAGTTCGCCGAGCTTCGGGCTGTTCGCATCGACGTCCGCGCCGCCGAGATCCCAGTCCGCGGGCGCCGTGAACGGGTGGTGCGCCGAGAACCAGCGCTTGGACTCCGCATCCCATTCGAACATGGGGAACTGCGTGACCCACGTGAACGTCCACGTGCCCGGTTGCGTGAGTTGGAAGCGCTTGCCGAGGTGCGAGCGGATGTCGCCCAACACCTTCCACACTTGATTGCGCGGACCGGCAGCGAAGAGGCACATGTCCCCTTCCGAGGCTCCGATCGCGGCCATGAGCGCGGCCGCGGCTTCGCCTTTGCAGAAGCGTGCGAGCGGACCGACGCCGCCTTCCTTGCCGGCCTTCCACCACGCGAGTCCACCGGCGCCGGCGGACTTCGCGATCTGCGTCAGGCCGTCCTCGACGTCCTTGCGCGACAGTTCGTGCTTCGGCGACACGACGATCGCCTTGACGCGACCGCCGTTCGCGATTGCGTCGCGAAACAGGCCGAACTCGCACGTCGCGGCCCACGGTCCCGCGTCCTGCAAATCGAATCCGAAACGAACGTCGGGCTTGTCGACGCCGTAGCGTTCCATCGCTTCGAGCCAACTCATCCGCGGGAACGGAATCGCGACGTCGACACCCATCGCTTCGCGGAACGTCTCTTTGAGAACCTGCTCCCACGTGCGGAAGATGTCGTCTTCCTCGACGAAAGACATCTCCATGTCGAGCTGCGTGAACTCGGGCTGGCGATCCGCGCGCAGGTCTTCGTCGCGGAAGCAGCGCGCGACTTGGAAGTAGCGGTCGAGCCCCGCGACCATGAGGATCTGCTTGAAGATCTGCGGCGACTGCGGGAGCGCGTAGAACTCGCCCGGGTGCACGCGGCTCGGCACGAGGTAGTCGCGTGCGCCTTCCGGCGTGGCTTTCGTGAGGATCGGTGTCTCGACCTCGACGAAATTCTGCTTCTCGAACGCGCGTCGCATCGCGTTGATGAATCGCGAGCGGTGCACGAGGTTCCCGCGCATCGCGGCGCGGCGCAAGTCGAGATAGCGATACTGGAGCCGCGTCTCGATCGACACCTCCTCTTCGGCATCGATCGGGAAGGGCGGCGTCTTCGAGCGCGACAGGATCTCGAGCCGATCGACGACGAGTTCGATCGCGCCTGTCGGCCGCTCATGGTTCACGTTCGCGGCGTCGCGCGCGATGACTTGGCCCCGCACGGAAATCGTGAACTCCGGGCCGAGCTTCACGGCGTCCGCCAGCTCGGGGCCGAGGACGACTTGAGTGATCCCGTAACGATCCCGGAGATCCACGAAGTAGATGCCGCCGTGGTCGCGACGTGCCGCGACCCAACCGTTCAGGGTCGCGGTGGAACCCACGTGAGCGGCACGCAGGTCGCCACAGGTGTGCGTGCGACGCCAGTCTGTGGTGGATCGGGTGGCGGAGGCGGAGAGGGCGGGGCTCAAGGTACGTGCTGTTTGACTCATCGCCGAGTGGATCGGCAGGAACGGGCTCCCGCCTTGGGCCCTCGGAGTCGAGAGCCGAACCGGGCTGCCGGATCGGATCGACAGGGCCATCGGCGCACGCGGCGCCAACCCCCATCTCAACCGCGCGCAGCGTAGCTCTTCGCTGCGGCCCGGAGAAGCGCGCGGCGGCGGCTCGCCTCGGCGCGCACGATGTCGAAGGGCTCGTCACCGACCGCTCGGCGCTGGTGGAGACGCTCGCGAGCTCGCGCCTCGGCCGCGCGCGCGCGCGGTTCGTCGATGTCCTCCGGACGTTCGGAGGACTGGGTCACGACACGCAGCGTGTCACCGTGGACTTCCGCGAAGCCGCCGGCGCAGAAGAGGACGTGTTCGACGCCGTTCTTCTTGTACCGGACGAGGCCCGTGTCGAGGGCCGCGACCATGGGCGCGTGCCGCGGCAGGACGCCGAGCGATCCATCCAAGCCTTGGAGCCGCACCGAGTCGACGACCTCGTCGAGCATGATGCGATCCGGCGTGATGACGCGCAGTGTGAGCGTCGCCATGGATCAGCCACTCGCGCTTTGCATCTTGCGCGCCTTCTCGACGGCCTTGTCGATCGAGCCGACGTACATGAAGGCACCTTCGGGGAGGTCGTCGTGCTTGCCTTCGATGATCTCCTTGAAGCCACGCACGGTTTCGGAACGCGGGACGAAGACGCCCGGCGTGCCCGTGAACTGCTCGGCCACGAAGAACGGCTGCGAGAAGAAGCGCTGGATGCGGCGCGCGCGGATGACGACGCGCTTGTCGTCGTCGGAGAGTTCCTCGACGCCGAGGATGGCGATGATGTCCTTCAAGTCGGCGTAGCGCTGCAGGATCCGCTGCGCTTCGCGCGCGACCTGGTAGTGCTCTTCGCCGACGACCTGCGGATCGAGCATCCGCGACGTCGACTTCAGCGGATCGACGGCCGGGTAGATGCCGAGCTCGGCGATCGCGCGGTCGAGGATGATCGTCGAGTCCAAGTGCGCGAAGGTCGCGACCGGCGCCGGGTCGGTGATGTCGTCGGCCGGAACGTACACGGCCTGCATCGACGTGACCGAGCCCTTCTTCGTGGACGTGATGCGCTCCTGGAGCGCACCCATCTCGCTGGCCATCGTCGGCTGGTAGCCGACGGCGCTGGGCATGCGACCGAGGAGCGCCGACACTTCCGAGCCCGCCTGCACGAAGCGGAAGATGTTGTCCACGAACAACAGGACGTCCTGCCCTTTCGTGTCGCGGAAGTACTCGGCCATCGTCAGGCCGGAGAGCGCGACGCGCAGGCGCGCGCCCGGCGGCTCGTTCATCTGGCCGAACACGAGCACGGCGTTGTCGATCACGGACGCCGTCTTGCCGTCGGGCGTCTTGTACTGGGCCTCGCTCATCTCGAGCCAGAGGTCGTTGCCCTCGCGCGTGCGCTCGCCGACGCCGCAGAAAACGGAGAAGCCACCCTTCTCGACGGCGGTGATGCGGATCAGCTCTTGGATGAGGACGGTCTTGCCCACGCCGGCGCCGCCGAAGAGGCCGATCTTGCCGCCCTTCGCGAACGGACACAGCAGGTCGACGACCTTGAGGCCCGTCTCGAAGACCTCCGAGATCGCCTCCTGATCCTCGAACCTCGGCGCCGGACGGTGGATCGGCCAAGTTTCGCCGGGCGCGAGCGCGCCCTTCGCGACCGTGTCGAGCGGCACGCCGAGCAAGTTGAAGAGGCGACCCTTCGTCCGTTCGCCTACGGGCACCGAGATCGGCGCACCCGTGTCGATGACGGCCATGCCGCGGCGGAAGCCGTCGGTCGAGGCCATCGCGACGCAGCGCGCGATGTCGTTGCCGAGGTGCTGAGAGATCTCCAGGACGAGATCCTCCCCACCGCCCGGCGTCTTCACGCGCAGCGCGCTGTAGATCGCCGGCAGCTTCCCGGCCGGGAAGCGCACGTCCACGACGGGCCCGAAGATCTGGGCGATCGAGCCGGTGTTTTCCTTCGTCAGTGTCGTCGTCATGGCAAGGTCCGAGGAGTCGTGTTGGCGTTCGTGACGTCGGGCAGAGGGGACGTCGTGGCGGTCGTGTCGTGTGGAGTCGTGGGTTCGAGGATCGCGAGCGCGTGTGGCCGCTCGCCCCTGGAAAAGCCTGGTTTCAGCGCACCGCCTCGGCGCCGCCGACGATGTCGAGCAGCTCCTTGGTGATGTTTTCCTGGCGCTTCCGGTTGTAGAGCTTGCGCAGCGCGTTCCCCATCGACTTGGCCGCGTCGGTGGCGTTCTTCATCGAGACGCGACGGCTGGCGAATTCGCTGGTGAGCGACTCGAGCAGCGCATTGAAGATCCGCGTCTCGAGGTAACGAGGCACGAGCGCGTCGAAGATCACTGCTGCGTCGGGCTCGAGGATCAGGTTGCCTTCCGCGCCTTCCTCGACTCCGGCCACCGTCGGCACGGATTCGATCGGCAGGAACGGCATGCGCGTCGGCACGTAACGCACGACGGATTCGAACGCCGTGTAGAAACCGACGATGCGCTCGTATCGGCCGGCCAAGAACGCGTCGACGAGGACCTTCGAAGTGCGCGCCGCCGCGCGGTAATCGATCTTTTCGAGCGGCGGTTCCGCCAGGAAGCGCTCGACGTTTCGTCCGCGACGCGTGAGGTACTGGTTGCCCTTGCGCCCGATCACGAAGTAATCGACTTCACGGCCCGGGTTCTCGCGCAGCCAGATCTCGAGCGCCTTGAAGACGTTCGTGTTGTACGCACCGCACAACCCGCGGTCCGACGTCACGAGCAGAACGGCGATGCGACTCCCCCCGCCGGGATTGAACAGCGGTCGGCCCAACGTCTCTTCACCGAGTACGCGCGCCATTCGGCCGACGAGCCCCGTGATCTCGCGCGAGTACGGGCGCGACGCGACGGCTTTGTCCTGGAAGCGACGGAGCTTCGTCGTCGCGACCATTTCCATGGCGCGGGTGATCTGCCGGA
>Ga0163155_10007509_pt1 | contig 10265 bp, 10 predicted proteins | sample OliLakLV19SP4G1_FD_148611 | JGI IMG/M metagenome (GOLD analysis project Ga0163155, IMG submission 148611) | Freshwater microbial mat bacterial communities from Lake Vanda, McMurdo Dry Valleys, Antarctica - Oligotrophic Lake LV.19.SP4.G1 | ecosystem: Environmental > Aquatic > Freshwater > Lake >...
AACTGGTGCACGAACTGGTGCACGAACTGGTGCACGAACTGGTGCACGAACTGGTGCACGAACTGGTGCACGAACTGGTGCACGAACTGGTGCGCGAACCCGGCGCCTTCTCCGCGCTGGACCGCGGGTATCTGGATTTCAGTCGACTGTATTCCCTGCATCAGTCCCATGCCATTTCCGGCACCCGTGCCAAGCGCAACACCCGGTTCCAGCGCTGGTACTCCTGCCCAGTCGATCGGTCCTGCACCACGGTGCTCTGCGATCAGACCGGCATACTGGCCGCTGCTGATCGGAACCGTGGCAAGCTCACGGCTGCTCACGCCACTGTTGATGATGTCGTTACGCCAGCGAAGATGGATTTGACGGCGAACGTGCCACGGTCGCGTCTGGCCCATCGGACCAGCAGGCTCGGCGCGAGTCCGCGCCGCACGATGTCGTGATTCCCGGCTATTCTACGTGCCTGTCTCCGCTGAGGCCCTCACACAGGCCTCGCATTCCCACACTCGGAGACCGGTATGCGACGCACACTCACGGCCCTCACGGCCACCCTTCTCGCGCTGGCTGCGTGCACCGAAGCTCCTACGTCGGCGCGGCAGTCCGCGGATTCGCCGATCTCGGCGTCCGTCGAAGGGGCACGCCACTCGGCCACGCCCACCAGCGCGGTACGCTGGAACCGCAAGGCGATCGGCTTCTTCCGCGCTCGCGGCGGCGGCGCTGGACGCATCACCGGGTACCTCTCGATTGCGCAGTACCGCGCCGTGCTCGAGGCACGGCATACGCGCAGTCGTGATGCGCGCCCGTCACTCGCCGGCGCCGCCGCAGGGGCAAGGGTGGTGGTGCTGAAGCAGTTCTATCCGCTGGATGCCGCCGCGATCGATGCCGAGCTGCTCGCGCAGAGGTCGGGGCCCGCAGGCGACAACGACGACGACTGTCTCGCGGCCTTCGACGCGGGAGTGGCGATCGGACGCGACATCGGCGCGGCGGTCATCTCATGGGCGGCGACCGACAACACCGGCATCGCGACGGACCTGATCGATCGGCACCATCGCTCAGAGCTGGAAGCGGCGGCGATCCTCGCGTACCGCAACGCCGCGGCGGTCGATGCCATCATCGGCTGCTTCGACACGAAGTTCGCCTACTGGTTCATCCGCCCCACGCAGGCCGATCCGAGCATCACGCCGGCGATCGGCCTGCCGAATCATCCTTCGTATCCGTCGGCCCACCCGTGTGAGACCGGGGCGTTTCAGGGCATTCTGACCGTCGCGTTCCCGCGCGAAGCGCGTACGCTCAACGCCACAGCGCAACAGGCGAGCATCTCGCGCGTGATCGGTGGACTGCACTACCGATTTGATGGTAAGGCGGCCTTGCGCTTGGTCGCCGGGCGGCGTTGTGCTGGCCCTGGTTCGCCTCGGTATCGAGTAGCCCGCGGCCGCGGCCAATTCTCCACGACACCGGCGCCCGGTGACGACAGCCTTCACGTCGTCACCGGGCATGGTGCGATTGCCTATCGCGTTGCGGCGGCGAATCTCGTGCAGATCCCTGAGCCCGCGGCGCGGCGCATGGCACGAGCAGCGATCCACTGGTATTGGCGACATCAGTGCGATGGGTAAACTCTGGCTGCTCGATCCGCTCTCATGCGAGCGGGGCAACCTCTCGGACTGGTTGGGGCTGAACGCACCAACTCTCGGCTTACGGCCGATCAGCGCCTATGCCACCTCCGCATCAGCGCCGCGCCCGGGGCGCCCGGGGCGCGATTTCGCACCGTGTGAGCGCCCGGCGTGACCGAGTCGCCATCGAGGGCCGTGATCATGAGCGCAGGGATCGTGTCGTCGGTCGCGAAGATCATGTCCTGCACCGTCACGAGCGGTATGCCCGCGTTCGAACATGACGCCACGACCGCGTATGCGAGCAGCGGGCACAGTCGGTGCCTCTGTCGAATGCGAATCGTGCCGTACCTCACCTGATACGTCGCACGCGACGGTGCATTTCGTTCATGGCGCCGGCAGCCGCAACTTCGTCAGCGCCAGCGTTGCCCGGAGTGTGTTTGCCAGCTGCACCGCATCTGCGTTGGCCCAGAAATGCATGAACATCAGGCGTGGCATTTCATCCAGGATGTGACTGTGGAGTGCGGTCACTTCAAGCCCGCCGGACTGCAGCGAACGGATGACCGGATTCACCTCCGAGGGAAGGAGTACAAAGTCACCAGTGATCGAAGCCCGTCCGCCCGACGTGGGTTGAAAATCGATGACGGTGTTCAGGCCCATCGACGGAGGCAGTTCGACGGTGCCCTCGAGGATTCGTTCAGAGCGGGGTACGCCGACCTGATACACCCCACCGGTGGCGCGTCCCGAGTAGCCCAGCGCGCGCGCAACGGCGGCGGTATCGAGGTCCAGTGGAGTGGCGAGCGCTGGCGACGATCTCACGGCCGGGATCTTCATAACCGCAATCGCTGCATGAATCACCGTCGCAATCGCCACCGGATCACCATGCGCATGAACGTGGATGTAGAGGATGCGCGGCCATTCATGCAGCAGATGGCGATGAATCGCGCTCTGCTCGATACCTCCGCGCTGCAGTGCGATCATCGCCGGAGCAAATTCATCTTCAGTGACGACAAGGTCGCCCATCGCCATCACACCACCCGCAGCGGCCTGTATCGCGATCCAGCCACCGAGTGCCAGTGTCGGTCGGATCGTCACACCGGCGGTGATGACCGTGAGATCCGTACGCGAAAAGTTGAAGCGATGCACATCGCCAGGTTGTGTCACGCTTGCTCGTCCAACGGCCGCGTCGACCGCGGGCCAGTCGACGCCCTGCGCGCGCAGCGTCGATGTCGCTGCAACACCGAGCAGCGCACAGCACAGCGTGCCGTGGAAAGTGCTCCTAGTCATTCTCGTCGTGAGAGGTGGGTGAGACTGGTCGAACGCGGCGGGCGCGCGCGCGATGACAGCGGCTTCCGGTCGGAGGGCACCGTAGTCTCATGGCCCGTCCAGGACGCGGCGCGGTTGACGGAGGCGATCGCCGCCCGTGACGACAGGAACGAGACGCCATCAATTCTGAACATCAGCTCACCGCGCGACTCGGACAGGGGTGTCATCGCGCCGGATCGCAACTTCTTCGTTGCCGCGAGCACGATCGCGAGACGCGCCGGATCCACGTTTGCGGTGTTGTGGGCCGGCAGCAGCTGCGTGACCCCCGACGCGAGCGCCGCGAGTTTCGTCATCGAGGCGATGTAGTCATCGAGACTGGTCTCCACGGCGCACAACCAGATCGCGCTGTCATAAAAGTTGTCGCCTGTGAACAACAATCGATTCGCGCGATCCAGCAGCGCGATCCCGTCCGGCGTGTGTCCCGGTGCGCCGACGACTTCCACGACGCGGCCGCCGAGGTCTATCGTCGTGCCATCGGCGATGGTGCCGCTCGCCTTCCACGGCTGCGACCGGAACGCTGCGGTGTCGAGACCGGCGGGTGCGTCATGGCAGAAGGAGCGTTGTGCCACTTCGTTCGCCAGCCCATCGTGCGCCCTGCCCCGCATCTTGTTGCGCGTAAACGGCGTATCCATCGACAGCACGCGATCGAACTCGTGATTCCGCCGACGTGATCGTGGTGTGAGTGTGAATTGACCACCGTGACCGGCAGTGTGGTCAGCTGCTCGACCACCGGGCGAATCGGAACAACGCCAATGGCGCTATCGAACATCAGCGCCCGCGTGGTGCCAACGATCAGATACGCGATCGCTTCCTGATACTGATCCGATTCGACGAGTGCGAAAACACCCGGTGCGGCCTGACGGACGTGGAACCAGTCCGAGGACGTGCGCACAGCGGGAAGCGCTTCGTTGGCGCCACGCGGCAGCGCCGCACACCAGCTATCGACCGGCGGCGACCGCGTGACGACCACGGGCGCGGGGGTCGCTGCATCGCGTGGGCTGCACGCGACAAGCGAGAGCGCGAGGGCGAGTCGGAGTGGCCGTGTTGTCACCATGTCGTCGTCTCTCCGATAATGCGCTGAGTTCGCGCGCCGTCGACCGCTGGCTTGTCTGGCCGCGCGCACGACCCGGACGTGGAGATCCGCTGTCGAAATGATTCTGCCGCTGTCGGTGAGCCGTGAGCGCCCCCTGATCGGGGCATGGGACAGTCGACGTACTGCCGAGTTCCCTGCGTGCAACCTGCCCCGCCTTTCGGGGTCAACGTCAATCGACCGCCCTGTCTTACCAGCAAATGCGCGCTTGAAGCGGAAGCTTACGCCTGGACGCGGAGCGTGCAAACCGCGCGCTGACACCCTTTGCTACCCACGTTTTGCGCCAGACCCAGCGTTGTCACGGCGTCAGCGAGCTGTGCCTCAGCGACGGCGACCGGCATGACTTCTGGCGCGGCACGCGACGTGGGCGGGCTCGACGATCATGGGATTGCGCGGTACCAGCTCGCGATCGCCCGCGCGATCGTCGATGAGCGGCCTGCGGCTCGGGAATGGCGGCGGTTCGGCCGCGGACAGGTTGCCGACAACACGCTGCGCCGGGTGCAATGACTTATGCTTTGCTGACCCAGCCTCACCGCGCCGGCCGCGCTCCGGCGGGTCATTCACGTCGGAGGAAACATGCCGCTCGTGTCGTTGCTGTTCAGAGATGATCCTCGGCTCCAGAAGTGCCTGGTGAGCGACGCCGCTCACGTCGTGCCCGGTGCCGCCGGCCGACACGTCGGCCTGATTCACAAAGTGCTCTTGATACTTGGCAAGGCCCCCATCTCAGCACACGAGTTGCGCTCGGCCCTCTACGGGCCGACCACCGCCGCTGCGATGCTAGCCTACAAGCGCAAGCGCAACATCGTCAATCGCGCGTATCAGGCGAGCGCCGACAACATCGTCGGCAAGATGACCATCGCGCGCATGGACAAGGAACTCGTGCTCATCGACACGCGTTCGGCGACTCGGCGTGTTGTGTGCACCGGAGGTGGCGTAGCGCAGCCGACTCGCTCGGCCATTGTCGGCGCAGGCCAGGCCGGCGCGGTCGGCGGCAGCCTCGGGGTCACGGCGTCATTGAAGCCGAAAAAGCAGCGCCCCGCAAGGCTGCGGATCATCGTGCAGAAGACGAGCCGGGTGAAAGAGTTCGGCAACGCGGAGGCGCTGCTCGCGGCACTCTACCCGCGTGCACGCGAACTGCTGGCTCCGCACGGCATGGACTTCACGACCGGCGCCGCCGTGCCGAGCTTCGGCCCCGAAGTGATCGACGCCGAAAAGGTCATCGCCGGCTCGGCCGCCTCGTGCGGAAGCGTGATGGCGTCGGCGCTCAGGGTCCTCGCAGACAGACCCGACACGCTGCGAATCATCTTCTGCCCATTCAGCGACGTCGGTGACGCGTTCGGCGTGACCGACGGCGGGCCGATATCCGAGCTGAAACTGCCCCGCTTCTGCCTGATCAACGTACGCAAGCAGCGCGGTGATCTTGGCACGCTGCTTCACGAGATCGTGCACGCGGCACGGGACCAAATGGTACTGCCCGATGTCGACATCACGAGTGTGTTTTCCCACGCGGACAATCGCAATGCGACCGAACTCCCCGAGAAGCACGCCGAATCGATCGTCACCTCGTTCTTCGGGAGGTGACGCAGGGCGGGCTGGGTGACGTCGAACAGCTCTCGGGGAACACGTCGTTCCACGCTGGACCCGCCGTGCCAGAGCCGGTGGGCACGGTGCATCGCGGAATTGCGCAGGCACACGACGGCGTGTAGCCGAAGATGCCTGCGGCGGTGCATCCGCTGGGGCCGACCCGCGCTCCGCTCAACGCTGCGACTACGCGATCAGTCATCCGCTGAACTTCGACTTCTTCGTGGTCGAACTTCTCAACCAAACCGGAGGCGCTGGATCGTTAACGTTGCGGCTGCGATCCCGACATTTAACCTGCCTGACTTTTCCGTGGGGACGTCAGCGGTGGGCGTGCTGATCCCGCGCCCCGGCTGACGCTTCGATCCGACGCGCCACGCCGCAACGTCGAGGTTGTCAGGGTCTGTAAGATCGGGCAGCGGTGCCGACACCATCGCGAGCGCAGGTGAACGCCGATCGTGAGACCGGCTCCATGACCTGCGTCAGAAAATTGCAGGCCCCGACATGTCCCGGCGCGACGCGCAGTGCCTGCGGGAGCCGCGCGACGATCCCCCCGCCTCGCGCTGCGACTCGACATCCCGGGATACACTCCATCGCCCGGCAACGGATCGCGCGAATCGCGGTCGTATCTGATGGCGGTGTCGGACTGCGTGCGAGCGTCGTCGGCGTGCCGTGGTCGGCGGTCCAGGTGGATGAGGCGCACGGGACTGGTCACCTACCGTCGATGGGGGTTGACCGCGGCATTTTTGGAGGTGTTGCCGGTTCGACTCACGCGACCGCGGTGACGGAGTGGGCGGTGAGCCGTCCGTCGGCACCGAAGTGTGCCTTGTGCTTTGAACAATAGAGGCGGTTCTCCGCATCGACCCATTCCAGCATGCGGCCCTTGTGCGGGCAGTCGAGCGAGAAGGCAAACACCCGCCCGCAGCTGTGCGGTGCGGCAGCAGGCTCACCGACCACCGGCTGCGTCGTGTTGAACTCGCTGTTCGTGTTGTCCGACATTTCGGGCATCGCTGATGAAGAAGGGACTGATGAAGTGCTCCCTCACAGCATCGATCACCCGGGCCTTCGCTACCATCCGACATCTGTCGCGGTTCGTGACGAGTGCACCACTGTGAGGCAGTGTCAGTCGCGCTGCTGCGCTGTCGAGTCCGCGTCGTTGTTCGGGGAGGGCAGCGCCAGTCCGCCAAGGAAGAAGGCGGCCAGTTCGCTCCGTCCCTGCTGGCCGGACTTCCCGTACACGGCCACGGCGTGCTGACGCACGGTGCTCTCACTGCGGTTGGTGCGGGCGGCGATCTGCTTGTGCCCGTGTCCCTTGAGCAGAAGCAGCGCCACCTCACGCTCGCTCGGCGTGAGCGCCCAGTCGTCGAACTGCTCGTTGATGGCACCGGCCAGACCGGTGAGGGCCCGCTCAGCACGCTGCCGCCAGTCGGTTCGTTCGGCCTGAGCTACCGCCAGCGAGCGCGACGTGGTGGCGAGCTGTTGCGACGTCTGGCGCCAGGCGCGCCACAGCATCACGCCTGCGGTCGCGCTCACCAGCATGAGGGTCGCTTCCACCACCACGTGTGCCGACAGCCAGTCATCTGGAGCGTCGAGATACAGGTCGAACGCGCCGCCGACCACGATGACTGCCAGCACCGCCAGCACCAGCAGGCGCAGGCGTCGATCGTCCTCGAACTCCGGTGTCTCGTCAATCATGCAGTGAAACGTGCCACATGCACCCGGCGGCGGAACCCCGACATCTGTCGGATACCACGACATACGCACAGAAAGGTGCAGTCACGACACTTGTCGGATAGGCGCGGCGCGCGGCAACAGCCATGGTGAGGATACGGCGGGGCGATCCCGCACACCGTACTCTCTGGAGGGTCTCATGGCTGGTTCACTCGCATCACTCATCCCCACGCCACTCCATCCGGCAATCGTCCACCTGCCGATGGCGCTGGCCGTTCTTCTTCCTGTCTTTGCCGTGGTCGGGTTCCTGGCGGTGAAGCGCAGCGCACGTCCGATGCGCACCTGGGCCGTCACGCTTGCCATGTTCGGCGCCCTGACGGTGAGCGGCTGGGCCTCGATGCAGACCGGCGAACGGGAAGAGGACCACGTCGAATCAGTGGTCCCTCGTGCCGCATTTCATGCACACGAGGAAGCGGCCGAGCTCTTCGTGTGGGTGTCGGCCGGCGTCTTCGGCATCGCCGCCATCGGATTGTTGTCGACTGGTGTCGGTTCGGCGGCCCGCGGGGTGGCCACCATCGGCTCGGTAGTGCTGTTGGTGGCCGGGTACCGCGTCGGGCACTCGGGCGGCGTTCTGGTCTACACGCACGGTGCAGGGAGTGCGTATGCGACTGGGGCAACCGCAGGAGCCGGAGGCGAAGCCGGTGACGGCGCGTCGCTCAACGGAAGGAGTACGAAATCCGCCGAGTCGGGTGAAGGGAGTGATGACGGCGACGACGATGACGAAGGCACCGGAAGCGCGTCAGCGCGGAAGCGTCGCCTGCCGGTGCCGCATCGGCTGGTGCAACGGGTGCAGGTGGCAGCCCGCTCAGTTCACACCGGACGGTGCCGCTGACGGACAGTGTATCGCGGCCGAGAAACTTCGCTGACTGCTGGTGACGGGTTTGCGCGCAACGAACGGATTGGCCTCGCGTGGAGCGCTGCCGCGGCTGCCCGCAGCGGGACCTTGCGGTATGCCGTGCGATCACCGCAGTCGAAATTCAGATGCGGGATGTTCGGATCCCGACTGGACACTGGTCGCGGCGCAGGCTGCATCGAACTGAGCCATGCACGTGCCATGATCGAAGCTCGGTCCTTGCCAATCTGGTGAACCGCCGATAGCGTCCGGTTGCAGAAGACAAGCGCGAGTGTTGCGCATGCCGACCGAATGAGCGCACGCGGAACCTGTCAACCGGAGTGAGACGGTCGAGCGGGGAGTTTACTGAGGAATCCGGACCTCGGCCGTTTGATCTTCGGCGCGGTTGATCCAGACTTCCGTCGGCAGCGTGGGGACGCGGGGCGCCCCACGGACGAAGCGTTCGGGGTGCCGCTGGTACGCGCCGTCCATCGCCGCTTGGCGTTGGGCGAGGACGGCCGCCGGATCGCCGTGATGCACCGTCGCCGGCGTCAGAAACGCGAGGCCGGAATGCCGGTGCACGGTGTTGTCGTGCTGGAAAAACGTGTCACACCAGCCCTGCGCATGGGTGAAGTTGTCAAAGCGTGCTGGATAGCTCGGCGCGTATTTCGTCGTCTTGAACTGCGACTCAGAAAACGCGTTGTCGTTGCTGACGCGCGGTCGGGACAGCGAGCGCACGATGCCGAGATCCTGATACAAGTCGTGCAGGTCCTTCGCGACCTGGATGCTGCCGCGATCACTGTGCGTGGTGAGTTGGCCCGCGATGATCCCGTGTCGGAGACAGGCGGTGCGCAGGAGCTTCTTGGCGAGTGTGGCCGATTCGCGCCGCGCGAGCATCCACGCGACGACGTAGCGGCTGAAGAGATCCAGCACGACGTACAACGGGTAGCGTTCCCCCTTCACCGGGCCGCGGAGCTCCGTCACATCCCACGTCCATACCGTGTTCGGCGCCCGGGCGACCAGTCGCGGGATCGCACACGGCGCATGCGTGCGCTGCGCACGGCGCTCCCGCACCGCCGCCTGCGCCGTGAGCAGGCGATACATCGTGCGCACGCTGCAGACATAGATCCCTTCATCCAGCACGGTCGCATGCACCTGCGCTGGCGCCGCATCGCAGAAGCGCGCGTCGTGCAAATGCGCGAGGGCCGTGGCTTGGGTCTCGGCGGGCAGCGCGCGCGGCGACGGCGCCCGTGGTGGGCACGCCGCGGCGACCACGGGCCGACGCCAGCGCGCGGCCGTGGCACGCGGCACGCCCAGGGCGGCGCTGAGGCGCCCGACGCCGACCTGGGCGCCATGCGTCTCCAGCAACGTGGTCACGTGAGCGCGCCGCTCGGCGCGGGTGAGTGATCCAGCAGCGCTGCCAGTTTTTTTTGGAGTGCGATCACCAACTCGGCCCGCGCCAGGGCGTCCCGTAACTGGGTATTCTCACGCTCGAGCCGCGCGACGGCGCTCGCCTCGGTCGTGGGTTTGGCGGCCGGCCCGCGACGCTGCGCCAAGGCGCGACGCGCCCCGAGAGCCGCCTGCTGCCGCCACATCGTGAGATGCGACGAGTACAGCCCTTCGCGGCGGAGCAACGCCCCGATCTCGCCCGGCGCCCGACACACCGCCGCCTGCTGCACCACCGAGGCTTTGTACTCGGCGGTGAACCGCCGCCGGCCGCTGCGCGCGGCCACCTGCGTCGTCAAAACTTCCATGGTGTCCTGCATCTGCTGTTGTGCCATCCCACCGACCTCCAATGCCCCCAGGTTCCTCACTAATTAGACGACGGGCAGCGTCTCACACCATGTTGGCAGGGGGGGCTGCAGCGTATTCGCCACCTTGCGCTCCGACTGGGAGCTCGCGGACCCCGCGGCGAAACTGATGCGCCCCTCCGCACTCGAGCACCTCACCGCCGCCCTGAGTGTGTATGCGCTCGGCCACCGGAGCGAGCGTGCGCTGGTGTGTGACGCGGGTTTGGCCATCGAACGCGTCCAACTCCTCAATCGGCAGATCGCCGAGGTCGAGGCAGAGCTGCGGCCGCTCGCGCAACAGTACACACCGCGCC
>Ga0163155_10007524_pt1 | contig 10248 bp, 22 predicted proteins | sample OliLakLV19SP4G1_FD_148611 | JGI IMG/M metagenome (GOLD analysis project Ga0163155, IMG submission 148611) | Freshwater microbial mat bacterial communities from Lake Vanda, McMurdo Dry Valleys, Antarctica - Oligotrophic Lake LV.19.SP4.G1 | ecosystem: Environmental > Aquatic > Freshwater > Lake >...
GGCTTGGGCGGTGCTTGGCTTGCTTAGGTGTAATTTCGGCTAGATGGGAGATGGGGGCTAGGGCAACGGTTAGGCGATATGTAAGGCGGAACATAAGTTCCCTTCCCTTTTCGCGATCTTTAGCAGTCTGAAAAACAGTCCCCCGCCCCCGGCGCGGAGCGGCGTTCGGGGTCGGCAGGATCTGCCGGGTGATAGGACTAGGCAGGAACTGCCGCACTCGGCAATCGCTGCCGCTAGGCACTCTGTGCCTAGACGCACAAAAGTCCCCGCGCTGTTCTGCGGGGACTTAGGTGAGCCGAGGCTAGGCTAGGCTAGGCTAGCTAGGCCAAGCTAGTTCTCCAACGACGCAAGCAAGGCCGCCAGTTCAGGGTTGCTCTTAGCGGCTTCGAGTAGCGCTTCCATTTTGGACGCCCGCTCTTTCGTGACTACGCGTGCCGCGTGCGCCTTGGCCAGCCCTTCGGGGTTGCCGCCCTTCCGGTCAGCCAGTTTGGCTGGCAAGAGCAGACCAGACATAGCCGTCGATATCTGTTCCAACGTGGCACCAGCCAGAGCCAAGTCGGTGACGAGCTGGTTGCCAGCAATCTTGTGGCCACCGTAGAAGACGCGGACGATAGCGTCCTCGTTCTCAGCATGGCCAGCCGAGATGATCTCAGCTACCGTAGACCCGCCCGTGTACTGGACGCTTTGGTTCTTGTACGAAGCAGGAATGGTCTTACCCGAGAGACTACGCTTGATGGTTTGCATTTTGGTTCTCCGTCTAGTGTGTGCCAGCGTCGCCTAGTGCGACTCTGGTACCGAAGGATAGCTCAGGCACAGATATTTGTCAAGGGCTCCTGTTGAACTGGTAGGAAGGAGTTTCAAATTAGGCACATTGGAGGCGGTGGCTATGTGCCTCGAAAGTTCTACTAATGTTCTACAAAACTGGTGGGCTGTGGGCGCCTAATGTGGCACGGTTCTTGCTTCGCGCGCGTTTCATTATATACAGCGCGACAGGGCGCCAAGTCGAGCGCCAGGTCGATAGCCTGTAGTGGGCCTAGGAGGGGCCTAGAAGCGAGGCAAGGGTGCCGGTGCCACACCGGTACGCTAGAGGGGGGTTCGTGGCGTAGGCGGGATTTCTCGTATTTGAGAATATCACATATGTGCCGCCCCAACGTCACAAACTTGCTCGTCTCGAGCGAGAGTGCAATATCACAAACTTGCTCGTCTCGAGCGTCGCCCGTCTGCGCCTCCGGACGGCCGAGTCTGGCACATTACCCGCGCGGCGCCCGTTCGTGCCTTGGCGGTACCGTCAGGCCCCAACAGTGGCCATCCCTGTTGGTGATAGTAGTGCCAGAGCTGATAGTAAGGCGCACGGCTCGCCACGGCACAGCGCACACGTCACGCACCACGCATGAATGAATGAACCGACCGGCCCACCCGTACATATATATATATATAAAGAGAGAGAGAGAGAGAGAGAGAGAGAGAGAGAGAGAGAGAGTACCTATATAGGTACGGGCGGGGGCGGTCTAGTTCATTCATGCATGCACCGTGTGCGCCGAGTCGAGGTGAGCGCATGCGAGAACACATATGTGATGTCCAGCCCGTAAGTCATTACCCCGTATAGAGTTACGCGCCTATTGCACTTCCGGCACAACCAAGCTATCCTCCCCCTTGGCGCTAGCTCCATTTCCGCGCTACGCGCCCGGCGCCGCCCTACTCCCCGCCCGTTTCCCAACTTCTCTCCGGACTCATCATGACACAAGAGCAAAGCAACACAGAGGCGCAGCAGACCACAGAGGCGCAGCAGACCACAGAGGCGCAGACCACAGCCGAGGCGGAAACAGAAGCATTTAAAGCCGCTGCTTGGAAGATTGCCCTCATTTCGCATACGCTGGATGACGAGATGATGAACACAAAGCAACTCTGTGAAGCTGCATTTGCCATTTACCAGCAGGCGGATCGGAGGGCTAAGCCATGAAGAACATTCTCGAGACCGATGTCGAATTTGCAAACAAGGTCTATCAGCTCGCCTGGAAGGCGTACACCAATGCCTGCTACGAGTACCACTGTGGCAGATTGGCGCATCCGGCAGTGAAAGACGCATTGACCGTAGTCCAGATCACCAGGGAAGCAGCCAACAAGGCCAAACAGGCCGCGGATCGGGAGGCCACGCCATGACCGAGACCAGTGCCACCAGCAAGGCCTTTCAGGTCGCATACGCTGCGTACATCACCTCCTGCTACAAGCAGGCGCAGGGCAGAGTGTCGTCTGAAGCAGTGACAAGCGCGTGGAAGCGAGTCCAGATCGCACGCAGAGCAGCCATCAAGGCGCGGGCAGCCCAGCCAGCGGGCGCTACTCCCCCAGCGGGCGCAACCCCACCAGCTTCCACGGTGGAAGATCGGGAAGTCCAGCGGGAGACGGGCCAATGAACAGCCATCCGACGGTCGTCTTGGACTACTGTGAACCCCATTGGACGGTGACCGATCCAGACGGAGGGCGTCACCAGCACCTCGAGCAGGTAAACGCCATCAAGCAGATGAATCGCATTGCTCGTGAGCCTGGCATCCAGCAAGTCACTACCCAGGCAGCCATGACTGCCATCAACGCCTTACGCCCCCCTGTGGAGACCGGCACAGACACGTTGACTGTTGTCCTAACGCAGATGCTGACCTGCGCCCAAGCATTGCCAGCAGCCCTGCTTGAGGAGAAGCGCTTGTGGACACATGCAACCTGTGCAACCAACACCCGAATTGAGATCTGCGATCGTGCCCGAGCGGCTCTTGCCAGCGCGCTGACCGCCGGGCTCCCAGTCACTAGTGCCATGAACTTTTGCGAAAAACATGGGTTGATTTCCCCCGAGGACATTGAACACATTCGACGCAGCAACAGCTCGGGAACATTAGACACCAGGATGCTGCCTCAATTCATCCGTAGCAAAGCCCACTCGATCCGTCCCTTCTCCTCAGCCATGGCTAAAACACTATGAACGTCACAGCACTATCCACCGCGCGTATCCGCCTTGCAGCAGCGGTAACCGCAAACCTTGTTGCATTGCCCTTGGGCCATATGCCCGATGACAGGTTCACTGTCTGCAGCGGGTGTACGGCGCATGCTCGGGCCGCCGACGCCGAGAAGGAAGAAGCCCACGGGTTGTCAGGCACGCACTATCGGGCATGGACGCAGACCAATGCGCCCTGCACCATATGTGGGCAGGAGGCATACTGATGACTAGTCCAGCCCAAGCAGGCTCGGGCGCGGGCGCAGCCGGCGCAGCCCACGTCCAGCTCACCTTCACTGCAGAAGAGTTCAAGATAGTCATGTGCTGTATGGCTATCGGGTTGGCATCGCTCGCCTATGACACGGAGGGCGCCGTGATTGGATTGGATGCCCTGCGTGAGCTCAAGGGGACCCTAGGTGTACGCAGGGGCCTGATGGATCGGCTTGTCCTGATCGCCGAGGAGGTTGAGTGATGCGTATCAAGCCAGAGAAGGCGGCAGAGAACCCACAGGAGGCAGCGCCAGAGGCAGGTAGCCTGTTGGATGCGATACTCGACGAGACTGAGAGCAGCCCACCAATGAGCAGCCCAACGAGCACGCGCAGCCCAACGCGCCTGGCTTCGTTCGGCCCATTGACCTCCGATCCCATCTTGATCGACGAGGTCGAGGTCAAGGAGTACACCAGTCTGGCTGGCCGACCTACCGTCATGATAACCTATTTCCACGGGAACACGCAAGCGTTCAAGGAATACCTGCCATTGCCCTCATGGGACACACGAAGGATCTGGGACGAGTTCTTCGCCCAGAAGAACACAGTAGGCGCAATAGCGCAGGCGCGGGCAGCGGCATATGCCATAGCCAAGGCAGATTCAATGGCAACCATCTTGAGCACTGTCAAGGATATCGTGAAGCCTGGATGGTACACCCCGAACATGCGGGCTGGCTGGGTAAGGCCAGCAGTTGCTATTGCGCCGGAGCCCAAGCGTCGGGTCAAGAAGCTCTGCCGAGTCTGCGGTGACCCTCGTTGTAGCTGGACGGTCGAGAGCGACTAATGTCTATTCAAGAAACCAACATCGAGATGATCCTCCAGCAGCACCTTGCACGTGAGATCAGCCTGTTGACCAACGCCATCGCGGCGCAGCAAACCTTGACCGCCGAGCACATCACCCGTCGCACACTGCTTATCAGCATTGCTGCGGCAGCGAACATCACCCTCCAGGAGACCACGCCATGACCGATAGACTACACTACGCTTGTCCTGACTGTGCTGAACAGGCGTGCATCTGCCCCTGGTATAACAGTGAAGTCACAGAGGAGGAGCTCTCCGATGCCCTAGCCGCCGGTTCCTTGGACCGGTTCGACAACTTCACACGTGACCGGATGGTCGATCTGCTGCTAGCCGATCGGCGCATCGAGGCTCGGGCAGCAGCCGAACGGCTCTTCCCATCCCCATCTTCCACCGTGGAACATGAGCAGGGGCTCTTCCCATCTTCCACCGTGGAACATGAGCAGGACACACTATGATCGCCGCTAGCCGTCGCTCTCCCGCAACCAACAGGCCCACGTCCTTTGCTCCCATCCTCTGCTCGCATGATGCCACATGCGCTGCCCTCTGGCTCGGGTCGGACCTGGCCATCTTCTTCCATCGGGGGTTCCCCATCGGGTTTGTCTATGCTCATCGGCTCATGATCGCTCGAGATCTTCCGACAGGCAGCATCAGGTTCCTCTCACGTTGGCTGATGGATAACAAGCTCCCGCTCTACATCGAAGGCATCCAGACCCGATCATTCAACGAGCGTCTGTTGTCTGCTATTCAACTCAATCAAACCCTTGGAGACAAGCATCATGCCGTATAATCTAGACCCCAAGCGACTCGACCAGATGCTTCCTTACCTTGCACCATTGGCGGCTGGCAAAGCCGTCGTCGAGTGGTCTGTGCTAACCGGATCGCCAAACACCGTGGCCTTCCGTATCCGTGAAGCCCTGCACATTGCACGGCAACATCCCGTCGACTACCCTGATCTCGCAAAGGTCTCCTTTGACTACACGATCGGGGTGGACCCCGTGACACGCAAGGTTACTGCCAAGCGCAGGGGGATGCTGACAGCGCTCTCGATGCCTGACACAACGCAGGCAGCGCCGTCGGCGCCAGCGCCGGCGCCTATCGAGATGCCTGACATCTCAACCCGCTGGCTTCCTAAGCCTGCACCATCACCCTTCTCCCTGCCCCAGGCGAACAGCGTCGGGACGTTCTCAACCGATGGTCCCCAGTCCACAGACCGCATCATTACGCTGTGGCAAGAAGGGGGCAGTGTCAAGCGCACCCTGTACTTTCCCGAAGCTCGGCTGTCTGAAACACAGCTGATAGAGCTATGGCTCTGGGCAGACGAAGCACGTGTGATGATCATGCATGCAGAGCCAGCCGTCACCCTGTCCGCATACAACCCGCAGGTAGTCGAGTACTCATGGCGTCCAGCATCGGAGGCGCTAGAGAAATTCTTGGCGGCGCGCGCATGACGGAGTCAGAGTTGTGGCTGGAGGTGGCAGAGCGGTGGGCATCGCCTGATCCCTGGCACACAGGGATGTGTCGTACCTTGGACACCATTGCGGGGTCCAACAATGTGGCCAATCGGGCCGGAGTACGGTGCCGTCGCTACATGGGAGACAACTGGGGCTATATCTATCCGTCCGGTGAAGAACCGTTGGCACGAAGTCTTGCTGCACTCTGGATGGCGCTCGAGGCAGCAGAAGACGAAGCGCTTTGGATGGCAACATGAGGATAACCCTAGACATGCTCGAAGAGCTCGATGCCTGCGAGGAAGCGCGCGACGACTTCTCCAAGGTGTTCGGGTACTCTGCTGAGTTAACGCCAGAAAACTGGGAGATTGCCATCGAAGCGGGACTCGCGGTGCGCTGGTGTGCTGCGCTACTCGACAGCGAGGAGTATCACAGATACTCGGCAGAGAAGAATGAGCTCGAGAAAAGATATGATGTGGATATGGACGCCTTAAGGAAACGTATGAACATAGAAGGAGAATCAATTGGTGCGGGACATCTTCACGCAATGGTAAAGTTACAGGAGACCTTTAGGCATGCACGAAAGGCACGCAATGCATTGCGCCATCATGAAACATATCAGCTTCTGTACTCTTATCTTGTCCGGGCTGACAAGGACACTCCTATTCTCTTCCCTCAACAGGTGACAACATGACACAGTACTGGGCAGGCACAGAGGTAGATCGTATAGTACACATCGACGCGCAGGCAAACGCGATGTGCCTCGTAGCACTAGGCGCAAGATGGAAGACGGACCTGCAATCAGTGCACGTGTGGAGAAGACTCCGCGCGCACTATGACGAGCTCACCCCACCGATGACCGCACGCGTGGAGTTCAAGATAGGGGATATCCTCATTAGGTGCATGATGGATGGAACGCGTATACGGATCGCTACCAATGAAGACAATGAGATCGACGCGGGATGGCACGACACGTGGTACGACACGATCTCCGATCTCGCGTGGAACTGTGAATTGCCGAGTGATGACGACGACAAGACGCTTACTGCACTGCTGGCGATGCGCAATGCCGCGAAGAGGGACGACGCATGAACGAACAATCTGCACTAGCAAAGGCGGTTCGCGATCACGCGCACTACTGGCCGTGTGCCGACGCTTGTGATGAGCTGTTGCTGAGTGGTGAGGCGTTGGACCAGTTGCGCGCTCTTGCCGCACAAGTCCCGCCCAGCGGCAAGTCTATGTTACAGGATATTCATCGAGCTCTCGCAAAAGAAATCATCGAGGAGATCGGCCAAGCACCACCCACGATCCCGACCGTCGAGATGGTCGTCACTGTGCTTAAGGCTTTGCGCGGGCAGTCATACTGTGACGCAGATCGCACTTGGGCCGAAGCGTATGTCCGTGGTCTCTCTCACCCAGGCATCACGATCGGCGTCACGACGTTTTGGTACAATGCAATATCATCCTACCCCTGGGGTATGCAAACAAAAGGAGGCGAGCCGACTCACTGTGGAGACATGAACGCATTGATCAATGCGTGCAAAGCACAGCACGTATATATCACGGACGCTAGCTTCCGCGCCATCCTTGCGCTGGCACCCACCCCATGACTCTCACCATAACAATCGTAGCAGGCGCCTGTGTTATCATCGTCACCCTGGGGAATCTTTGGCTCAGCATCCGGCTAAACCGATTATCCTGCGACCTCGAACGACAGTACTGGAAGCTGCGGATGCAGCTCGACGCATCCGAGTACGAAGCTCGACGAAGGATCACTATGCATCCCTGGGAATGACCTACACGGAATGGAGTGACTTGACTTTCGCGCACAATTGTGCTATACTATACCCGTCCTGTCACTCCAACCCTAACCTATCCCGCCAATGGCCGATCACATCATGATCCGCGCACGTATCGAGGAGGACTTACACCGTCGATTCATCACCGCTTTACCTGGACATGGAGGCTTGACATGGTTCATCCGTGAGTGCATGCAGCAGTTCGTGGATGCTGCAGAAAAGAATCCACAGGTAGCTGCACTGGTTCAACAGTCAGTCAACCGCACAATCTATCAGTAACCCTAACCTTTCTCAGCTCATCTCATGTCTACACCACTGCGCGTTATCGACAATACTGCCCTGAACGCATTTCGCGCATGCGATTGGGAGTATTGGGCCAGCATGGTCCAACATCGGCGCTCGGGTTCGTCATCCCCTGCGCTACACTATGGTACCGTGATGCACACGTTGCTCGAGATCTTCTACAAGACTCGAGACGTAGACGTGGCCATTGCGGTTGCTGAAAGCAAGTACTCAGGCAAGGCACCAAAGGCGGACGACTACCGCACCCTTGATCGGGCAACCCTTGTGTTCAAGGAATGGGTGAAGACTTACGGAACCATTGACACCCCGGCTGACCATACCGTCGGCTGGCCTGATGCTCCCGCGGTTGAACTGTCTACGCAAGTCATGTTGCCTAGGGCTAACGTACCATACGCTGTTCGCATCGATCGCTTGGTCGAGATCCACGGGCTACTGTACGTCGAGGACCACAAGACCACCTCGCAGCTTGGTCCATTCTACTTCGAGGAGTTCAAGCTAAGCCCACAGATGATGGGCTACGTTCGGGTAGCTGAACTGTTGACCGGACGTAAGGTCCACGGTGTACGCATCAACGCGATCTGCACCCTCAAGGGCAGTGCAAAGTTCCAGCGCGAGATCATTCCCATTAGTCGCGACCGACTCGATGACTGGGAGGACCAGATCAAGCTGACGTACGATGCAATACAACGAGCACACGATTCCAACACGTGGGTCAAGCGATATGCTTGCACCAGACGCTACGGCAAGTGTTCGTACTTCGATGTCTGCAGCTTGCCCAGCGATCTGCAGATGCTTGCACTCCAGCAGGACTTTCCAATGTCGGAGTGGAACCCCCTTACCCTGCATGACGATGAGTAGCCCAATCTTTCGCCCAGTGCCTGCCCCAGGCAGGCTGATCGTGCGTATCGTAGAAGCACCGTCCGAAGGTGCGTTCGGCATTGTCCTCGTGAAGCTTCGAGAGCACTCGCCTGTCTGCGGTCAAGTCACTGCAGTCGGTGGTAAGTACTGGATCGACGGCGACGAGTTCAACCCGCTCTATGCTGTCGGAGAATACGTGATCTTTGGCCAGTATTCTGGTACAGAACTGTCCATTGGCCGTGATCGTGTGCTGATCTTGCGTGAGACGGACGTGCAGGCCCGCCTGGTGTTAGCGATAGAAGGCACAGATGGTGAGCTGACCATCGCTGACCCGACGACCATCGAGGGCAAGCAATGACCAAGGAGCACATCACTCCCGACATGGTTAAGCAGTGGAAGGCAGCTATCCCTGTCCCATTGCCCACTGTCTTCGATGCAAACTTCCTCCTGATCGGGGAGTCAGGCAGCGGGAAGACTCGGTTCTGTTCAACGTTCCCTCGTCCGTTCTTCGTAGACACGGACAAAGGACTTGAGTCAATCCCGTTCCCAGTTGGCAGCACGACGGTTATCGAGGGCACTCATACGCGCACGAAGGTCCGAGAAGGCATGCATCTCTGGGGTACAGGTTGGCTCTCGTTGATGCAGAAGGTGGACAAGATAGGCGCACTGATGGACAGGGGCGAGTGGCCTTACGATACGCTGGTCTTCGATTCGCTGACAACGCTGCAAGAGTTAGCAATGAACTCTGTGCTTCGTACCGCACTGGCCAGCAACAGGTACAAGCATGGGGACCCCATCGACCCAGGACTTTGGGGTGCGCAGATGAACTTGATCCAAGGGCTCGTGGCTGAGGTTCGCCAATGGCCCGGGCTTAAAGTCTTCACTGCGCATATCCAGAAGGACACCAACACAGTCACAGAGACCGTTGAGAAGATGGCACTCGTCACGGGCAAACTGGCAGGCAAGCTCCCCTTGTACTTTGCCGAGGTGTACTTCACGCAAGTGGAGATTGGACCGGCGCCTGCTGGGTTGCGCAAGTACACCCTGCGTACATACTCCGACACAGTTCATCGTGGCGCTCGGACTCGTATGGATCTCCCAATGGGGAGTGAGCAGGATTTCAAGCGGGCCATCTGGCCATTGTACGTTGACCGAGTTCACAAGCGTAGCTTGGAGGTGGATATTCCATCGCTCATCTAACACACCGCGATCTTGTACGGTGGAAGATTGTAGGGAAAGCATCACATGGGCGCTAGCACCCAGCTGAGCCGGCACTTAGGCAAGCCAGCGAAAGCTAGCATTTCGTCTCATCTCTGGAGATATATCATGCCTCGTCTCGGGAACCAGCTCAAGGACATCGAAACCAACATTGAGCCAGTGCCGGAAGCGCAGTACGATGGAGTGCTCACAGTCGAAGATGCTGTCAGCAAGAAGGGTAGTCCGATGGTCGTCTTCACCTTCAAGCTCGAAGGCGGCGACTACAATGGTCGAGAGATCCAGGACTTCTGCACGCTCGTGAAGAAAGACGGTGGAGTCAACGTCGCAGGACTGCGCCAGATCAAGCGGATTGCCGAGCCTCTGGTGGGCGAGCGTTGCAACTCTGACGACTTTGATACCGCGGAGCTGGATCAGATGCCATGCACAGCGTTCATCAAGCAAGAAGGCTACACTGCCGATGACGGTGGTGAGCGCATGGGCAATCGTCTTGCACGGATGATCGGACCTCGCTAGTCTAAGTCTCTGCTGGTTGGTACGGGTAGACCCGTCCTATCCCTTAGGTTCGATTCCTAAGC
>Ga0163155_10007526_pt1 | contig 10247 bp, 10 predicted proteins | sample OliLakLV19SP4G1_FD_148611 | JGI IMG/M metagenome (GOLD analysis project Ga0163155, IMG submission 148611) | Freshwater microbial mat bacterial communities from Lake Vanda, McMurdo Dry Valleys, Antarctica - Oligotrophic Lake LV.19.SP4.G1 | ecosystem: Environmental > Aquatic > Freshwater > Lake >...
ATGAAAGCACCGTTTCGGTTCATCATCTCAGCACCTCCAGCTTCTCGAATTTCTCGCTTCATTGCAGCGATAATGTTCTTGACGTTAGAGATAGCAACAGTGATGTTTCCAGCACCGCCTCCGATTGTAGCGTTGTCAAAGTTAGTCCATTGTGCGTGTTCTAGGAGCATCATAGTCTCAACCTTTTCGTTGAGCATGACACCCATGTTGTCTGCAATCTCCATAAAGTCGGAGAATGTCTTTTGTGCAAGGTCTGCATCGTCAATATGCTGTGCAGAATAAACGTAATCTGAGATAGTTACTGTTTCGTCTGTAGTTGCTACTGCTGTTGAAGTGTAGCCTGTTCCACGTGTTCCTGTACCGACTGTTGAATCAGTAAGGTATGGGTTTCGTAGGATACCTGAGTTTGTGTACTTTACGTTAAGGATTTCTTTCCACACCATTGGTGCATCTAGTCGTTCTTGTAGTCGAGTCTCGTACTCTATTGTTGGGATAATCGCGATGTGTTTGTTAACAAGTCTTATATCTTCACTCTTGAATATGCTATATATTCAATTGTTAAAGAACTTCGACTGTCCTGATTAGTTATTAAGTAATCAGATGGCGTTTGGGTCTAGGAGTTGTAGAATTTGCCTTGACTATTTTCTTGCTTTAGCTTTGCGTTCACCACTTCTCGGCGCATGTCTGCTGGTACGTCCTCTATAGGTTTTGCTAACCAGTAGTCTACGCTTCCTGTAGCTACTCCACCTGAACGTTTGCCTGTTGGGACAGCGTCTTTAGTTTTTGTAGTTTCTCGGTGTTTCTCAAGCTTTGCTTTAAAATAGTCATTTTCCAATAAGGAATCTATGTCTGTTTCACCTGATGCTTTCATCTCGGCTTTTACAAAGTCAAATTCTGTTGATGCGATACCTGATGCTTTCAAGTATCCCTTTACGTCTAGTCCAAAGTCGTCTGATTTTTTTGGTTCTTTTTGGAGTTTGTTCTTGTTTCGTTCGAGAATAGCTTTGTTCTTTAAAGCTTCCGCTTTCCAATAGTCAACTCCTTGTTCTTCCTCTTGTTCTTGTTCTTGTTCGACTGCTACTTCTTCTGACATTATTTCAAGGTTGTCTTCCTGCTCCTCAATTTCATCGTTTATCATAGTGATGGTTTATCTAGTGCGCTGTTTTGCAAAGTTGCGCTTCTTGTTACTTGTAATTATATCAACGTTCTGTGCTGTACGCAACTACACTACTTCTTTTGAACTGCACACGTTGCAGAAGCGTCCACTGTCTTCACAGTTAGAGCACACTTTATTTTCTACTACCACTTCTACCACTTCTTCTACAATTATTTTTTTCTTTGCCATATTAAACATATTAAATATATTAGTAAGTATCATATCCTAGAGTAACGTTAGCTGTACCTCCTACTGTTACATAGATTCCACGGGTTACATCAAGTCCTCCAAAGTCTATGAATCGTTCTCCTGTGGTTGCTACTACGCTAAAGGTGATGGTGTCAATCAAGACACTTCCTGTTGCTCCTGCTCCTGAACCCATAACAAGTGCTGTGAAAGCATAGTTAGCCATAGTTTCAGTTGTAGCGATAGAGTTGCCTGCTGTACCTGTATTCTTTGCGTTGAATACCTGTGTTGTGTTCGTGTTGGTTGTAGCTACTACTGTTGGGTGTGCTGTTGTACCAGTTCCATAAGTAGTTCCCATTACACCTGAGAGGTTAATGGTTGATTTCACGTTATCCAAGAATACTGCCTCTGATGTTACCCAAAGGATTTGATTAGGTACTGCTGTTAGTCCTAGAGTTTCAGCAAGTACGATTACTCCTGTGTACGTTGTAGTGTCTAGTGTGAATGTTGCCGCATCTGTAGTTACCGCACCTGACATTGTTGCACCAGTCCAGCCTGTGTTAGCCATGGTCTCGGTGGTTGCAATAGCGTTTAATGCTGTAGTTTGTGCTGCTGTTCCGATAGTTCGTGTACGGATAATTTGTGTAGTATCTGTATTGGTTGTTGCGATTACATCTGGGTGAACCAAAGTACCTGTTGAGTATTGAGTTCCTGCTGTTCCTGATGCGTTGATAGCTAGTTTAAGGTTATCAAGCATTGTCGCTTCACTTGCACCTCTTAGGAACTGATACGCTACCGCTGGTGCTCCGTATGTTTCTGATAGAGCATCTACTTGAGTGTAGACTGTTGTTCCAATAGTTACGGTAGCCGCACCTGTAGTTACACCTGCGTCAGAAGCTCCTGTGCCTCCTCCAAGTGTTGTATCTGCCCATACTGTCCGTAGTGCTGTTCCTGTAGTTGCTACTGAATCGAGTGATGTTCCAGGAACTATTCCTCTTACTGTGAGAGTAGTTGCGTCAGATGCTACTGCTCGTACTTGTGTGTTTATTACTGTTCCAAAACCATACGTCACACCCAACATGCCAACACCTGCTGTTGCGTTGATAGCGTTCTTTGCGTTTAGAAGTGTTGCTGTGAGAGTTGTGCCAACTAAGATTTCATCTGCTGCACCTGTTAGTTCTGCCACGAATGTATATGTTCTTGTTCCGATAACCATTACGTTAGTTGCAACGATAGCGTCACCAGTCAAGACTGATACTGCGTGAGTCGCTGCTACGCTTGCACCTGTTGAGGTTAGTGTTGACGTACCGTAGTTTGCTGGTGCACAAGCACCTGCACTTGTAAGAGTTGTTGTTGCTACTACTCCTGTCTCTGTTCCGTCAAAGATTCTGACTGTTCCTGATGTGTGACTGTTGATAATGAGATTGTTTAGTTTCCCATGACCTGTTTGGACAATTCCACTTTCTGTTATATTTTTACTTAACATATTATTCTGCGATATTAACGTTTGTCTTTATAAGTTCTGGTTTTTCACTCTTGATGCTTTCTAGCTTGTCGAATCCGTTCTTGAGTATGTTCACTCCGGACCACATGCCTCTAATGTGCGCCCCTAGTTGTTCGTCTGGCACTGGATTGTCCATTGCTAACGATACTAGGTTAAACGCTCCATTGATTAGCGGGTTGTGTTCCTTGCCTTCTACAACTCCATGAGAGTAAAGGCTTGCTAAGAGCACACACCGTACTGCTTCGTACATCTCTCTGTCTGCACAGAAGGCTTCTATCTTTACTTTTTGTAAGTCTGTTAGTTCCATATTTATGCGGTTACTTGTTCTTGTTGTTCTGGTAATTCAGTGAACTGTGCAAAATTGATTGGTGACATTCCACTTTCCTCTAAGAGTTCGTTAAATGCTTTTCCAACTCCAGGTATCTGCTGGAATGCTTGGGGGTTTGCAATAATCTCTCTCAGTACGTTAGTGATTTTGTCGGCGTTCTCTGCCATTTTTCGTTGCTTGCCTTTGATGTTCACAAACACGTCAAGAGGTAAATCATCGAGTTCCCCCTCAATAGTTTCAAAGAAGCCTCGAGTACCTCGCTTCATAATCTCTCCTTTCTTGAGCTTTACGAGTTCGTCTATAATTTCTTGCGTCACTTCTTCTTCTGCAAGTACTAGTTTAAGTTTTTGTTCCTCTCCAAAACGCATAGACATAGTGTCTGCAATCTCCTGTAGCTCATCGAGTGTTAAATCCTCGGAGAACTTTTTACCACCGTTCATGTCCTTGACGATATAACCGAGTATCCAGTCACGGTAGAGCACATCAGCAAAGAATGTAGCAATCTTGCCTTGTCTGTATTCATGTATACCTTGTCCTTCTTGTACGATGAGGTTTTGAAGAGCAAACGGTGTGCCTGATGTTGGGTTTACACCAAGTGCACCCTCTGATGCAGAGCCGAGCATTCGAGCGTTGCTTCCCATTTCTGCTTGATAGTTTGAAAATGCAGGGAGGTTTTGTAGTGTTCCATCAAGTTTAGTTATAGGTCGGTCTGGTTCATGTTTAAGGACGGTGTTTGTTTTCAAGTCAGAGAGCTTCTGGTTTCCAAATTGGTCACTTGACGACTGGAACACGGTGAGGGCCGAGTCAAGAAGGTCTTTGATTTTGATACCTGCATAGTTATTCCATACTTGCGGTTCAAAAAGTGTCTCTACAATGGAACGTCCACACGCACGACCCTTAGAGCGTACTTGGTCAATTTTAAGAGCTTTAAAGTTATCTTTTAGTGGCTTGTCTTTACCTTCAAAGAGGGTGATGCCCGTCTTTGCTCCTGAGCTGTTAGTGTAGTAACAGACGATGTGCATCTGAGGGGTATAGCTGTATTCCTTAGCCTCTTTATCAATCCATACCTCTGGTAAGTCTCCACGAAGTTCAAACACTTCTATGTACTTTACATGGGTCTTTACCACTTGGTCTTCGGCAATAGTTATTTTCTTTTCTGCTGTGGCTTGCGTAATAGCCATGTCAATAGCTTCATCATCCCATTTTCCTCTAAAGGCATTAAGTTCTGCGGTAGTGTACTGGTGTTTTATACAAATAGGAGCTGCGAGTACATCTGATTGGTCACAAAATGCAAGGGTAGTTAAATCAACTACTTCTGGTCGTACATTATTTATGTTCTTAACAAGAACAAGGTCGTAGATAATTGAGGTTTCAACTACTTCGTCAATGAATGTGTCGAGTTCGTGTTTACGTGCCCACTGTGGGTGGTATTTCTTTACAAGAAACGACTTGTAGTAGTTCTGTGCATCGTTTACAAACGGTACAATGTCCTTTACATCAAAGCCTTCCGAACGGAACGCTACGTTGATAATAGGTGTGACAATATCGTTGTATGGTCGCATCCCGTCATTCTTACCCTGGTGATACCATGCGTTTGATACGTTCTTGCAACGCTGAATATGCTCGTACATATTCCAGTCTTTTGAGTTAGTTATAGGGATACGAGCGGTACGCCAGTTGTTTGATTCAGCAGTTATGTACGAGAATACATCTTGGTGTTCCATGTTTATTTAAGAAGTAGATTATTTATAAATATCTGTCGGAACAAGGCATCGTTAAAGAGTTTCCGTGATTGTATGAGATTAAGTTTTCGTTCTGATGTTGCTTTTCCTTTCTTAGCGGTGACGTATGTTTCTATATATACCATTTCAGGTTTTAATTCTTGTATGGCTTCGTCTAAATCATTTGTGGTGCGCGTAAAAATCTCACCGTTTATCTTCATCTCTAATTTGTATGCAGGAGTTTTTTTAGTAGCGGTTGCCATGTCAGATAATTGTATCACATTATATTGCAATGTTCATCACACTCTCTTCATCTCGAAGTGATAGCGGTGGTCGGAATGGAGCGCGAGCGTGAGGTAACTGCATCGAGAGGGAATCGATGCAGTCGTCTAGTTGTCCATTCGGGAAGACTCTCATCTCTTCTAGTAATTCTAAGTTATCACCTACTAAAAAGATAGAACGATTCTCCCAGCGGGGTATAAGTCCTCTAATGCGTGTCTCTTTGTTTATGCCTCGATGTTTAACAGGTGTTACAGAAAAGAATAAACTGCGCTTTCGCATTTCTTCTTCTAAGAATGGTTGAATAGCCATTGTAAACGTAGTCTCCTCTAGTCCTATGAATGTAGGGTTGTATTCTTTCTTTAGATAAAACAGGTGGTCAATCAAATCCTTGCTGTTGACCTTTAGTCTGTATGTCTTTATGTACCATTTGTTCTCTGTGGATATTCTGTTGATAGTAACTCCTGTGTAGTCAGCACTCTCTTTTTCACTCACCGCACTGTCAATGGTGATATAGCATGAGGTATCACGCTGTTTAAGTTGTTCTTCTCTCTCAAACGCAACAAATCCTTTTTTAAACTCTGCGAGCATTTCGTCAACAGGGTTGTTCATCATCTCGTATGAGAACGCAAGTGAGCCGAGTTGTCGTTGCTTGTCTTCAATAGATACCTTTCCTTCTTCTTTTGCTTGTATGTCGGTAAGCGCATACTTAGAAGGCCATGTGGGTACGTTGTCTATCATTACAGGAATGTTGCGAATACGTATACCTGTATCGTTTTTAGCTCTGTCCATAAGCCACTGTACGTTCCCGTATTCAGTAAGGTAGTTAGCGGTATAGAGAATTGATGCAGATGGAGCCATTCCTCCCATAGCAGAGGACATATTGTTTTTTATAGTCTGTGTGACCTTTGAACTGTCCTTTGTGTCCATTGTTTCAAAGTCATCTAGCCATCGGTAGTCGGGGCGATATTCAAAGTGTTTTCTTCCTCGAACGTCTATCTGTGTGGTGCTTGCTTCAACACGGATGTTATTTGAGGTAGTGAAGTTGTCTATCTTGTTTTGCTTCATCTCGTTTAACTTGCGTTCCTTTGAGTACAAGTTTCCAAAGTCTGCTATAAGACGTTGATTGTTTAAAAGCTGAAAGGCTACATCAAAGAGTGATCGTTCAGAGTTGTTACCACTGTATGCGTCTACGTTTATATACTTCTTACGGTCATAGCAAATAAGCCAAATAAGTGCTAACTGAGCAAAAGTAGTCTTGGCACTTTCTCTGAAACCTACCCATACAACCTCGCGTATCGTATTGTCTGCTAAGTCTTGTACGTCCTGTATAAAATCGTAATGGTACGGTGCTAGGGGATATTTAAAATAGTCTTGGAAGTAGTATATGCAAAACAAACCAAATGATTCACCACAAAGGTATACGCGTTCTTGCTTTGTACCGTTAATTACTCTATTGAGTGCTTCCGTGGTCATGTATTAAAAGTGATGAAAGATGTTTTTTGTCTTCTTCTGTAAGGGTTTGTACTTGTATAGCTTCACCGTTTGCTCCTGTATGTTCTGTCCGAGAAGAGTATCCTTCGTTCTTTCCTTGTGTGGTAGTAAGGTATTTTGCTAGGTCTGCTTGTATTCGAGCTATTCCTACATCGACTCTGTCATTAACATCTTTTAGTGGCAGTTCCATGAGTTCTTTCATCTTCTCTTCTCCTTTCATTACTGAATTTAACCGCCACAGCCTACCACAAAACCAGTCTGTAAGGGTTATCGTGTCTGCACTACCGTCTGTGTACCCTGCTTTTATAGCAGAGGTCTTTGCATTTCCAAAAGTTTCTCCGTGAGGATTGGTGTAGAAGTCCCAACAGAGTTTTTGTCTAGCGTCTAGTTGGTATTGATTGGCTCCGTTTGGGTTTGATTTTGCCATGTTCTTTAATATCTAAAATGTGTTGCACCCATATTTTTTAGTTATGCTGATATGAAATTATTATAACACATTTTAGCCCCCTTTTTGCACCTGTGGAAAACTTTTAGCTCACTGCAGTTTCTATTAAAGCCTCGCGAATAGCATGAACTTTTGGAGTCGTTTTAATTTCACCCCATTTATTATACTGAGACTTAGACATTTCTATACATATTTTCTTTAAAGCCACCTCAGCTTCTTCCTTTATTTCAACTAATATTTTCATATATATAGTATATACGATGGAAAGGTGGATAGTGAGGCTTGCTATCCACCCAAACGAGCCTTATTTAAAGCCATTGGTGGATAGGTGGATAGGTGGATAGCACTTCCAGTCCGTCCTATATATACACGTACTATATAATAGACTATTATTTACTATTAACTAGAGAATACTATCCATCTATCCACCTCTTGGTCTTTTAAGGCTCTAAATAAAGTTTTTCTGGGTGGATAGCAAGCCTTTACTATCCACCCACTATCCACCCACTATCCACCCTTTCATAATAAAAAAAACACTCCTGTGAGTGTTTTCTTGTGGCATAGTAAACTTTTTTCCTAAAAATCCTCCTGAACTTTCTCTGTTATCCACCCAGCATTATTAAATTCATAACATTCCTTCAATCTCAAGCCACACCACTCATTACCATTTTTTGCTTTCTTGGCGTAAATCCCGCTAAACTTACTTAAGTTATTTGTCTTAAGCAACACTCCAAATCTCTGGGGTGTAAGTGACTCACTATAGCGATCATTACAAAATTCTTTGTAAGTGTGTAGCAGCACCTTACTACTGATAGGTGTCGATTCTTCATCGAAATCAAAGTATTCATCCAAAAACTCAGCCACTGTATTACTACTAGTCTTGTACTGTTCGATCAGATCATCATGTCCAGATATAAGCGTAAAGCCTTTATTAGTTCGTAAGTCAGCCAGTCCTTTTAGCATCCGGTTAAGTATTCCAGAAGACTCAGACTTTAAAATAGATCTTATGTCCTGATTCGCAGTCATGCTGTCATAAAACGAGTACTCAAGATATATCAATATCATTCTTCGATAGATACCAATCTCAGCACTCCTTGGCAGGTTGTTGGCAGTTAGAACACATTTAATCTGATTGTCAACATCAACAATACCGTTGATGCCCTTCCGTTCAACATGAATATGCTGGCCGGTTATTAAGTTAGTCAAAGAGTTACCCATATTAGTACGAGTCACCTCAACTTCATCAAACCAACACAAACGCTTACCAACCAATGATGAGCCGCCAAACCTAAAAGACTCACCGGCTATTTCAGTCAGTCCCTTTTGAGTAGCTGAGTCACCTAGTACATCAGACCAACAATCCAACAGCGTGGACTTACCGCTACCGGGTTTACCAATCAACACCAACATCTTTTGCTTAGTAATATCAGGAGTAAGCAGCAATCCACTAAACTGGTCTATCACTCGCACCTGATCGTCTTGTAAACTAATTTGATTATCTAAAAACAAATCGTAATTAGGACACTTAGCTTTAGGTTTAAAATCAACTGAACTGGACCGCCTACTAAGTCTATCCGGTGTATGTGTTTCAAATTTTAAGGTAGATAATTCTACCCACCCATTTTGAGCATGGAACCACTCACTGTCAGCGTCAAAAGAATCGTACTCACTAGCCCGTTTCAAATATATTGCGCGGAACTTAGACAGGACCGTCTTCACTGTAGACTCAGTGGCTTTATCCTCTAGACCGTCTGCCAGTAACAGCGCTATGACCAATCCTCTAACAGTAGTAAAATTCAATTCATCGTAAATGCCAGTCTCTTCATTGTATAACCAATAGGTTTTATCTTCACCAATCTCATAGCGGAGATAGGGGTAAGTGTGGGCTATGTGTTTATGAAAAGCGAGAGCGTGCTGCATCTTCAGAGCCTTAAGAGTTTTCACCCAATCCTCATCTCCAGAACTATCTTTATTAAAATGTGCTAGGTATGCGGCACGCTCCGGAGTCGGATCCAATTCTTTCACTTCCCCTATTCCTAGCTTTGCGAGTTCCTTATTTAATTTATTAAGTTGTGACATACGAGAATTGTAGCACACACCAAACAGACTACTTGTGGATAACTTTTCGTTCACCGTGTGCTATACTCTTTTTGTATGAAACAATATTTATATCCAAAAAGAGACGAGATCATTAGAGCCTTGGGACAACAAGATTATTCCCTACAGGACATAGCCAGCATGTTTAAACTATCCAAGACCGCGATCCATAAGATTATTAAAGCAACCGAGATAGGCTGGAAAAGCCCTTGGAGTAAGACTAAGTAATATGTCATTCTTCGATGAAGACCCAAAACCACTATACACCCCACCGGAAAGCCGTAAATATAAGAAACAAACGGCTTTGACCGAGGATTATTCAGATAGCCCGTTTGCGGATAGAGTATGATAAATCTAATACACGGAGACTGCCTAGAGGAGATGAAGAAGATACCAGATGGAAGTATTGACATGGTTCTTACTGACCCACCGTATGGCACTACTCAGAATAAGTGGGACTCTGTTATTGACTTAGACTCAATGTGGGCTGAGTTAAATAGGATTGTAAAAGATGATGGTGCTGTCGTTATGACAGCCCAACAACCCTTTACCAGCCATTTAATAATGAGTAACCCTAAAAACTTTAAGTATTGCTGGACTTGGGTTAAAGAGGCTGGCACTGGCTTCTTAAATGCCAAAAAATACCCACTAAAAGACAATGAGGACGTAGTTGTTTTTTGTAGAAAGCCCCATGTATACAATCCTCAAATGAGAGAGGGTGAGCCGTACACAATTACACAAGGTAAAACAAAGTCGAAAAACTATGGCACTCAAACAGGAGCAACAACCGTAAGTGACGGAAAGCGATACCCACTGACAACAATTCACTTTGCCAGAGATAAAGGTAAAGTCCACCCCACCCAAAAACCAGTAGCCCTCATGGAGTACTTAATAAAGACTTACACCAACGAAACCGAGACAGTTTTAGACTTTACTATGGGTAGCGGTACTACAGGTGTAGCGTGCAAAAAACTAAACCGTAACTTCATCGGAATAGAACTAGACTCAACGTATTTCGAGATAGCTAAAGCAAGAAT
>Ga0163155_10007527_pt1 | contig 10247 bp, 9 predicted proteins | sample OliLakLV19SP4G1_FD_148611 | JGI IMG/M metagenome (GOLD analysis project Ga0163155, IMG submission 148611) | Freshwater microbial mat bacterial communities from Lake Vanda, McMurdo Dry Valleys, Antarctica - Oligotrophic Lake LV.19.SP4.G1 | ecosystem: Environmental > Aquatic > Freshwater > Lake >...
GTAATAAATTGTTCTGTATTTGAATTCCTCTTTATAGGCTTTGGTGCTGCAAATTGCTTAATGTTTATTGTTATTGAGATTGTATGATAATAATTTGTTTAATAGTAAAACGATAGCTAACCTAAATCTTAAAGCATATATTCTTAAAACCAAATTTTTGGTTTTAGTACAATCAAGAGGAACGCACAAAATTAAATCTTAAAAATTTAGTCCGGTATCACTTGAGTTTTATTTTGATTTGAGGTAATAATCAGGTGAACCAAATTTTGTATTTTTAACGCTGATATATTCCCTTGTCTCAGATAATAAAATTATTAATTGGCTAATACTCGCATTAAATAATCAGCAACGTTATTGTTATTTTAAAAGATAGTTGATATTCAAATACAGGAAGTCAATTTTTCAAATTTAGGTTTTGCCGATAAATTATATATCCATTTTACAAAAAATGGAGCCATTCCGAAAAAATATTTTTTATCTTTATCATCCATCGCATCTACCATCCACGGCATTAATAAAGCCATTTCAGATCTCGGTAGCTGATTGCGGTATTCTAACTCTGTTTTTAAAACGTCCTCCTCAGGAAATTTACTTAATACTTCATCAACAATTACTTCCTCTTTATCCAAATGGCCTCGAACAAGCTCGATATATTTGTGTGCTGCAGCAATAAAATTATTTAGCTCCGTTTTATTTCCGGATTTTAATTCCCTGAATAAACCATTCAGTTGTGTAAGGCCTTCATCTAATGCAATATGTTCATGTTCCATCGAATCGATCTTTGCAAGAAAATCAGGTTGTTTTTCCCGCATTATTGGAAAAAAGAAACCATCTTCTCCGTGATGGTGCGCAAGAATGCATTGTTCGTGATAAATAAACCAATTGTGCAGTTTGTTGAAATCATCAACTGAATAAGAATTGATCTTGTCAACTACGGTTTTAAGTTTATCCATATCCTTACGGATAGCATCATGGTTCCAGTAATAACCTTTGAGTAATTTGCGGTCTGAAGTCTTCATTGTGTGTTGAGATTTAAGATTAAAATATAATAAATATAGAAAATGTGTTAATTGTAGGAAGTTTTTTATTGTTTACCAAATTACATTTTATCAGAGGTGTAAATACTTCATTTTCAATGATTTATATGCCATTTTGGGTCTATTTTCTACCAACATTTTCCATAAAGTCTGTACGCTTCCACTTCCAGCAAACTGCGTTGCTCAGGACTTGCAATACTGATGAGCGCTTTTGCGCGTTGTGCAATATTTTTTCCATAAAGATCAACAACACCATATTCGGTGGCTACATACTGCACGTGTGCGCGGGTTGTAACTACTCCGGCACCGGTTTTGAGTACGGGCACAATTTTAGAAACGCCTTTTGCAGTTGTGGCGGCTAGGGCAATAATGGGTTTGCCACCTTCACTCAATGCTGCACCGCGAATAAAATCCATTTGTCCTCCAACACCACTAAAGATCTCTGTGCCAATAGAATCGGCACAAACTTGCCCGGTGAGATCAATTTCAATAGCGCTGTTTATTGCCGTCACCTTTTTATGTTTCCTGATTACGGCAGTATCGTTTACATACGCAACATCAAGCATGGCAACTTCAGGATTATCGTGAATAAAATCATATAATGCTCTTGAGCCCATAGCAAAGGAAGAAACAATTTTATTGGGATGTTTACTTTTTAATTTGCCGTTGATGACGCCACTTTTTACAAGTGGTAAAATACCATCAGAAAACATTTCTGTGTGCACACCCAAATTTTTATGGTTATTTAAAAAATGCAATACTGCATTGGGAATTCCACCAATTCCCATTTGGAGAGTAGCTCCGTCTTCTACTAATTCTGCAACATTTTTTCCAATTGCCATTTCCTCCTTGCTCATTTCCCCTAAAAATGTTTCATGTATCGGGTCTTCTGCATAAACTGCTGCAGTTATTTTGGAGTGGTGTATAAATCCGTCTCCATGTGACCGTGGCATATTTGGATTAACCAGTGCAATAATATTTTCGGCAACCTCACATGCAGCTTTTGTTATGTCTACTGAAATTCCAAGGGAACAAAATCCATGAGCATCCGGAGGACTAACATGAATAATTGCTACATTGATCGGAAATTTTTTCTTGCGAATAAATAAAGGAATATCACTTAAAAACATGGGAATGTATTGTACGTTTATTTCATTTACATGTTTACGAACATTTTTCCCGATAAAAAAAGCATTTACATGAAAAGAAGATGCAAATGCGGGATCGGCGTAAGGAGCCTCTCCTTCTGTATGCAAATGTGCAATTTCTATATTGCTTAATGCTGCATTTCTGTTTGTTAATGCTTCCACTAATCGGGTTGGTGTGGCTGAACCACCGTGAATAAATACACGATCATTACTTTTTACGAGCGAAACAGCTTCTTCCGGAGTTATAAAATGCATGGTGAAAATTTATGGTAAAAAAGTATTAATGTAATATATGATTTATTTATTCTTCATACGTTTTCGCGACTTTTGGGTCTGTGATAATGATATAATCACCCAAATAAATAAAATCATTCCAGTTTATATTTGGGAAAGAATCATCTGATCCTGCGCTGATAACGAGTGATCTTGTTTTAGCACTGTAATTTTGGAGTTGGGTTACGATAGCAAATTTTTCATCACTGTGAAATCTTCCGTTTATTTGCAATACCTTATTTCCTTTATGTTTTTTTAAATATTCAGCAATAGAATATGCCATGGTTGCATCCCAAAGTGATTGTCCCATAATTAAATTAAATCCCGTCATATAAGGCATGGGCGGGAGTGGTTTTCCGGTGGAATCAACTGATGCTTCATGGGAAGTAAGTTCCACTAACTTTTCATAATATTTTCCTGATGCAGTATCGTAAGGTAAGGGTGCAAAAAACTTTTTTGATTCTTTAGGCAATTCCATTAATGCCTGTTGCCCTTTTCTTCCTGCAAGATTGGTGTAACGTGTCGGAGTGTTGGCACAAATTACATTCAAATTATTCGTTTTTGCAAATTCAACCATTGGTTTATAATCACTGTAATTACTCCAAATCCTGGCATCCTTTGTGAAATTTTTTTCTCTGATATAACCAGTCAGATATTCATTCATCACAGGCTGCACATCACGGTCAAACATTTCCATCGAAAGGGCAACTTTGTTTCCATAAGCAGCAAATAAAACCTCCAACATCGATTTTTCCAGAAAATGTGTTACGCTGTCGTTATGCTCCTCCCCGAAAAACAATACATCATAATTTTGCATATCGGCTGCAATTTCAATCAGTGTAACTTCTTTTGCCTGTTTAACAGAATAAATACGATAATGCTCCTCTGTAATTTGTGTGAAAACAGGGAAATTGCAAATTAATAATGCAGAAATAATTATTGTTCTTAAATGATACATTTTACTACTTTTAGTGGACTAATTTGAAAATTTGGGACCTTGTTTTGAGTGCCAAATAACAGAAGCCGAAGGTAAGAATAAAAACCGAATTATGTTATGACTTAAAATTAAGTGATAAAAGTCATCAATAGAGTGCAAGTCCCATCTTAACACCATAACAATGGTCTACACCATATCTATTAATAAATTTTGCGTTTACGATCTTGGAGAAAGGAATGCCGTTAAAGTTTGCATTTTCTAAATTCAATTGTTCATAGTAGAAACCTATAGAAATTAATTTCCAGATATCAGCTATGGAAGAATTATAAATTGAAACATAACCATTTTTAAATAGGGTATAAGGTTTAAAAGAAATTTCGGCAGAATAATTTTTTTTTACCTGAAAAAGGGTATTATCCAACAAGCCATCATCGATATAAGCATTTCCATAAGTTCCAAAAATGGGAAAATCGCGGTAACCTCTTTTTGCAGAAATTAATACACCTCCATATTTTTGAGGAAACAGGGAAAACATAATTCCGAGGTTGCCCGAATAATTACCGTAAAATCCATGACCGGGAACATCATTAATTGCATCTCTTATTATGTATGCTTTTGCAGAATCTGATGGGTTATTGTATTCTGTTTTAAAACCTTCGTTAAGGTCATTTATAAAATCATTTGAAAATTGTTGTTGTGTTAATCCTTTTACCGCTTTAATATCCGCACAAATACCGATCACCATTTTATTGGAAAAAAATCGGGCAACATTTAATCCAAAAGTAGCTTGTAGGCCTCCGCTTCTGAATGATTCGAATTCAAAAGTATAAGAATATTGCCAACTGAAAGTTAATAGCCTTGCCTGCGCATCGTCTGCCGGAATATATAATTGTTTAAGGTAGGTGTGATTTTCAATAAATTCCGGAATTTTTGGCGATTCCGTTTGAGCCGGCAACTCAAAATTTATTAAAAGTAATATCAATAGAATTTTTTTCATTTTATGGGGAATAAATAAAAAAAAATTACCATCCTAAAACCCATGCAAAAATTAAGGGTGCAACAATAGTAGCATCACTTTCCACAATAAATTTTGGTGTTTTAATATCTAATTTTCCCCAGGTAATTTTCTCATTTGGCACTGCTCCGGAATAACTTCCGTAAGAAGTGGTGGAATCACTAATCTGACAAAAATAACCCCAGAAAGGTACATCATGCCATTCGAGGTCCTGATACATCATAGGTACAACACAGATCGGAAAATCTCCGGCAATTCCACCGCCTATCTGAAAAAAACCAACTCCTTTTCCCGATGAATTTTCACGGTACCAACTGCTGAGCATCACCATATATTCAATCCCGCTTTTCATAGTAGAAGGATTTAATTCTCCTTTTATACAATAAGAGGCGAAAATATTTCCTAACGTACTATCTTCCCAACCCGGTACTATAATTGGAATATTTTTCTCTGCCGCAGCAATCATCCACGAATCTTTAGGGTCAATTTCATATCCATCCTTCATTACCTCACTCAATAAAAGTTTATACATATATTCATGTGGAAAATATCTTTCGCCGTTTGTTTCCGCACTTTTCCAAATATTTACAATATGTTTTTGTATTTTCCTAAAGGCTTCCTCTTCCGGAATACAAGTATCTGTTACGCGATTTAATCCTTGTTCCAACAACTCCCATTCTTGCTCAGGGGTAAGATCTCTGTAATTCGGAACACGTTTGTAATGAGAATGCGCCACAAGATTCATCACATCTTCTTCCAAATTTGCACCTGTGCAGGATATTATGTCAACCTTTCCTTGGCGAATCATTTCCGCAAAGGAAATTCCAAGTTCGGCGGTGCTCATTGCGCCTGCAAGCGTAACCATCATTTTTCCACCTTCCAAAAGGTGTGTTTCATAACCCTTTGCAGCATCAACCAATGCAGCTGCATTAAAATGGCGATAGTGGTGTTCTACGAAATTAGATATAGGTCCTTTTTCCATATTGTTGTTTTTATCATTGCAAATTTAATAAGGAAAAACAGACAATTGCCGGTAAATTTTTTGTGGAAACAAAAACACATAGAATGTAAGGTCTCTAGGGTAGATTTCAATATATCTTTATTAAGGATGCCCTAATTCAGATATATTTTTAAGCCTATATTGAAATTCAGCGCGAAATCGGATGCAACATCAATGTTCATATATCCGCCTTGATCCATATCTGTGAATGGGTATTTGAATAAAAAGTCGTTGAGCAGATACATATTATCCTCCAACTCCACCTCAAATCCTAAACCAAAAACAACTCGTAATTGTTTGTTTGTAAATTTTTCAATAACAAGATCATTTGAGTAAATATCCAGGAATTCATCTTTAGCTCTTCCCCAAACCATTTCCAGTCCACTATTTGTAAATACCCGAACACCATTGCCCTCCAAACCTATTAAATAATAACGACCATATAATCCCAATTCATAAATAGAAACTCGTTATTCCACTTTTACGAAATTAAGTGCACTGGTGGGGTCTTCGATCCATTTTTCAAATTCATAATTCCTCGGAATATAAATAGCGCTTGTTAAAAATATACCGGAAGAAGGTCCTTCAGCACCAATTTCCGCGCTTGCTCCGGTAAACAAACGTTCAGGTCCATTTTCTCCAATTATTGTATAGATATAACTGTTGTTGAGTTGTCCTGCAGCAAATACCTGTGCCCGCAAATTAACAGGCAGTAAAGTGAAAAATAATCCGATCAATAAAATAAAAGTAGTTTTTATGTCGATAATTTATTATCCTATTTTATCGATGAATTTTATTCCGCATTTACCATATAACTTTCAATCGGCGGACAAGTGCAAATCAAATTTCTATCACCATAAGTATTATTAATCCTGCTAACACTTGGCCAGAATTTTTTATCCTTTAAATAGGCTATTGGATAAACTGCTTTTTCTCTGGTATATACATGCTTCCAATCTGCGGTAATGATATCATTTAAAGTGTGCGGGGCATTTTTTAATACATTATCGGTTTTGTCAGCACTGCCGTTTTCAATTTCTTCAATTTCTTTTTTAATTCCCAGCATCGCATCAATAAATCTGTCGAGTTCTTCTTTACTTTCGCTTTCTGTTGGTTCTATCATAAGAGTTCCTGCAACCGGAAAAGAAACAGTTGGTGCATGAAATCCATAATCCATTAATCTTTTTGCAACATCTTCCACTTCTAAACCAATGGTATTTTTCCATTTTCTGAAATCAATGATAAATTCATGCGCCACTCTTCCACTTTTGCTTACAAATAAAATATCGAAGTGTTTTTCCAATTTACTTTTTAAATAATTGGCATTTAAGATCGCATATTTTGTTGCATTGGTACAACCCTCACTGCCTAACATTTTAATATAACCGTAACTAATTAATAAAATACTCGCACTTCCAAATGGTGCTGCATTAATTGCATGAATTGCCTGATCTCCACCGGTTTTAAATAAAGGATGTCCGGGTAAGAAAGGCAATAATTTTTCGTTTACGCAAATTGGTCCCATTCCGGGTCCACCTCCACCATGTGGAATGGCAAAAGTTTTATGCAGATTTAAATGACAAACATCAGCTCCAATTTTAGCAGGAGATGTTAATCCAACCTGTGCATTCATGTTGGCACCATCCATATAAACCAATCCGCCATTTTGATGCACAATATTGCATATTAACATAATGGTCTCTTCAAAAACTCCGTGTGTTGATGGATAAGTTACCATTAAAGCAGCAAGAACATTCTGATGTTCCTCTGCTTTTAATTTAAGGTCATCAATATCAATATGCCCTTCCGCATCGCTTTTAACAACAATTACTTCCATTCCTGCCATTACAGCACTTGCAGGATTTGTTCCATGCGCACTTGCCGGTATAAGCACCTTGTTTCTGTGCGCTTCATTTTGATGAATATGATATGCCCGAATTACCATTAATCCTGCATACTCCCCTTGGGCACCGGAATTTGGCTGCACACTGCATCCTTCAAACCTTGTGATCTCACAAAGATCATCTTCCAATTCTTTTATTATTTCCAAGTATCCTTCCACTTGTTCAGTAGGAACGAAAGGATGTATTTGAGAAAACTCCGGCCATGAAACGGGAAATAATTCAGAAGCTGCATTTAATTTCATTGTGCAACTTCCAAGTGGAATCATAGAGGTGGTCAACGAAAGATCTTTATTCTCTAATCTTTTAATATAACGCATCATTTCACTCTCAGAATGATAAGTATTAAATACAGGATGCGTTAAATAAGTGGAATTACGAATTAATTGTTCCGGAATTGCAGCATTTAATGTTTCAATATTCGTTACCTCAGTAGTATTTCCGTTTTGAATTCCTTTTACCTCAGAAAATATTTCAAGAATATCTTTTACATCTTCAATTTCTGTTGATTCATCCAGCGATATTTGAATATCTCCATTGGGATGATAAAAGAAATTCATATGCTTTGCTATCGCATGTTGATGGATTAATCCGCATAGTGCACCACATTCAATATATAATGTGTCGAAAAAATATTCGTTCGACTGTTTGAATTGCAATTTTTTAATGCCGTCATTTAATACACATGCAAGTCCATGCACTTTCTCCGCAATATTTTTAATTCCATCCGGGCCGTGATACACTCCATACATGCTCGCCATGATTGCAAGTAAAGCTTGAGCGGTACAAATATTTGATGTTGCTTTTTCTCTTCTGATATGCTGCTCACGCGTTTGTAATGCCATGCGTAAGGCAGGACGATTATCTCTATCTAAACTAACGCCGATAATTCTTCCCGGTATATCTCTTTTAAATTCCTCTTTTGTTGCAAAAAATGCGGCATGTGGGCCCCCAAATCCCATCGGCACACCAAATCTTTGTGTATTTCCAATTGCACAGTCCGCACCTAATTCACCCGGTGATTTTAAAACTGCCAACGATAAAATATCGGCAGCAAGCGTAACGAAAATATTTTTGTTATGTGCGGTTTCAATAAAATCGGTATAATCGAAAATATTTCCATTGGAAGCCGGATATTGCAGAAGGGCTCCAAAATAAGATTCATCCAATTGAACTGTTTGATGATCGCCAATTATCAAATTAATTCCAAGTGGTTCCGATTTTGTTTTGAGAATATCTATAGTTTGAGGTAAACACAATGCACTTACAAAAAAATTAGAAGCGCTGATCTCTCTTTTATTTTTATGATGATAGAACATTATCATTGCCTCACCGGCTGCAGTCCCTTCATCCAACAAACTTGCATTGGCAATCTCTAATCCGGTAAGATCGGAGATCATAGTTTGAAAATTGAGCAGTGCCTCCAATCTTCCCTGAGCAATTTCTGCCTGATAAGGCGTATATTGAGTATACCATCCCGGATTTTCAAAAACATTGCGTTTTATAACACTTGGTGTTAGGGTATGATGGTAACCTAAACCGATATAAGTTCTATAAACCTTATTTTTTGAAGCAAGCTTTTTTAGGTGTTTCAGGTAGTTGTGTTCAGTCATTGCCTGTCCAATATTAAGAGGTCGTTTCAACCTGATATTTTCAGGAACTGTCTGATCAATAAGCGATTCAATAGAATCAGCATCAATGGCATGTAACATTTCCTTTACATCGTGATCACGGGGGCCTAAGTGGCGATTTTCAAATTTTTCGTTGGTAGCTATTCGAAGTTTCAATTTCTTAGTATTTAAAAATTGCTGCAAAATTAAGGATAGAATAAATGCCTTTTGGAGTAAACTATAAAGATTGCACACAGAATGCACATAATTTTATAATATTCTCTGTCTCAAACCCCCAAAAAGGAGGTTAAGTTGACATTTTTCCTAATTTTGAACAAGTTGTAAGAAATATAGTTTCAAACCCACTAACCTTTTTTTACAGGGGATATTAGTTTTACAGGTATATGCGAATATTATTAACAGGCGCAACAGGTATGGTTGGCAGTGAGGTGGTTCGTCAGGCTATATTGCAAGATGAAGTATCAGAAATTATAGTATTGTAGAGAAGGCCTTTGGACCTTAACCACCCAAAATTAAAGGTGATCATTCGCAGCGATTTTCTGAATTACAGCGGATTAGAACATGAATTCCAAAAATGTGATTCCTGCATTTGGTGTCTGGGTGTTCCTTAATCTCGTGTATCGGCGGAAGAATATCATACAATTACCTGTAGTTACACGATAGAAACAGCTAAGTTTTTGCGGGCAGTTAATCCTAATATCTCTTTTGTTTTTATGAGTGGAGGAGGGGCTGATTCCAAAGAAACAAGCAGACTATTATTTGCGCGTGAAAAAGGGAAAACAGAAAATGAATTAAAACGGATTTTCACCCGTAATTTAGTGATCGTTCGCCAGGGCGGAATAAATCCTGTTATAAAACCCAAAAATGTTCCTTTTTATTATAAACTTTTTTATCCCTTTTTTCCCCTTTTAAAATTCACCTTACCAAATTCTGTCATCTCATCAGTAGAATTATCCCGGGTTCTGCTATTCCTCGTCAAAAATGGGTCTTCAAAAATTATGATGGAAAATACAGATTTAAATAAGTTATTTAATAATCTATCTTGAATTAAAAGTTTTCAATAACTACTAGTTTATTTGCCTTTCTTTGGACCTATTACCTGGTATATGTTTGATTTAAATTTGAAGATAGAAAGAATTTTGAAGATGTAAAAGTTTCAATTAAAATTCCAGTCCTTTTTTCAATCTTACCACACCTTCCTTTTATCACCTCCTCCAATTCCCTGTCAACTTCTCCGCCAACCCCTGCATCTCCTCCAATTTTTTCCTCATCCATAATATATCTACAACAGGTTTTGTGTTATTA
>Ga0163155_10007529_pt1 | contig 10246 bp, 7 predicted proteins | sample OliLakLV19SP4G1_FD_148611 | JGI IMG/M metagenome (GOLD analysis project Ga0163155, IMG submission 148611) | Freshwater microbial mat bacterial communities from Lake Vanda, McMurdo Dry Valleys, Antarctica - Oligotrophic Lake LV.19.SP4.G1 | ecosystem: Environmental > Aquatic > Freshwater > Lake >...
GTCTAGTAGATCCCGGCGTAAATAAGGTACCCTATTTTTACCATGATGTACACGAGTAACGTGCCTGATTAACTGCCGTGGTATCTACGCCCAACTGTACGAGTATCTCGTGTCTCATTTAATTCACCTGGGAAGGAGGAATCCCCAAGATCCGTTTGAAGACGCGCGAAAAGTAGAACGGATCTTGGTAACCGGCGGCATAGGCCGCTTCTTTGACGCTCTTGCCCTGCTCGTGGATCAAGCGATAGGCCAACATGACGCGCTCGCGGTTGATCACAGCAGAAGGGGTTGTGCCCAGTTCGCGACGAAAGAGCAAGTTGATATGCTCAGGCGAGACGCCAAAGGCCAGCGCCAGTTGTTGACGCGAGAGCGAACCCTGGAGATTGGCCCGAATAAAGTGCAGCATTTCCGCCATACGCGGCGATAGGTTGGCCGTGGCGGGCTGTTGCCAGTGTCCCAACAATAATAGCACGACTTCACGCGCCATGGTGCTGAGCAGCAGATCGCGCTGTGGTAGATAGTTGCCAAACACCTGGGCCATTCGCCGAAAACGTTCCCCCAAATAGGCGCTGTCATTCGCCTGTGTCACCCGTTCCGGCGCTTGACTGAGCCGATAGTCGCCCGCCGTCCATGATCCAGTGGGGATCAACTCTAGATGAATGCCCGAAATCGTGCCTGTGCTATGGCTGTCCATGTGGCACAATGTATGCACTTGTCCTGGTTCGATCCACAGCACATCGCCACGACCGGCGGACACAGACTGATCGCCCTGATTATATTCAAAGTGGCCTTTGACAATAAAAATCAACTGGAGATCGGGGATCGTGCGTTGGGGCCAACAGTGCAGCGGCGCGACATCGTGATAATTGGCAATGCGGACAACAGGTTGAATTTGTGCGGGTGTTACTCGTTGCATAATATACTTATTCCGATTTGTTCTTTGGGCGACAAAACAGGGTATGGTGGTTCTGGTAGGTGCGGTTTGTAACCGCACAACGCTGGCGCCACCCTGCTTGTGCGGTTACAAACCGCACCTACGCATGCACAAAATTAAATCGGAATAAGGTCTAATATACTTATTCTGGTCACTATTTCATAGTACGCCGAGTAAAGACTTCAATCTTTGTCCTATTCACAGAAAGAGTGAAGTCTTTACTACTGCAATATGCATCTAGTTGTGTCTTATTATTCTTGTCCATGCTTGCATGACCTACGTCCATTCCCATTTCGCTACCAATCATATATGATGCCTGCTGTGCTGTGCCAATTTGCGCGGGTGGGGAGAGCCCATTCACTTGTTGTCTGGCATTTGGCATTCTCACTTTCCCACGTTACAATCAACTTAGCAATAAAAGGAGGACCGATGTTAACCCAAGCACAAATCGATTTCTTCAAGGCCAATGGCTATGTCAATGGCGGCGTGGTACTGACCGATGCGCAAGTCGAAGATCTACGTAGCGAGACAATGCGTGTAATTGAGGAGCGCGACCGCACCGACATCGCCCAACCGGTGCTGGTACGCAATTTGGCGCGCACGGAGGGCGCACCGGTGTGGCAGATCGTCAACATCTGGATGGCGAGCGAACCCTTCCACAGTTTGATCGCCCATCCCGCAATTACAACTGGCCTAGCCCAACTGACCAATGCTCAAGAACTGCGCATCTGGCATGACCAGATTCAATACAAACCACCGGCGATTGGTGGCATCAATATGTGGCATCAGGATGCCCCCTACTGGCCGATTATCGCGCCCATGACCGAAGTCACCGCGTGGGTGGCGCTGGATGATGCGGATGAGGAAAATGGCTGTATGAGCATGGTGCCCGGTTCACATCTGTGGGGCGACAATATTGCCTTTCTACACACCTTAAAAGAGTATACGGATATGCCTGATCACTTTGCCGATCACGCGATCAAGGTTGTGCGCTGCCCAGTAAAAAAGGGTGAGGTCCACTATCACCATGCCCTCACCTGGCACGGCTCCCACGCCAATACGAGCGGTCGCCATCGCCGCGCCATTGCGCTGCACTACATGACGCAAGATGCGCGCTTTGTCGCCAGTGGCAATCATCCCATGAAGCCGTTTGTCGAAGTGGCCGATGGCCAAGCGATGCAAGGCAAAGCCTTTCCGCGCGTCTACCCAACCACAGAAGCGTAGCAGGTGACGGGTGGTGCCAATACCCATCACCCGTATATCTGAAACTACCGCAGCAACAGTGTCGGCAGCGTGGTGAAACGCAACAGGTCGGCGGTCTTGCTGCCAAACAACAGGGTACGCAGGGGAGAATGGCTGTACGCACCCATGATCAGCATGTCGATTGTCTGTTCCTGAATAGTCTTGGCGATCACGAGTTCGGCGTCGCCAGGGATCAGCGAAGCGACAACCTCAAAAGCTGTGGCCTCCAGAGTCGTCTTGGCCCACTCAAGCTGCTTGGCAGCGTCTTGACTTTCCTTGCCAGACATGAGTAGGTGGATTGGTAGGCCACGGAAGAGAGGACTGGCGGCCACCATTTCGACGCCGCGCCGCGTTACAATGCCGCCGTCAAAGGCGATCATCACCCGGCGCGGCGCGGTGAAGTCGGTGGTGACGGTCAGAATCGGGCGGGACAGGGCGCGCACGACCCGCCCGACATTCCGCCCCAAGTCGCGCTGGGTGGTTTCGGCGGACTCGCCACGCCGCCCCAGCACAAAGAGCCGCACACCGGCTTCCTGCTCGACCAGCGTCTCTTCCAACTCGCCATAGCGCTGGCGCACGTCGGGCGAGGCGACCCCAGCGGCCACTGCCCGTTCGCGCAAGCGATTGAGAAAGAGACGGCCCTGCTCACGCACTGCTTTGCTGCGCGCCTCGTCCTGATCGGCGAGTTCGGTCAACAGATTTTCCTGTGCATCAATACCGATGGCCCCGCTACGATCATCACTGTTGGCAATCGCAGGGTGTCGGTCGATGATATGCAGAAATTCCAACGGGGCATCCATGCGGTTGGCCGCCCAAACCGCATAGTCGGCCACATAGTTGGCGAAACGCGACTGATCGACACAAGCCAATACCTTGTTTTCGTTCTTCGTCATGGGTTCATTCGTCATGGGTTCATTCGTCATGGGGTGGTCTCCTCCTAGTGGCTCATCAATTGTTCGGCGGCATCCGGCTTGTCATGGATCGCAAAACGATAGACCATCGTGGTGCTGGCCTCGTTGAGCCCGATGACTTCCACCTCTGTGCCCTCGCGGCGAAACTTGATCACCACCTTGTCCAGCGCGCTGATCGCGGTAATGTCCCAGAAGTGGGCGCGGCTGACATCAATGCGTACCTTCTCGATCACTTCCTTGAAATCGAAGGCATTGATGAAGCGTTCCGCCGAGCCATAGAAGACTTGCCCAGTCACATGATAGGTGCGCACGCGCCCTTCATCCTCAGAGATCCAAGTGACATGCAGAAGCTGCATGACCTTGTGGGCAAAGAAGATGCCGGAGAGCAGCACACCAACGAGCACCCCTTGGGCTAGGTCATGGGTGATGACCACGATGGTGACCGTAGCGAGCATGACCATGCTGGAGGTCGCCGGGTGCTTACGCAGGTTGCGGATCGAGGACCAACTGAAGGTGCCAATCGAAACCATGATCATCACGGCGACCAGGGCAGCCATGGGAATCCGGGCCACCCAATCACCGATGAACAACAACAACAGCAGCAAAAAGACACCTGCTGCCAGGGTAGAGAGTCGCCCGCGCCCACCCGATTTCACGTTGATGACCGATTGGCCGATCATAGCGCAGCCGGCCATGCCGCCTAGGAAACCCGAAGCAATATTAGCAATGCCCTGCCCCATGCATTCGCGGTTCTTGTCGCTGGACGAATCGGTCAGGTCATCGACAATCGAGGCCGTCATCATCGATTCCAACAGGCCCACCACAGCCAACGTGGCCGACACCGGAAAGATGATCAGCAGTGTCTCCCAATTCAGCGGAATCTGGGGCAATAGGAAGACCGGCAGGCTATCGGGCAGTTGGCCCATGTCACCCACCGTACGGATATCCAGCCCCATGCTAATGGCGACCACCGTCAGCACCACAATTGCTACCAGCGGCGAAGGGACAGCCTTGGTAAGGTAGGGGAAAAGATAGATAATAGCCAAGCCCGCAGCCACCATCACATAGACGATCCAACTCACCCCGGTCAGCTCTGGCAATTGGGCCATAAAAATTAAGATAGCCAGGGCATTGACAAAGCCGGTGATGACAGAACGGGAGACAAAGCGCATCAACGCACCCAGGCGCAGCCAGCCGGCGAGCATTTGTAACACCCCAGTCAATATAGTCGCAGCCAAGAGGTATTGCAGACCATGCTCGCGCACCAGCGTGACCATCACCAGCGCCATTGCACCCGTCGCCGCCGAGATCATGCCCGGACGGCCCCCGGTAAAGGCAATGACAATCGCGATGCAGAACGAGGCGTAGAGCCCCACCTTGGGATCTACGCCGGCAATAATCGAGAAGGCAATCGCTTCGGGGATCAAGGCAAGCGCGACCACGAGGCCCGCCAGCAGATCATTGCGGACATTGGAAAACCAGTCCTGTTGTAAAGATTTCATCTTTTTTCTTTTCCGTTGTTTGCGCCAGCTAGGCCGGCGGCGGGTAGTAGAAACACAAATACAGGTGTAAAGTAGACCCCATTGTTAAGCCAGCGCCAAGTCAGCGAGATCAAAAAATCAAAGGTCATCCTCCTTTCAAGAAACCAGTGGTGATAAATATAGATAACGTCGGCGTCAAATAGTCCTCTGACTGATGAGATCGCCGACAGGTATAAAGGGCAAGTTAGTCACTTGGTTAGCGCATCAAGCAGCAATGGCGCTCAGATTCGCTAATTCGGTTCAATCCTTAGCCAATCGACAGCCGCAACAAGCATTCTGCCGTTGGGCTTACACTAATCCACAAGAAAAGAGCAAGCAGTAAGACAATCAGAAAGGTAGGTTGTGCGATGGGCAAGGCGTGGCCAAGTGAGGGCAACAGTCATCCCAGGATAGTGGCAGGCAAGCACAAGGGTATCTCTGTGCTCAATCGTAGAAATAGATCGATACAGCATACATCTCTATCTATTTTCATTTTTGTGTCCAACATATTGGAATAGTGGACAAAACGGATACAAACGGTATCAATATAGCATCGGTTAGGTAAACGGACAAATTCATATTCATAAGGGGATACTGGCTTAGGCAATGGCACGCAACGCTTTATTTTTCCCCAGCACATCTTACTTCATATTCCAAAAGTAAGCCGAGCGTTAAAAATCCTGAGGCTAGATTTCTGACATGGGCACGCTGTGGTATACTCCTTCAGCGTTGTGCGGGTATTGTATCTATAGATTTTTTTGCATAAAATTTCATGCTGCGTCCACGTCTTTTTCTTGATCTCTGTCGTCTGACCTACCAACGGTTGGCCAATCGACCGACCCTCACCCTATTGGCCCTGGTTGGCATTGTGCTGGCGGTCGGCCTGCTGACCAGCGCGGGCTTTTTCAGCCAGGCGGTCGATCGCGTCATTTTACAGCAAGAGTTGGATGCATTGCAGCGCAGCACCGGGCGCATTCCCTTTTCTACGCGCGTCTATTTTCAACCCTCGTCGCGCAAACCGGTTTCATTGATCGATGCCGAAAATGTCGGCCAGAGTATTGGCAACACCATGGCCGCGGAAATCGGCCTGCCGCTGGAACATCTGGGCATTCAGGTGGAAAGTGGCGGCTTGATGTTGGTGCCCATGCCCGACGATGCGCGCTATGGCTCGGCCAAATCGTTTCTCAACACGGTCAACGTGGTCTATATTGCCGCAGTGGCCGACCAGTTGGAAATTGTGGCGGGCGAACCGTTTGGCAACTATGATCCCGTCGATCCCGAAACGCTGGATGTCTGGATGCACGCGCGCCTGGCCGAAGAAATGGGCATCCGCGCTGGCGAGCGCTTTCAAGTCACCGTCAATCTACGCACTGCCCCGCGCAAGATTCACATCCGCGGCCTCTGGCAAGCCAAAGATGTCGCGGATACCTTCTGGTTTTCCAATCCAGACACAACACTGCGCACCGCGTTACTGGTGGGGCGCACAGGCTTTCTTCAATTTATCGATCCCATGCTGCCTGCTAAATCGGGCTTTGTTAACTGGCACATCATCCTGAATGACGCACCCCTCAATCCCAAATATGCCGCAGACTATGCGAATGGTTTTGAACAGGGTATGACGGTGGTCAATCGCTATCTGCCAGGGGCGCGCTTGGATGTGTCGCCGCTCGATCCGCTCAAGGATTTTGTGCGCCGCCAATCGGGATTGACGCTCATGTTGCTGGGCTTCAACATTCCCGCGCTTGCCTTTCTGCTCTATTTTTTGCTACAGATCTCGCTGATCATTGTGCGCTGGCAACAGCGCGAAACCGCGCTCCTGGTCAGCCGCGGCATGACACTGGGCAACATTCTGGGCCTCACCCTGCTCGAAGAAGCGCTGCTCTTTGTAATCGGCGTGCCGCTGGGTATTGGCTTTGGCATGTTGTTGGCGCTTGGCATGGGGCAGACATCTAGCTTTCTGGCCTTTGTCGATCGCCCGCGGCTGCCCGTCTCGATCCAGGGCATCGACTCTACGTTGATTGCCGTGGCCCTGGGCGTGGCCCTGCTCTCACGCATTGGGCCCACGATCCAAGCCGCGCGCCAGAGTGTGGTAGAGCAAGCGCGCGAAGGATCGCGGCCCCTGCGTGCGCCCTTCTGGCAACGCACCTATCTCGATCTCCTGCTGGCGCTGCCCACCTATTATGTCTATCAACAGCTGCTGGTCAAGGGCACACTGGCCGAAGGCATCACCAATCGCATCACGGGCCGGATTGCCAGCGCTAGCGACAATGCCACGCAACTTTTTCAAGATCCGCTGCTGGTATTGGCCCCCGCCCTTTTCATCCTATGTGTCACGTTGATCAGTATGCGCGTCTTTCCCTGGATGCTGGCACTCTTTGATCTGATCGCGGCGCGCACACCCTGGCTCACGCTGCATCTGGCGCTGCGCCAGTTGGGCCGTAGCAGCCAGAGTTATGTCAACCCACTGCTGCTGGTAATTGTGGCACTGGCAATGGGCGTCTATACGCGCTCCATGGCCGAAAGCCTGGACCAGTGGTTGATCGATCAGGTCTACTATCGGATTGGGGCCGATGTTTCCTTTCTGCCCTATATCGAAACCAGCGAAGGCAGCACAGCGCGCACCGAAGGCTTGATTCCACCCAAAGATACCTTTGCTGCCCTGCCAGGGGTAGCAGCGGCGACACGCGTCGGCAATTACCCTATCTCGATTCCCAGCACCAACAGTGGCACCCTCAGAGGTCGCCTGTTGGCACTGGATCGCGTTGATTTTAGCAATGTCGCCTGGTTTCGCGCCGACTTTGCCGACGAATCACTGGGCGCGCTCATGAATCGCCTGGCCCTGGCACCCGAGAATGTGCTGGTGACGCCGGCACTCATGGAAGCGCTCAGTTTGCGCATTGGCGACCAATTTCGCATGAATGTGCGCGTGGCCGACGGCATTTCGCTTGACAGCGAATTTACAGTGGCGGGCCTCTACCACCATTTTCCCACGGTTGAAAATGCGGAAATCGTCGTAATTGGCAATTTGGAGCACCTATATACCCAATCTGGTGCCGAATTTGCCCATTCTATCTGGTTGCGTACCCAGGAAAATGCCACGGGGCGTGAACTTTTCACCGAAGTGCGCGCCATTGGTCTCGAACCCACATTGCCACGCGATGCGAAAGACGCCATCGCCATCGATCAGGCCAAGATGGAGCGCGTGGGTATCTTTGGCACACTCTCGGTTGGCTTTTTGGCCGCCACCGTCATGGCTATGTTGGCGCTCTTGGTGCATAACTATGCCTCGTTACAGGAGCGGCTCTACCAATTTGGCATTATGCGCGCGATTGGGCTGTGGCGCGGCCAGGTGTTGGTGCAAGTTGTGTTGGAATATGGCTTGCTCACCCTCTATGGCGCAGTCGTCGGGTCGCTGATTGGTCTCTATACGGCGCAACTCTTTACTCCCTTCTTCCGCATTCCCGAAGCGGCCGGGGCACCGCTACCGCCGCTCTTGCCGATTATTGCCGAAGATGCCACCCTCACCTTGGGCTTAATCTTCGCCGGTTTGATGATTTTGTCCGAATCACTGGTAATGGTGCGCGCCCTCACCATGCGCCTCTTTGTTACCCTGCGCATGGGCCATCAAGGCTAGATCAAGCATAATTTGCACACTGTTGCGCAGTTTTTCACAATCATGCGCAATTCGTTAAATACGTGCTTGACAATCGCCAACAATGCGGCTATAATAGCGCTTACTAATCCCATTTTCAACAATTACATATCCAACCGTGCATATCCAACCGTGCATATCCAACCGTGCATATCCAACTATGCATATCCAATCAAAGAAGCCACGCCCTACTTGGTTTCGTCATGCTCTGCACAATTGAGTGCATATGTATTCAGCAGAGAGAAGACAAGCGATACTCTTACTGCTTGAAAAAAAGTCGCGCGTGAATGTCGACTATTTGGCTACCCATTTTGGCGTCAGCCGGTCATCGATTCGCCGCGATCTAAGCCAGTTACGTGCCCATGGATTGCTTACGCGCACCTATGGTGGGGCGGTGCTCATCCATGGGGCAGGCGGTGAGACACCTTTCAGCGAACGACAAGTTGCCAATTTTGCCGAGAAAGACCAAATTGGCAAAGCCGCAGCAAAGCTGGTTACCGAAGGCGACACGATCTTCATCGACGGTGGCACAACCAGCGAATGCATGTTGCCTTATCTAGCTGACAAACGGATCACAGTTGTCACCTATGGGTTGAATATTATCAACCGGCTGAGTCTGAATCACAACATCACCCTCATCGCAATTGGCGGCACGTTACATGCAGATTCATTAACCTTTAGTGGCATGCTGGCACTCCACAGCATCCACGCCTACAATATTCACTTTGATAAAGCCTTTCTGGCGGCAAGCGGTGTTTCCGCCGTGGCTGGCATTACCAATGCCAGCCTGGAAGAAATACCAATTAAACGCAAAGCGCTTGAAGCTGGTCAGCAAAATATCCTGCTGGCGGATGCCAGTAAAATCGGTGTGATCCGGGCGGGCTTTATTGCGCCGCTCTATGAAATCAACCGGTTGATCACAGGTATCCATGCCGACGGCAATGAACTTACCCGAATGCGCGATCTAGGTCTTGTCCTTGAACTGGTATAAATATGCCTAAGCGCCCTCTATTTGCGACAGTCGTTTGGTTGTTTAGAAATTGTCCCTACTGAGCGCCGCTCAACCAATTTTTCAACAACCGACGTGTCATAACTATTTCCGTTTTTCCAGCTTTCTGTCCGACATGAACGAGGAGAACCATTTATGAAACGATTGCGATTTTTGAGTTTGCTGGTGATCACAGCGCTGCTCATCGCCGCTTGTGGTGGTGCGCCAGCCGCGGAAGCACCGGCGGCCGCGGCACCGGCGGCACCGGCGGCCGACGCCGCAGCCACCGATGGTGCGTTGGAAGCACCGATGTTGGCCGCCAAGGTCGCGGCAGGCGAGTTGCCAGCCTTGGAAGAACGCCTCCCCAAGACGCCGCGTGTGGTGGGACCAGCCACCTTGTTGGTCGCCGAGCATCAGCCCGACTGGACGCCTGGCCAATATCAGGATGGCAGTGTGTTGCGCACCGCCCATAGTGTCGCCGACTGGGCGCCCGATGTCTTCGTAATGCTCAACGAGCCGACTCTTTCGGCACCGGATCTGGGCGTGCAGGGCATTGAAGCCAACGTCGTGGAAAGCTATGAAGTCTCGGATGACAACACGGTCTTTACCTTCCGCATGCGCGAAGGATTGAAGTGGAGTGACGGTGAGCCGGTCACCACCGAAGATGTGCGCTTCACTTGGGAGAACATCTACGGCAACGAGAAGCTGACCCCTGCCGGTCTCAAGTCCCGCTTCCGCGTCGGCAACGATCCCAAAGGTGAGCCCGGTGTGTTGGAAATTGTCGATGACTACACATTTAGCATCACCTTTGCTTCGCCGTATGGCGGTTTCCTGCGCAATCTTGTGATTGAAGGCTGGAATGGCTCCACTGAGCTGATCAACCCGGCCCATGTCCTCAAAAAATGGCATCCTGATTTTACGCCGATCGAAGAGATGAAGGCCGATCTGGAAGCCAACAATCTGACCGAAGAATGGTGGACGCTCTTTGGCCTGAAGTGG
>Ga0163155_10007538_pt1 | contig 10234 bp, 11 predicted proteins | sample OliLakLV19SP4G1_FD_148611 | JGI IMG/M metagenome (GOLD analysis project Ga0163155, IMG submission 148611) | Freshwater microbial mat bacterial communities from Lake Vanda, McMurdo Dry Valleys, Antarctica - Oligotrophic Lake LV.19.SP4.G1 | ecosystem: Environmental > Aquatic > Freshwater > Lake >...
GGTCATTGATCACTCTTCCTCCTGCACAAATGCGGCTTCAGAATTAACGCTGGATCGAATAAATGTCATTGCCATAAGGAGTACGTTGCTGGATAAGATCAGCAAGAGTCCTGCGGTTAAAGACATCGACGACAGCAGCCTGAGCCTCGGCCAAGACACCCGACAGGGCGCAAGACTCGAATTTCTGACAGTCAGGAAAATCTTCGAGACAACGTTGGAGGGCTATTTTGCCTTCGATCGCCTCGATAACATTCAAGACTGATACATCATCAGGTTTACGTGTGAGTGCAAAACCACCACCTGCTCCCTGTCGGGAACGAATGATGCCGGACTTTGTCAGACTCTGGAATATTTTTGCAAGGAAGCTTTTTGGGACTCCTTCGCTTTCACAGATTTCGTCGATCATGACCAATCGCCCTTCGGGTTGACGGGCGAGATAGATGACTCCGAGTATACCGTATTCTACGGCTTGTGTTATTTTCATAGGGTTGACTCCGAAATGAGGTTACACCCCTCTATTAACCATGTCAATCTAAACGGGGTAAATGGTGGTATATTTACCGTTAAAGATTCGAAATCATCGCTTCAGCGCTATTATAATTAAAAATTTTTTATAGACGATTGATTATTCGTTATCATTTCCACCCCCTGAGCCTACTGGTGAGGCTTCTTTTTTTGATCTCTCTAATTTTTCTCGGGGCCTTGTTCCCTTGATATCTTCTGTCAGCCCATGACTATACTCATTCTGTCACTCCTCTACCCTGATGGCCAATTACAATAAATCTTCACGCACCTGTTTGGGGTGTTTCTCGATCTGAGTGAGTTCCGCAACGTCTTCGCCGTCCTTGGTAATGCCGAGTTCCTTAAACTTGCGGACGCTGGGGTAATAGCTGCGTTCGAGAGAACCCACCGCGTCGTTGTACTTGCCGACAGCTTGGCCGAGCTCCTTGCCCACGTCGGCAAAATGTTTTGTGAGGGTGCCGATGCGGGAGTAAAGCTCTTTGCCCAGCTCGGAAATGTGGCGGGCATTTTCGGCGATTTTCTCTTGGCGCCAACCGTAATGGACCGCTTTCAAGAGGGCGATCAAAGTCGTGGGTGTGGCAAGGATGACTTTACTCTCCAAGGCTCCGGACTCCAGTAACTGGGGGTCTTGCTCGAGGGCGGCACTGAAAAACGACTCCCCGGGTAAGAAAAGCACGACGAATTCCGGAGTCGGTGCAAATTGCTCATAATAGGATTTACTCCCGAGTTGGCGCATGTGTGTGCGGATTTGGGCGACATGCTCGCGCAGTTTGAGCAAACGGGTGGGTTCATCCTTGGCTTCGACAGCCTCTAGATAAGCGGCCAACGGGGTTTTGGCATCCACAATGATATTGCGGCCATTGGGCAAGCGCACAATCATATCGGGCCGGAGTCGGCCCTCCTCGGTATTCACATTTTCCTGGGTCTGGAAATCGCAGTATTCGACCATGCCCGCGACCTCGACGACACGTTTAAGCTGGAGCTCGCCCCAGCGCCCGCGCACATCGGGTTTCCGCAAAGCGGTCACGAGATTGCCCGTTTGCTCATGGAGCTTGGTCTGTGTATCAGCTAATTGGGCGACCTGCTGGCGCAGTCCTTCGTAAGCCCCGACACGGTCTTTTTCGAGGGATTGGATTTTTTCATCAAATTTCGATAAGGTCTCCCGCACAGGGGTAATCATCTGGACAATGGCTTCCTGCCGTTTTTCGAGGTCGCCCTTGGCGGATTCTCGGAAGGACTCCATCGTCTGCTTGGCAAGGTCGAGAAATGACTGGTTGTTTTTCTGGAGGGCCTCCGAGGAAAGCGCCTTAAATGCATCGGATAATTTCGTCTGGGCCTCATTAAGCAGGGCGATTTGGCCGGTGGAACGTTGCCGTTCATTTTCGAGCTGGATCGTGAGCTGTCCTATTTCCACTTGGGTTTGAGCAAGTCGCGCAGCTGTCCGGGAATGAGCTTGTTTCTCCCCGGCAAATTGCTCTTGATCCCGGGCGATTTGTGCGGCGCGTTCCTGGAGCTGGGCGGCCAGTGTAGCGATTTGCGCCTGTAAAGCCGACGAGGCCTCGGCCAGTGCGGTTTGTGTGCGTCCCCGCAGGATCAGCCACGTCATGACCACCCCTATCACTAACCCGATAATGCCGACAATAATTTCCATTGCCCCCGATTAAACCACACCGCCTGCAACTTGCCAGTGGGAATTTTCAACAATCCTCGACAAGCTCCCAGCCTGTCCGCTCAAGACATGCCGCCTCATCCAAACATTCCTCCGCGCAATTTGCGCGGTTGAACCAGTTGACACGGAATCTACTGGTCTTTGATGGGCTGTGTTGATAAATGATAGTCACGTCTGACCACAGGGATTCATCTTGGGTAAAAGCACTCATTGCCGGACGTATCATCATACGAAAGCGGCTGGGCCATGTCCTGACAGCACGGGACAAACGCCTTGCCCGTGACCTGTCTAACGACATTGCGCTGACCCCACGTTTATTAGGACAGGCCGTTGCCTCTCTCGCCGTTCAAAAAGGAGTTTACGGGAAAATCATGGGCGAAAACCCGCTAGAGGCAACGGTGCCCAAGTCACTGCGTTGGAATTGACTCATCTCGCTTTTTTACTCACTCCATCCTACTCGGGCAAAAAATTTACCTGCCCTGTCCGCTTCGACGATGAACCCGAAATATTTCCTGATTCATAAGCCATCACGATCCTCCGGTGATGCATCGACCGGATAATTGAAACGTAACACCAAAATAAATTGACATCAAAAAACTCCTCGGCGATCATCAAATACAAATTCCGTCCGAATCACATTAAAATCAATCTAACTAACCCTATTCCAAAGGCCTTCTTTATGCCCCTCATATCCTCCGATGCTCTTGTCTTCTTCGGTGCCACTGGTGACTTGGCTTATAAAAAAATATTCCCCTCTCTCCAAGCCATGGTCAAACGGGGACACCTGAATATCCCGGTCATCGGTGTCGCCAAGGCCGGATGGGATCTCGACCAGCTCAAAGCTCGGGCAAAAGACAGCCTCGAAAAACACGGGGGCCTCGACCCGGCAGCCTTTGCAAAACTCTCCTCCCTCCTGGGTTATGTGGACGGGGACTATAATGATCCCGCTACATTCCAGACTTTACGCGCTGCGCTGGGTAAATCATCCCGGCCCGCGCATTACCTCGCTATTCCCCCGGTACTTTTCGCAACGGTCGTCGAGCAGCTGGGTAAATCGGGCTGTGCCCCAAAAGGAGCCCGTGTGATTGTCGAAAAACCTTTCGGCACTGATCTCGCCTCGGCGCGTGAACTCAATAAAACTCTCTTGGGTAATTTTGAGGAACAAGACATCTTCCGCATCGACCATTACCTCGGCAAGGGGCCCGTCCAGAATATGGTCTTCTGCCGTTTTGCTAATACCTTGATGGAATCTTTCTGGAACCGCGAACATATCAAGAGTGTCCAAATCACCATGGCCGAGGATTTCGGCGTGCAAGGCCGGGGCGCTTTCTACGACCGGACCGGCACGATCAAGGACGTGATCCAAAACCACATGTTCCAGCTCATGGCCAATATCGCGATGGAACCCCCAGTACGCGACGACAGTGAGTCCATCCGTGATGAAAAAGTCAAAGTCCTAAAAGCCATTAAATCCCTCGGCCCCCAAGACATCCTCCGTGGCCAATTTAACGGTTACCTCCAAGAGCCCGGGGTCGCCGCCGACTCGACAACGGAAACATTTGGCGCGATGCGGCTGAATATCGATTCTTGGCGTTGGCACGGGGTTCCTTTTTATATCCGGGCCGGGAAATGTCTTCCTGTGACCTGCACGGAAATCGTCGTCACCCTCCACCAAGCCCCCAGTATGTACCATGGCTTTAACCTCAAACCCAATATCGTACGTTTCCGTATCAGCCCGGATGTGATTATCGCTTTCGGGATGAATATCCTGAATCCCCTGAAAGACAAAGCCAGTGAATACACCGAAATCATCCAAAACCACCACCCGACAGCCGAAGAAGAAGATGCTTATGAGCGTGTCTTGGGAGAGGCCATCGCAGGGGACGCGACCCTTTTTGCTCGTGAAGATTATGTCGAGGAGGCCTGGCGCATTGTGGACCCGGCATTAAAAGCAAACACCGCGGTTCATCCTTATGAACCCGGCACATGGGGCCCTACGGAAGGCGGGCACATCATGCCCCCGGGCGGTTGGGATAACCCTGCCAAACCCGCTTGTTAGTAGGCAAATCGTGTGTATGGGCACATTCTGGAAGGGGGGGGGCCAAAAGTCCCTCGTTATTTTTTACTATCCTGATCCAGCAGGCGGATACCTTGGTTTTCAAAAATAATGATGCGCTCCTTGTAAAGGGCACCGAGGGCTTGTTTGAAAGTTTTTTTACGACACCGAAACGTTCCCGGATGTCTTCCGGTGGGGTTTTATCATCCAGCTCCAAACGCCCGCGGTTCCTCTTGAGGGCGAGGAGGATCAAATCACGCAGGGGCATGACTTTCTGGTAGCCGGATTCATCGAGCCGGAGATCGACTTTCCCGTCAGGCCGCACGGACTGGATAAATCCTTTGAGTTTCTGCCCGACTTTGAGAGGGCCGGACAAATGGTCGTTAAAAAGTAACCCCGTGTATTGATTCTCGATAATCGCACTGTATCCAAGCGGGGTCGGGTTCGTCACCAAGAGGTTAACCGCCTGGCCTTGTGTATAAGGGGGCGGGGTCTGGCTGAGATGCTTTTTTAGGCGCATCGTCCCGACCAAGCGGGAGGATTGGATATCTTGATAGATATAGACGACGACGGTCTGCCCTTCACGGAGCGGGCCGAGCTGTTCGCGAAAGGGTAAGAGCAAATCCTTGGGCAAACCCCATTCCAAAAACGCACCGATATTGCGGTTAATCCCCGCCACTCGCAGGGCGGCAAATTCCCCGACTGTGGCAAATGGTTTCTCGGTGGTCGCGACCAGGCGATCCTCTGAGTCGAGATAAACAAAGACATCGATGTCATCACCTTCACGCAAATCGCGCGGGATATATTTTCCGGGCAGCAGGATATCCCCGCCATGACCGTCATCCAAATACATACCGGGAGAAGTGTCACGGAGCACTCTGAGTTTATTCCATTTTCCAATGATCGCCATAAGCCCCAGATCATAGGCGTAAAAACGGTTTAAATACCATTGAAATCATTCCTTCCCACGATAAAGTCGAGTCTTGAGGGAAACTATTTTTTTAGGGGGCATCATGATTACGACACTCATCTACGATTATGACGGGACATTGATGGATTCCCTACCCACCGTCGTCCACGGGACAAATGTGGTCCTGCACAAATACGGGGTCCTCCCGCAGACTCCCGCACAGATCGTGGAGCAAATGAGATGGCCCACTGCACAGCGCATGGGTATGGCCGCCGGGATCAATGACGGTGATACCTCGGAGCAGATGGCTACTGAGTTTTATCAAACCATCGACCTCATGGTGGAAAATGAACCCGGCCTCTTCCGACCCTACGCAGGAGTGACACCCCTGCTGCGGGAAATGAACTCCCTTAAATTCCGACAATGTATCCTGAGTAATAACAAAGGCTCTCTGATCCGCAAAGTCATCCATCACCTCGGTCTGGGCCCGTATTTCGAGACGATTACCGGGGAAGAAGATATGCCCGCCCCGAAACCCGATCCCCGGGGACTCACCAAGGCCGCCTCACCCGGCACTACTGAATCCGTCTATATCGGGGACAGTCCTGTCGATGCATTAACCGCCAAAAATGCCGGGATGCGCAGTATCGGGGTGACTTGGGGTATTCATTCCCGCAAGGAACTGGAAACAAACTGTATTCCCACTTTTGACCTCCTCGTCGATAGCCCCACAGAAATACTCGCCGTGATCCGGGATTGGGAAAAATAGGAGAGCAACTTGCCCTTGGGTCGTGTGTTAAAATCCGTTCCTCTATGCATTTACGCAATCTCATCACCTGCTTCAGCCTTTTACTGGCCGCCACGGCCTGTTCCCCCCAGAAAAATACCACCCCAAAACCGCCTATGATCCCGCTTAAAGATTTTTTCCGTAACCCCGAAAAAGCCGCTTTCCAAATCTCCCCAAGCGGTCAATACATCTCTTATCTTGCACCTTGGGAAAACCGGATGAATGTTTTTGTCCGGAAAACCTCCGGGGGCGAGGCGACCCGTGTCACCGACCTCAAAGACCGGGATATATCCTCCTATTTCTGGAAAGGGGATCGGATCATTTATTCCCGCGATTTCGGCGGTGACGAGAATTTCCATCTTTTTTCGGCGAATCCTGACGGCTCAGGGGCCAAAGACCTCACTCCTTTCGATAAAGTCCGCGCTGGCATGGTGGATAACCTCGAGGATATTAGTGACACCGATGTCTTGATCGGGATGAATAAACGTAACCCCGAAGTCTTCGACGTTTACCGGCTGGATATCCAGTCGGGCAAGATGAATATGGTCGCGGAAAATCCGGGTAATATCGGCAATTGGATCACCGACCATGAAGGAAAAATCCGGATGGCGACCACCACCGACGGGGTCAATACCAGTTTACTCTACCGCCCTAATGAAAAGGCACCTTTCAAAACCGTCCTGACGACGAATTTCCGCGAGGGCATTTCCCCCCAGTTTTTCACCTTTGATAACCAATTCGTTTATGCGGCCTCAAATCTCGGGCGTGATAAATCCGCCATAGTCAAAATCGATCCGGCCACCGGTAAAGAGCTCGAAGTCCTTTATGAAGACCCCGACGTGGATGTCGAGAGCCTGCATTATTCCCGTAAACGCAAGGTACTCACGACGATCACCTTCGAAAAAGAAAAGGTGAACCGCAAATTCCTCGACCCAGTCATTGAGAAAATCTTTACCCGCCTACAAACCCTCCTCCCCGGTGTCGAAGTCCAGATTACCGGCACCGATGATGCTGAAAACCTTTTTATCGTCCGGGCCACCAGTGACACACTGCGCGGCATTTATTACCTCTATAACGTCCAGACCGATAAACTCGAGGAGCTCGCTAATGCCTGTCCTTGGCTGAACCCCGCCGACCTCACCGAGATGAAACCCGTCTCTTACAAATCCCGCGACGGCCTCACGATCCATGGTTATTTAACCCTGCCCAAAGGCCGCCCGGCAAAAAATCTCCCTGTCGTGATAAATCCCCACGGGGGCCCTTGGCACCGGGATAGCTGGGGATACAATCCCGAAGTCCAATTCCTCGCCAACCGGGGTTACGCCATTTTTCAGGTTAATTTCCGGGGCTCGACAGGTTATGGCCGGAAATTCTGGGAAGCCTCATTCAAACAATGGGGCCTAAAAATGCAGGACGACGTCACTGACGGCGTGCATTGGCTCATCGATCAAGGTATCGCTGACCCTAAAAGAGTCGGTATTTACGGGGGTAGCTACGGCGGATATGCGGTTCTCGCCGGACTGGCTTTCACCCCTGATCTTTATGCCTGCGGTGTCGATTATGTGGGTGTCTCGAATCTCCTCACCTTCATGAAAACTATCCCCCCCTACTGGAAACCTTATCTGGAAATGATGTATGAACAAGTCGGCCATCCCGAGAAGGAAACCGATATGCTAAAGGCCGCCTCCCCGGTTTTCCACGCGGATAAAATCAAAGCCCCCCTCCTCGTTGTCCAAGGTGCCAAAGATCCCCGTGTAAATATCGCGGAATCAAACCAGATCGTCGAGGCCCTCCGCAAACGGGGCGTCGAAGTCGAGTACCTCGTGAAGGACGATGAAGGACACGGTTTCCATAATGAAGAAAATCGTATGGAGTTCTACGCCACGATGGAGAGATTCCTCGCCAAACACCTCCATCCCGACAAGTAGAAAAAGCCTATTTTTCCCCACCCCCGCATGAGCCATTGTTTAATGGGTGAATCGGTGGGTGCTTGGACGGTTGTAAGCTTTCATCCATAGGCGGAATCCGCCTAGAAAAGCATTTTCATTCCCGCCCAACCGGGCGCCATCGGGGATTTTTTCCACCAGCCTCGCATTACCTCCCCCGAGGACGATGTAATCAGCTTGGAATGCATTTTTCAGAATAGTCACGATTTCGGCAAGGTGTTTGAGCCATTTCTTTTTGCCATCCTTCTCTAGGGCAGGCACACCCAAAAACTCCTCGTATGTCCTGTCATTGCGGTAGGGCAAATGGGCTAACTCCATCGGTTCAAGAACCCCTTCCACAATCAAAGCCGACCCCAGCCCGGTGCCTAACCCTAAGAAAAGCATCCGGCCACCCTGGTAACTGCCGAGGGCTTGCATGGCCGCATCATTAATGATTTTGACCGGGCGCCCAAAAGCACTTTTATAGTTAAACCCGACCCAGCCTTTGGCGAGGTTATGCGGCTCCTTCAGCGGTAACCCCTGCACCACCGGGCCCGGGTAACCGATCGAGACAACATCATATTTCCAGTCAGCGGTGGCATTCATGATTTCAGTGACCATTTTTTGGGCAGTCATTTTAGGGCCGGAAGGTATCTTAATCGGCCCCCTCCTCCCAGTTGCAAGCGCTTTGACATGAGTACCACCGACATCGATTACGAGGGTTTTCATAAGGATAAGAAAGTTAAGGTTAGTTTACTCCGGGAAATTGTGATTCACACTTGTATGACTCGAAACAATTTGCCCCGAAAACATTTCGAAATCAACCCGGAATTATCTTTTCCTTCCAGAAAAAAAGCAATTTGCTTAACCCCGCGGGCCGGGACGCCCTCCGCCTGTTTCGGATTATCCTCCAATAAATCTAGCCCCGGATTTTTGAGGAGATTGACTTCCCCCGCACATAAAACCGAAGTAAAACAGGTCACCAGTATAAGAATAAAAAAGTTTTTCATGAGTTTACACCTTCCCTCTTTCACCCCTCAAATCTCCCCTCCCCCCTGTTAAACGATTATGTTTACCAACAACAAAATTGTTAAGGACGTGTAAAAGGGCTTTGGAAGAAAATCGCATTGGAAAGCCCCGAGCAAATTCCTTTCCGAGGGAGGATAAGTTCTTTTAAATCACCCGAGGATGTTGAGATTAGACAAACACTTATCCTCTTTCAGGAAATATCTGACCACAATGATATTATGGACGGGGATGGTGATGCCTTTTTTGCAAGCGCAGGTTTTACCGACGGGACCACAGGTCATCCACTGGTCACTTTTAATTGTCGTCAGTGCTCACTTTTAATCGTCGTTGACCAGACGTGCAAGATCCTTGCGGGGTTCGGCCTGAAAGGTTTACCATAGCATCCATCTGGACAATATTGATGGTATGAGCCGTCTCACCATTGAAATCGACCCAGAGCAGCGCCGGAAAATCAAGACTTTGGCCACTTTTTCCGGGATGACATTAAAAGAGTTTATCTTGGAGAAAACCCTGCCGCCCAAACCAGCCGCTCAGGACACCACCGAAAAACTGATAAGTTCCCCAAGGAACGCTGCCCGCCTTCGGAAGGCACTGACTACCCCTGATTCAAAAAATCGGGCATTTGAATCCATCGAAGATCTCAAGAATGCACTTGGAATTTAAGCCCCAAGCCAGAGGACATTATGACGATTGACCTACGATTTATTACGGGATAGGAGCAGGCAGCGATTTGAGATATCTTTCCAGAAAATTTCTCCGGCAGGCAAGCAGGGCCGCTCGCCTTACACGCGGAAACCGGAAAAACTTTGCGTCCTTTGCGGACTTCCCGAGAAACTTATTTTTTCTGGAGTTTAGTCCCTGCGTGTTGCAGGCGGGCGCCCGTGCCACCGTTTTTTGACAAATGCCCCGAGGGCCGTTCGTGGCCTGCATGGCCCCATCGGGCGGGGACGCCCTCGGGGGATGCACGCGGGGACGCATGAGCTCCCCGACCCTCGGCAAGCAGGGCCGCTTGCCCTACAGAATTAGTTTGGCCGACACGTCCCCCCATCTTTTGTGCCTTTCGTGATCTTCGTGGTGAATAGCTTTGGCGAGTCATGAAGAAGGTGGGGGAAACTTGTATCCGCTCCGGTATCAAAACTGATGAGTCGACCCGGGTGGGCGAATTCCCCTGAAAAAACGCCTTGTTTTTGAGATTTGTCTCATTATGATCATGTATTATTGAGACTGGTCAAGGTTTTCTTGAAGCCTATTGAGATTAAGTCTCTTATTAAGACTAAAATAGTCTTGTTTGACAAGACCCTGTGAGTGAGTATATTCGGAATAGGATTAATTTTAT